>Ga0265301_10000089_pt1 | contig 151684 bp, 129 predicted proteins | sample AusTroGonzalo_MG_2_FD_193488 | JGI IMG/M metagenome (GOLD analysis project Ga0265301, IMG submission 193488) | Bovine rumen microbial communities from tropical cattle in Woodstock, Queensland, Australia - Gonzalo_04 | ecosystem: Host-associated > Mammals > Digestive system > Stomach > Rumen ... | reverse complement strand
CGTTCGATTTATTACGCTGTTTTTCGCCAGCCTTTGGATTCACATCCAAGTCAATGAAATCAACGTCTATTCCGTTTTCTTTAAAATACAGAGCAAGTTCTACAGATTCTACTACTTCTTTAAATAGTCGTTCTATTTTCTGGTCAACGTTATATCTTTTCGTAAACCATCTTCTGTATATGCAATGACCACCGTGTCCATGACCGTCACTTCCTTTATTGTAAAATGCAATAACGGTTGAAAAATATGTCCGTTCACCACGGCTTTGAGAATCTGTTCCTATTAAGATCTCTATATTTTCATGAGAGTTTATCCAATCCTTTGCATATTCAACAACATCTTCGATTTTCTCTCCTGTAAATTTCTTAAACGCAAATTTGTATTTCATTTGTTATCCAAATTTATATTGAACTCCGTTTGATTTAGTTTCCCAAAAATATATAACTTGAGATAAAATATTATTTCCGTTAAAGTTTATATGAACCCATGGTATCGTTATCCCTATATTTTCTGAGAAATCTTTCAGAATACTTTGTTTAATAGTAAATGAACTTTGTAGTATATCTGTAGATTTTTCTCCGTTTTCTGAACCACAAACTATAAATACTCTGTTATTTGTTCCAAACCTTCTTTCTTTAGATTGATTTGAATAAAACCAATTTATTATAGTGTTTGGGTTCCACCATTCTGATCTAAAAAGACTCTCTGGGATTATAGTTGATTTTAAATCGACGTTTACCCCACACAGCGTTCCGTCGAACGATTTGTCATATGCCGATAAATTCCATATAGCGTTTTTAGAACCGTTGTCAAATAAAAGTTCTTCATCTACTTTTGATATTATAATTTTAAACCATTTTCTTGTCAAATAGTTTCGTTTATAAATATCATCTATGTGTAAATTATCAAATGTTTCACAAAGTTCTTTATATGTTTTTATGCTAAATATGTTTTTTATTATATCGTCGTTCTTATCACATTGAACGCTTCCCCACTTTGGTATTCCTCCAACGAGATTTATTGTTTCAATTAAATCTCTTTCGATGTTACGAACTTCTATATCAGTTAACATTGTTTTTTTAATTTTATATAAATCCTTCTATATTTTTGTTTCCCATTTATGCAATTATCTTGATTTCCAAGCGGTCCGTAATGATCTAACTGTATTAACTCAAATTGATTTGGATTATATTTTCCGAAAAAAGAAATAGGAACTCCCATATACCCGTTCCAATCATAAGGTATGTCTTTTACTTTATCTACACATATTGCATCCTCAGACAACCCAGATATTTTCCTAAAATTATCAAACACTGGATACTTTTCATAATCATGCTCGCCGTTTTCTTTCAAATGAGATTTTGTTAATTCTATTGAATCGTTGTCTTCCGTAACGTTATATGATGTATACCAAACAACGCCAGACACCCTTATTTTTCCTTTTATGTGTTCGCCAGCAGAAGCAGAATCAACATAATCATCTGGAACATCAAACCAACCGGCTATTCCTTTAAATCCATAATCAACATAAACTTTATTTTCCATTATATATGAGAATACAGATTTTGTTGATATTGTATTTTGTTGACCTATTATTATGAAATCCTTTTCATAGTTGATGATATTGTCTAGAAACTTAACAAATAAGCTAAACGGCGGGTTTGTTATTATAACATCAGAAAGACACATATATTCTATGAACCTGTCCCCTCTAATATCAACCGGTCCTCCTATTCTTGTTTCATTTTTTCCGTCATAATAATATGCCCCGTCATCTATATCACTAGTATATAACCCTCGAATGCCTAATCGTTCGAAGTTATTTCTAAAGAAGACAGGAAAATTCGATTTCGTGTGATGATCTGTTGGACAATATATAATTTTTCCGGATAAAAATTTTTCAAATTTTTTCATCTCAGATTCAATATCACAATACTGAGTATAGAATTCATCATTTCGTTCTCGTCTCGCATTTATTAAAAAGTTATTTCCTAATCTCGGCATACAATTAAAACTATTTTTGCAAATATACTGAATTTATATTAAAAACAAAAAAGGAGAGTGTTAATTCACTCTCCTTATTTTATTCTATATTGCAAATCATTTTCTTCTACACTTAGATTTCCACGGCGGAAACCTAACTTTCTCCAGAAGCGATCGCTTTCATCATCTACGCTCATCAACGCAAAATGGGTAGAGCCTCGGCTTTTATAATAATTCTCTATTGAACGAAACATCCAATACCCATATCCCTTTCTATGAAATTTTCTATGAATTTCAAACAGACTTATGTATTTTCGTTTGTCATCTTTCCAATCAGATTCATACGGAGTTACTGCTGCTATCCCTAAACATTTTCCGTTTGGTGTGACATATCTAAACATGTCGAGATTTTCTTGACGCCTCAACCACCAATTGTTCCTCTCTATAAGAGGAAAATCGCATTCTCTTTTATTTCTATAAAACCATTTTTTAAATGATTCATACGAAGAAAATCTAATAGTTTTCATAATGTGCAGATGGGGGGAGTCGAACCCCCACGGGCTCATCGCCCGGCAGATTTTGAGTCTGCTGCGTCTACCATTCCGCCACATCTGCATTGTGCGCCCGGTGGGAGTCGAACCCACACGACCCTTTCGGGTCGAGGGATTTTCGTACCACTACAACTTTCGCTGCCAGACACGCTAATTCGGTTTAACTGCCCCGACTATTATGGCTGCACGTCTGTTCGTGGTCTGGATCATGTCTTAACCATATTGAAATCTTGCAAGGTACTGTATGAAGAGGTTTGCTGAGTTGCACAGCCTGTTTATTCGGTTCCGGGTTCACTGGGAACATTCATACAATAATTTCAACTTAGGTTCCTCCTGTTTCAACCAGACGTTAAGCTCTGCACTTACTCATATCTGGCTTACTCTACTCCATAATGTTTCGATGATCTCTACACACTGCTTAAATGGTCACGGCTCTTTCCGAGTGTTAATTCACCATTACGCCTGCCTTTTTGACAAGCTCCCGTCTACAACCACCATCACATTGCTCGGCGTTGCCACCAAAGTTAATCTTCTCCACTCCGTAGAATTCAGCCCATTGGTACTATACTTCCAATGTTTCACAACTACTTCAACGCTTCTTTGAACATTAACTAGCTAAGGTTTCGCCGACTTAGGGAGGTTCTACATAACTGGTTTCCCAGCGTCCACAGGCTACTTCCCAATTGGGTTGTTTATCTTATCTATCACGCATTAAGCGTCCTGCGGTATGCACTCAATTTATTTAAGTCCCTTGCGTCTACCATTCCGCCACGAGCGCAAACTTTTCAATGAACTATATTTTATCTAAGGGAGAGAGACGGGGTTCGAACCCGTGACCTCTAGAGCCACAATCTAGCGCTCTTCCAACTGAGCTACACCCTCCATATTACGTCGCAAATATACGACGATTTTTTTTAAAATCCAAATAAAACCGGAAAAATTTTTAATTATCTTCCCTGACCCCTATACGCCTTGACGTAGTGTTTCGATGTTTTTATCTTTGATGTGCGCTTCTTTGATATAACACCGGGTCTCTTTTTTCTTGGAGTTGCAATGAATGCACGAACTGCCTGCTGCTTGATCGCCATTTTAAATAGTTTTTGTTTTAACTATTTATGCGACTGTTGCTTTTTCTTTTCTGCTTTTTAATATTTCCTGCAATTCGTACTTGGTTTCTTCAGCCTCAATCATCTTCTTTTTATACGACTTTCTCTTAGCGTAGAAGTCATCCAATATTTTTGGAATGAATCCACGGAATTTTTTAGTATAAACAGAACCGTTGACACAAACTATCTCATCTGGCTGTCTCCTATGATTCTTGTCTTTCTTTATAAATGTGTCAGGAGACATATTAAATTGCCTCATAGTTGTAGGATAAAGAGACGCGTAGTCAACAGTCCAAACCTGAATATAAACACCCGGAATGGGTTCATACACAAATGCGCCCTCATACTCCTGAACGTTATTGTTCTGTTTCGCCTTCGGGAATATTCTTTTTTCTCTGTAAAGATATTCAGACTGAACAATTTCGATACTCTTCGTAGAACTGAATGCGGTCAAAGCCGGAGTGTGCATGATGTTTGCGAGACCGAAAAATGTTGATGATGTCTTCAGTTTCTTATCAATCTCCCGCACAAGAATGCTATCGATTACATTATAGAAAACATATTCCTTTTTCTGCTGTCTCCACATGTCACGGAATCCGAGCTGATGGGCTACCTTCTTGATTCCAAGCACAGTCTCTGCTACCCAGTCAAGCTTGTTGCTAATCTTTGGAGTTATTCTCTTGTCCCACTTCCTGTAAATTTCTAGATAATCGTACATCCCCCTGTGCATAGGAACCCTGATGTTATCATCTTTTCCTTTTGCATCCATCGGTCTGTAAGTTGTAAATGACTTTGTTGGCGATAGATAACTTATATCCATTCCATAAAGATTTGATCTGTTTGTCAAATATATCCAGTCATATCCAAACCAGTTCCACCCAGTAACACACTCTGATGTACCTATGAAATTCTGGAAAATATCATTCAACAGACTGAGCTCATTTTCATGATATCTATAATGGAAATTATATTTTACTCCAAGTTTGGAAACGTGCTTGTCAATTTCTTTCTGAATCCACTCGATGTCATCGTTTGTCAACTGCGCAAGACCAACGCACCAAGCATCGTTTCCCCTTACGAATGAACAAGTGTTTACAGTGTTAGCTGCTTCTTCCGCTAGCGGGAACCCGTCTTCTCCAACATCTACCTCAATATCAGCATATGTCGTTTCTGGTATGTTCAGCTCGAACATTTCTTTCAGTTCAGGATTATCTGGATTTGATGCAACCAAATCAAGCATCATTTCATGTACACGCTGCTCTGAAAAGTTTCCAACTATTGGTTCCTTAACAACGTTTTTAAAATCCCAAGACTTGTATACAGGATCCGGAACGTCGTTTCTTGTTGCATATTTCCACTGATACATAAATTCCTCAGGTATCACCCAGACGAATTTTTTAATGGTTCCGTTTTTATCAACATATGAAATTAAAAGAAACCGTTTGCAACGACCATAACTGTCCAGCACCGGCATTCCGTTTTTTGTCAGATCCTTTATTTCTGTATTGATTATCATGTAAGACTTGTAATTTTTTTGCAAATATACTGATAAAATTAGAAAAGAAAAAGAGTCGTTAAGACTCTTTAACTGAATATTTCGTGTTTGACCTTCTCTTCCTCCGCGTCTACCATACTCTCAGCCTTCTCAATTCCGTTTTTAAATCCTTCATTCATCAACGGATGAGCGTCGAGATAGTGTTCAAACGCGGCTCTCATCTTGTGGAGTTCGTGAATCTCCGTCGTCTTGTACGTCGCATAACACGCTGCAATCAGCAGAACTATCACTATTACTACTATCAATATTGTCTTCATATGTTCTTGTATTTCTACTTTCTATATAATTTAACCAACCAGAATCATACATAACTAAGAAAGAGTTTTCTTTAGTTATTCTCGTTTTCCTCCAGATACTTTTTAATCTTTTCCTGAAGATGATTGTCAATCCACTCCCAAGATACAGGAGTCATGTTGTTGTTGTCAACACCGACATCATACTGTGTAGGATAAAGATAACGCAGTCTGCTTACATCGGACGACGTAGATTGTGTTCCGGAGTGAACGTGTCCAAAAAGATTGTAATGGTACGCATCCCTATAAATCTTCGGATCTCCGTGAGCAAAACAGAGAAACGGAAAATGATTCAAATAGACGCTTCGTCCATCAACGCTTATCCTAGCCTGATACAGCACGTCTTCAAACAGCCCCCACAAACTTTTCTGAAGGTTTTTGTCATCGTGGTTCCCACGAATAAGAATTATGTGTCCATTCAACCGCTTTGCGATTTCCTCAACCTTTGAAGGATTACCGAAGCAGAAATCTCCGAGATGGAACACGGTGTCGTTTAATCCGACAACAGAATTCCAGTTCTCAATAAGAGCCTCATCGTGTTCCTCTATGCTGGAATACGGACGCTTTGTGAAATCAAGAATCTTCTTGTGGTTGAAGTGTGTATCAGACGTAAAGAAAAGACCGTCGCCTGTAAATTTAGTTATCATAATTATTCGTTTTTGTTCTTTGAAAATATATTCGATATCAACATTTGAAAAATCGCATTGTTCTCTTCAGGTGTTGGATATCTCCCATATTCATTATAAAAATCTTCAACCGCTTTATTCATTAGACGTTTTAATAATGCTATGAGCATTATGAAGAAAACACTAATAGCTAAAAGGCATCCTGAAAAAATATCAATCATTTGTTCTAATAAAGTTTTACTTTGCAAATATACTGATTATTTTTCAATAAAAACAAAAAAATCGGAACATCGTTCCGATTTCACCAAGTGTCGTAATCAGTTATATCTTTTGTTTGCTTACAAAACTCACACTTCGCAGTAACCCCCATACCTATTCCATGATACGTTATGATAAGTGAATGCACTCCACCTGCCTTAAAATCCGGATGCGCATGCTCTCTGCAAAAATTATTATATTCAATCGTTTGCTTTTCTGTTAATTCGATTTTTATAGGATCAACCTTTTCTATCTTTTTTATTTCATCTTCTGAATAGTAGTGACTACCGTCATAATCGGAATACATATCCTGAAATATTGTTCCGTCCGGCTCTTTCCTCAACACGACTTCATTTCCGGTTTCTTTAATAATCGCATTGATGAATTGTCCGCGTCTATATCTTTCTTTACTCATTTAATTTTATTTGTTTTTCCTTTGCGGAGGCTGGGCGATTCGAACGCCCGCTGCGCTATTAACGCACTAACGGTTTAGCAAACCGTCCCCTTCAGCCACTTGGGTAAGCCTCCGAAAAAATAGGAAGTGTAATCCAACATTATTTTCCACCCCCGCAGCAGGGTACCACGTCAGGGTTATCCCACCTTTTCCGCTACGATGAATTTCACATCACTCCTATGGTTTTCACATCAGCTCGACCTCGTAATACTGCGTCCGTGCGGTATTCAATATATTCCCGCCAACTTAGACTCTTGCTTGCAGCGCACCGGCCGGTACTATAACCGCTTCGCTCACTAGGTATGCTCCGCCCATACGTCGGAAGCCTTTTCATGCTGGAACTTCCTATTATATTTCAAAGAACTGAATCGTACTTCTTCGGATACCGCGACTCAATCGGTCCAAGAGAATTGCTCTTCGAGTAATCTCGTAGGCGATCGCAGATTTGAACTGCGGACCCCCGCCTTATCAGGGCGGTGCTCTGACCAACTGAGCTAATCGCCTATAAATCCTTTTGCAAATATACGGAATTTATTTCAAATTCCAAATATTTAATCTATTTATTTAATTGATTGTTGCAACGATTTTTTCATCCATATGAACCCATCGTCCTCGGAATCGATCTGAAAATCAACAAAGCCGTTTCTTTCGTACCAATCGTGAATAAAACTGTTTCGTCTCGCTTTAAGCATAATAACGGAAACGTTCATATTCTTCGCTATGTCGTCTGCAATTTTAAGAATCAGATTTCCAAACCCCTTTCTTCTGTTCTCTTCACTTACATAAACATTAGAAAGATAAAGCGCATCTGGATCATCGTCATAGATATATAGAGCAAAATGAAACGTTTTATCATCGTCTTCTATATACCAACGTTTTCCAAAATCTGTTATTTCTTCCTTTGTTGTCATATAGTATTTATTAAAAAAGCACGCTGTTGTTATTTCAGCGTGCTTTAATTTTTATCTGCTTATATCCTTACTTGGAATATTTCTCAGATAAATCGAGAAGGAACTTTAGACCCATCGCGTCCATAGCTGTTGAGCCGGAACTTCCGGAAGCTCCTCCCATAATGACCCTCGGAAGCTCAATCTTGGAGAATGCTTCGGCAACACCAACCTTAGTCTTATATTCCCACTCTGCACGTTCCTGAGGAGTCAGACCTGCTGCGACCTTAGCCCTATTAGCTGCTGCTTCTGCTTCACCTTCAGCGATGATGCGCTTCTTGTCGAATTCAGCCTTTTCTGCGGCAAGGCGAGCAACTTCGCGCTCCTGTTCGGCTTTGGTAACCTCAGTAGCCTTGATTCGCTCCTGCTCCCACTTAGCCTTTGCAGCAGCTGCCTTACCTTCCGCTTCAGCCTTAATAGCATCCTGCTGTGCGGCAAGTGCCTCAGCCTTCTTTGTCTGGATAGACATGTTAGCCTGCTGCTGGGTCTGAATCTGCTGGTTTACCTTATCGTCATATGTAATTTCAGTGATGGACACCTGATCGATAATCACACCGTATGAAGTGAATGGAGATTTCTCTGAACGAATGTATCCGTTAGGCGCATTCTCGTCTGCAATGAGGGACGCGACCTTGACCTTCTTTGTTTCTCCTGTAAACGAATCAACGACATCTTCCTCGCGTGTAGTTGTCTTGTATACGCCGTTCGTAAGCTGGTCTGTAATATAAAATACCATATCGTTTTTCTTCTCAGCGTATGACTCGAACGCGGACATCAGAGGACCAGATGCATAGATTACCTTGACGACGTTCTGGGCAACCAAGTCGTTCATAAGACGATCCATTCCTGCGTATGCGGTCTGAATGAGTTTTAGGTGTTCTACGTCTGTCGGAAGCACGACCCTTAGTGAACCATAAATGTAACCGACGGAGGCGTCGTTGAACACAACCTTGATTGGAGAACCGTGAGAGTTTCCGTCGACATCCTTACCGCCGAACCAGAACTGCTGGGTCTTGTAGTATTTGGTTGTGCGACCGAACCACTGCCACTTGAGTCCGGAATCTGTCCAGTAGACGAGCTTACCGGAAATCGGATACTGGTTGACGACAATCTGCTCATTCTTAACGTCTTCTGCTACGCTACCGAGGAGGCAGAGCACGACAATGGTAAACACACCGAGAATGATAGCGGTGACCTTCTTTTTTGTTAATTGAATCATTTTGTTGTTTGTTTATAAATGGTTAATGAATGTTATTCCGCACTTGTTTTGATTGGCTTGACGCGTTTCTTCGGCTCATCTTTCTTCTTTTTATCGTCGTGGATGAGATAATAGAAAGGAATGAACGCCTTAGGGAAAGTAATTGTAGTTTCCTTTGAAGTGAACTTAATCACATCGAAAATTTCAAGGAAACAGAAAATGTAGTAAAGCGCTGCCGCCAGAACTAATAGACCAATAATAATTTTGTAAATCATATTTTTGTTAATTTATAATGTGTTCTTTTTGTTTCACGGTGCAAATATACGAATAATTTTGGATAAAACAAATATTTCAACAAAAAAGTTTCGATGATTTTTACATCACCGAAACTTTTCTTCAATTGAACCAACGATTTTTAGATTGTAAATCTTCTTTCGTCGCCCTGAGTATAACCGTTTTCTACAAGTCTTACCTGAATTACAGGATTGTCTTCGATTATAATCTCGTCCTTTTCATCAGTTGCCTCAGCAGGATCATTTGTTCCATTACTCGTACTTGTAATATAAAGCTCGTACTTGTAATATTTGCCCGGCTGAAGACCCCCGTCTGGAAGATGGATAGGAACTCTAACATCGTATGCGGTTACACCATTATATACATACGAGAGTTTCACAACTATGAAATTGAAATTTGTATCACCCGGAAGAGCATAGAAAGTGCTTGAGGACCAAACTGGAGTTTCGCTCAAGGTTGTTGTTGAAGGAAGCGAGAACTGTATAACGTCATCAGTTGTAACTCTGTTTGAAAGAACAGTACCGCTTGCGCTAACCGTTGCATCAGCCGTTACTGTATGAGGAACGTGTATACAATATAGCGTATCCGTTGGAACATTGTTTACACCAAGAGAATCTGCGCTAAAAACTCTGACTCCTTCCAATCCTGGTGTTCCCGGAATTGCCGGTGCTCCCGGAGTTACATTGATTGTATACTGAGGAACTGCATTTAAGTCTCCACAGTTGAGTCCAACAACAGTGTAAGCCGAACCGTTTACAAACGCGTCAATCAAAACGTAATTCCAAACGTCAGGCTTTCCACCAGTCGTTCCCGGCTGAATATCATAACCGTTGTCCTGAAGATACTTCCAGCCGTTGAAGAAATCCATAGTTTCTCCAGAGTTATACATTTCGAAAGTTATTTTGTACTCGTCTGGAATAGCCTTAACAACTCTCAATTGTTTGATTTCGCTACTTGGCCATACTGTGTTTCCAAGATGAAGGTCATAATCTCCCGGTGTTCCGCCGTTGATTGAATAATATGACTTGATTTCTGCAACGAGATTGTCTGGAAGTGCGGCTGCGTTTGTATATGTAGTTTCTCCCGGACCTTTCAATTTCGTTGAAGAACCAACAGCACTATAGCTTCTCTTAAGGTTTACCCAAGTGTCCACAGTGTCATTTACAGCAGGAACCTCTGGAACATCTGGCGTGCCCGGAGCGTAATCAATGATTCTTGTGTCAGTCTTATCTGAGCTGAATCCTAAAAATATAAGAGCGTTCTGATGGTTGAAAGGAAGATTGACAACGTTACCATAGTCAGCCTTTTCAACTCTCTTATAAGCTGTTAAAAACTCTTCTGGAGAATCAGCAGAAAGACCAGCGCTCCAATAAAGAGTGTCCGTAAGATTAACAGCCTTCTCAGCCCTCTTGTCGTCGACAACAAAAGATTTTACTCCTTCGACTTTAACTTCACCGTTTGAGAGTGTCATGTTATGATCGGTTGGGATTATTCCAATGAAATCATACCAATCTGCCACTCTTTTAAAGTATTTGAGTTCCTGTCCGGTCACATCCTCGTACTGATATGAATTCAACCCGTCAGCAACGACAGAATATGGTTTCATAATTGTGTCGTTGATAGAGTTCCAAGCAAATAAGCTGAACGTGTCATATCCTGTCCCAGCTACGCTGGATACCGATGCCTTTGTCATTTTGGAGCGATTGCTAAACACTATAGCGTATTCGCCATTCGAATTTGTTTGAGTTTTGTAGTTAAATGTGTCCTCAAATTTAACACATGAAACAAGCAACGCTAGTATACACGCGATTGCCCATAGAAATTTTTTCTTCATAGTTTTGTTCTTTATTTTTTCTTGCCTATACAAAAGTCCCGTTTCAATACAACTCCAACATATGTCGGACCAATGTAAAATGCTTTATTGCTGTTTTCAAAAAATTCTTTAGTTATTATTTTATCTGTTTCGACGACTCTGCTTGTTGTTTCACCAGACTGATCGCCAATCTCATTATTTATGTTCCCGTTGCTATAATTTCCGAAAAATATATTTATTGAACCCTGTTCTGAGCGATAATAATCTGCAAAATAAATCCTTTCGAACAACCCAATTCTAACAACTGGAGAAATTTTCCAGTGCGGACAAAGATTGAACACATACCCAACTCCAAGTCCTCCGCCATATATTATGCCAATCTTTCCGATCTTTGTAAACAAATCTGTATCAAAATATCCGGCATTTCCATATAATTCCACGAACACTTTATCATAGTCATCGTTGAAATATTTTCTAAATCCAGTGTTCCACAAATCTATATTATATGTCTTCCCAAAAAGTTCACGATGAGAAAATGACCCCTCAACAAAGAAAGACATCTTATGAAAGTAAACCTCTATTCCAATGTTTGGTCTTATTAAAAGATCCTCAAGAAGATTGTTATAAATTGAAATAATTGGTTTACTGTGTAAACCTGTAACTGTTTCTTTATAGTAGTTGTTTATGGTTTCTTTTTCCTTATATACAGTATCAATCTTTTCTATATATACGGTATCCAGTTTTGGTTCGTCTTTCTTCTGCGATTTCAAATGAACTTCAATATATGTTGCCCTAAGTTTTTTATAATCGCTCTCATCCAACCCCGTCTTCTCCAAAAACAAATTATAGTCGTTGTTAACTATGATTTTTCTCTTAGGAATATATTCGTTTACGTAGGAATATATTTTTTCAGCCCTTAAGTTTGCAAGACGCACATTATTATTTCTGTTTCCTTCTGGAGACGCAGACCCAACAAGAAGAATGTTGTCTATTTCGTCCGCATGTAAATTTATATAAGGAACAAATTCTTCTATGAATTTGTCATAGTTTTTATTCTTCACGAACTCGCTAGAATTTATAACGAACTCAACCGTCAACGACATATCATTTCCGTCTTGTGAATAAGCGTCAACTTGTCCAAACAGCATCAATGCTATAACTATGAGAACTTTAAGTAGTTTCATCATAACACTAAAAAAGCAAACTGTTAGTTTGCTTAGAGTCGGGGACAGGATTCGAACCTGCGTAGGCTTTTACACCCATACGGTTTTGCAGACCGTTGCCTAGCCACTCGGCCACCCCGACGGAGCATCCCCCTCAAATATTCCGCGAGTGCGAGGTTCATTTTGTTTCGTAGCTACATACTCACTATCCTGTATTTAATTGGATACAGATGGAATTGTCCACTCTCTCGCAATATCCTTTTGGGAGATATACTATATTTATCGCTTTGCAAATATACTACTTTTTATTCAGAATAAAAAATATATCTGACGGTAACACGCAAAATTGTTTTAGACCGGTATTTTTCAAATAAATATAAAAATGTTAAATTAGTATATGAAAACTATTTTGTACAAAACTGGAAAACAGATGAACGAAGATATCGATTTCTCAAAAACAAGAGGAATAAAACTTCCAGACGGTGAATACGATTGGTATCTCGAACCAAAAGAAATAAAATCAAGAATACTTAATCTACAGAAAGCCATTGATTCTGTTATGGACATATTCAATGGAGAACGTGGCGGAAAAGAACTTTCCGGTGCAATAGAAAATAAGTGTCATGACTTCTGGAACTTTATACATAAACTTGAGATAGAAGAAGGTTACGCAAGAAGGGGCGACGGAAAACAGGGAAAGATAAATCACACCGATATTCCTTTCATCAGACTTCTTGATGATGATTCAACGATTGATCATTATTACGACGAAACCGGAGAAATTGTTGATGACTTTGATTACGATGAACAGCTCCAAGAATCAGAATCAACAATGAACGAAAAGTTCGGATATGATCTTAACGATACTATCGATTGGGTAGCCAAACACAGACGTAACCTTTCAAGGCGCGAACAGATACAGTATGCAAAGAGGATAGTCGCAAAGTGGAGCAAAGACAAAGCAAAGAGAGAATCAATAGAAGAAAATCTTAATGAAGAATTCGGCGTCGACTATTATGATACATACAACTGGGTTTGTAAGAAAAGACCGGATCTTTCTCCAGCAGCAGCGAAGAAATTTGCAATGAACATAATAGCAAAGCGTCGCCGCGAACAAGCAGAAAGAATAGAAGCAGAAAAACAGGAACCGAAACAAAAGGCGTATGTAATATTCGGAGACTACGATGAAACTCAGGGTGTTCCTACAGTAAGACCGGCGTTCTGCTATGCAGATGGCGAACTCGAAATGGATATGAACTTCGACGTGTTCTCAATAGAAAAGAGATTTGAAGAAAATCTATACAACACAACTGGGTTTGTTAAACCGGGAAAATATTCCTGCGAATATAAAGGAAAGCCCTGCACATTCTATGTATGGTACAGCAAATACATGCACGGAGAAACATCCGGATTAGTTTGCTATGACACTGACGAGAAGTCCAAAGAATATATAATGAAGATTATGAAAGAAGACTCTCTCGGATAATAAAACTTTACAAACGTATATAAACGAAAAAAGACCGCTCGATTGAGCGGTCTTAATTTTCTGATGAGTTGGGCTGAGTCGTGACCCACATCGCTTGCCATTTTCGTTCCTTTTCGGACCTAGAACACATCCCTACTTCTAGAGATAGGCAAGATGCAGACGGATTTAGGTTCCGCAACCACTACACTGTGTTATATAAGGTACTTGTTTCTGCCCTAACTCCTTGCGAGATTCGAAGGCGCGACCCTCCTATTAGTTGCATACTTCTTTCGCTTCTACGATTTCCTTGCGGTACTTTCGGTAGCCACCATATCACAGGTGGATAACTGCATTGTCACACAGCGTGCACAGCACTTTTGCTTGATTGATTTAATACTTTTAAGATGTTTTGTCTCATCCATAAGAGATATCATCGCACAAGATTTGACCGTTTGAAAGACGTGGCTGTGCTCCAATACCATACCAGCTTTTGACTGGATTAGGTATGTACGCCTTTCTGCTTTTGTCTGCCAAGACTACTCACTGTACTTCTCACGTTAATCCTACCATTTCTGATACCAGTGCCACCTGATACATGGTATTGGCATACCATATAGGACTAGAAAATTCCTCACATGCTCTGTAAGATTGGCAATCTTTCTGAGCATGTGCATTCCCACTGTGTCGGAGTTACCTCCCAAGCAGACGCGGTCAACGCCTGCACCTTTAGCTATCAGCCCTGCCCGGACTTACAAACCACTAAAGGCTTGAGGAATGGCTTTCACATGGAGAGGATTTCTCCTCCGCCGAGTCAGTAATCTTGTGAACACCGAGACGACTTTACTTGCTTATGGATTCGCAAGTTATCCTATTGACGGGAAGCCCGCCATTTCTTATTTTCAAAGAACTTTTCAACCATCAACGAGTGACCGTTTCAGTTTGACATTGCAAATATACGGATAATTTTTGAAACTTCAAAATAAATTTCGAAAAATTTTCAATATTTTTGCATTTCAATGAACTTTGTCACCTAAGAAACGTTTCCGTTTCAGTTTGGTGTTGCAAATGTACTGTATTTATTTGAAATAAAAAAGTATTTTTGCAAAAATTTTCAAAAAACTTAACAAAAGTGACAAAACGAACCAAAATTTGTGGAGACGGGCGGAACCGCCCCGCCGTGTTCAAATCTCTTACACAACTTTCTACACGTTTATTTTCTCTTATAATTTGCTGGCAGAAAAAGAGAAACAAAACCTGAACAGCCTTCCTTCGATTTAGCGAACATCGATACGAAGGGTTTCGATGCTGCTCTCCGGTTAATGATGATGCTTCGTGTTGCAGAATATACCGAAGACAGAAAACTTCTGCTGAAGCACTCGTTCCGAAGCTGCCTTGGCTCCGATGAATTAAGTTAACCAACACGGTTGATTAAGCAGCGAGTCTGTAGTTGCTGTTGTCAGCTATTTCTTGATCATCGAGATTAACGTGCTAAATGACCGGCGCACGACGTGCTTATTATGTTCGACAACTTGAGTCAAATTCTATATCGTCCCCAAATTATTATTCATCAATTTCTCTTGTTTTCATGAAAATTAAATTTGTATTTTATTTGTTGCGCTGGGCAATTTCGAAATGCCGACCTGGAGGATATGAATCTCCTGCTCTGCCTCTGAGCTACAGCGCAATCTATAATCTTAAAGAGCCCGATGTCGGAATCGAACCAACATCTGAACGTTACGAAGGTCCTGTTCTACCGTTGAACTAATCGGGCGATGACGGTGAATTATAAAGTGATCATACGCCTTATAAAAAACACCTACGCGATCCTGGCGACACAGGACAACCTAAGAACGGCGGGCTCACCCTTCCGACGTCCACACCTACGAATAAATCGAATTCCAGAGTGCTTACGGTGAGTCTGTGTAAGCAGTATCTCTTTCCCCTCGGTGTTCATAATATTTATTCGTGCGGGTGAAGGGACTCGAACCCATACGCCTTGCGACACCAGATCCTAAGTCTGACGCGTCTACCATTCCGCCACACCCGCAATTCGGTTGTACTCCCAACGGGACTCGAACCCATATCTCCAGCGTGAGAGGCTGGCCACCTAAGCCATTAGTAAGATGAGAGCGGATTGTGGAGGTAGTCGGGTTCGAACCGGCGACCTTCTGAATGCAAATCAGATGCTCTACCAACTGAGCTATACCCCCATACGAGGGAGGCTTTATCGCTTCTCCCCAAGGCTGCGTCGGGCTTTGACCGAGGCTCTATCGTCTAGACTAAAGCTTGAGCCGCATCTTCATCGCGGTGACCGTTGTGGTGGGACGTCTCCTCTCTGCACACAACGTGCTCACGATTTATGTTTATTCGTTACAATGTTCAATTATCTCATCAAGAAGTTCAAATGAACAAACTGCATCCCTATTATTATATATGCAGAAATAATCTTCTCCGTTGCTTCTTAGATTGTCCCACTCTTTTAAGTTATATAAAAATGAATTTCTTGTAAACGTTATCTCATTTATGAGCAAGGTTTTTACTCTTCTTGTCACAGGATAGATAATTATTGTTTCAAATTCTTTCGGACTTTCTTGTATAACAGTTATTTCCTGTTTACAACATTGATATTTCACATATCTTTGATTAAAGTTAAATGAAACAAGATATTCTATTGATGTGATATCGTCTACTTTTATTTCTATCACTTCATTAAAGTTTCCAACCTTAAAGCATTGGTTGTCTGTTTCAGCTTTTATACAACCGAAAGACAATATTGCAGCGATATCAATTAAAATAAATGAAACTATCCTTTTCATATTAAATCAATATCACATACAGAAAGCCGGACTCGAACCGACAAGCTACGTACAACCTACTGCGCTTCGCCGTGGGTTACCCCATGAGTAGGAATATTGGGTTGGTCCACTGTGGTTACCAATTTCACCATTTCTGTTTGTGAATGGAGCGGGAGACGGGATTCGAACCCGCGACTTTCAGCTTGGAAGGCTGACGCTCTACCACTGAGTTACTCCCGCATCTTTATTTTTTATCTATCTTTGACTCATATTGGCAAACTCCAAAATTTGTAACAATTCCGAACTCACTCCACACACTCCTTCCTATAAGGAATCTACCATCTTTGGAAGTGATGTAAAGCTTTTCCCCAGTTTCCACATTCGTGATTTCTATTGTGGTCTTATTATCACGAATGTCGCTGTACTTCCTTCCGGTGTATTCTTTATAATAAAGATTTGCTATAGACAAAAAATGAATATACAACTCTTTTATGTATGGATCACCAACAGGTTTGTTGTTCCAAACTTCATCATATTCCGCAAAAATGTCTTGACAAATCGAAGCGTAGTGATAAAACTTCGTAACAACCCATTTGGTGAGGTCCAATTTCATAATTTTGTTATGCCAATCGTTCATATCTTTATAATTTATTTGTTTCTTTTGCAAAGGTATGAAGAATTTTCCAATAAAACAAATAAATCCGTAAAAATCTGAGCGGAACGCGAGGTTCGAACTCGTGACCTGCGGCTTGGGAAGCCGCCGCTCTACCAACTGAGCTAGTTCCGCTTGGGGGACTTTCGGGATACAACCAGTGTCCCAGCTCTGTTGCACCCTTACTTGAGCGGGATAAGAGATTCGAACTCTCGACCTTCTGCATGGCAAGCAGACGCTCTGCCAACTGAGCTAATCCCGCAAAACATCTAACGTACGGCGTGCTTTTACGCCAAAGACAAATACAACTAATAAAACAATTAGCTTTTCACTTCAGGAAGTCTTATTAGTTCGAACATAAAGTTTCTTATTGCATTTATCCGACTAAGTTGCGTTTCTTTCTGCACGTTTGCTCACGTCGATGATGCGCAAAACAGATGATTCTTACGAAAGGTTTATGTGACACCTCGTTTTTCCGTACCGCAAAGCATTCCTTGTTTTTGTCGATATATCCACACAGATATAAGCTTTGCAGAGTTTTATCTCATCTGCATCAACGTGACGATTCCGAAAGGCGTTAATAGATCCGGTGCTCAGTCACTCATTAAGGATGGACGCTTCCAATCCCACCACCATAACGTTGATGTATTTTTCTCATCAATTTCGAACTTGGCATCACAGAGGCAAACTTAATGCTTGTGAAGTTTCCTCGGAGTTCTAGATTGATTTGAAAAGAGCACTCGCGGGCTGGTTTAACACACCCGTTACCTTAAGAGTTGTCCTTCTCGTCTGTACACCCAGCGATGTCATCGACACGTGCTCAAATTTAATGGCGGAGAGTGAGGGATTCGAACCCCCGGACCCGTGAAGATCTTCGGTTTTCAAGACCGACGCGATAGACCACTCTGCCAACCCTCCAATATGTTTTGCAAATATACAGAATTTTTTAATTATTTGAAATCATCTTCTGGTAAATTTTGCTGTGCGTGTTCCAACCGGCTCAGAAATTTTAGTTCTCCAATAAGATGCGCACCTCTTAGATATTACAGATGATACATTTGAACAAACGTCAGAAACGTTATCAACCACCAACTCTCCAAGATAAAGATCGTTTTCATTGTTTCTAACATTTCTATTTTGCAAAGCATTCATTTGCGTAACTTTATCAACGATAGATGATTCATATAAATTCCCCGTTTTACATTTCACCACCTTTATTCCTTTTCTTTGTTCGAGGACTTTAAGATAAATGTCATCCACGTTTAAGTATTTTTCGATTTCTTTTATATTGTCATCGTTTATACCTAATATGTCTGGTGGATATAATACACCACCAACGCCTGTAGCAAACAAAGCATCAGACGGAACATCAACCATTCCGGTGTATTCTTTCGTCCAATTTGAATATGAAGAAATTTTTCCGTTTATACCTTTCTTCATCAGATGAACTCGTCTTGCTGAAACGCAATCTGGATGTTTTAAATAAGATTCAAACAATTCCTTTATAGCATCCTTTGAATAGACTTGATCGTCATCAAAAGTTATTATCGCATAGTCCCTGTATTTCTGCATCACATAAAAATATTTTTTGTGAGGCTTGAATACATCTTTCGTTGATATTAACTCAACGACACCATGTTTTATTTTATCTTTGAGCCAATCAGAGAAATATACCTCATCACCTGAATCTATGTTCAAAACAATTTTACTTGGTTTTATACTCTGATTCAATATGCTTTGTATTGTTTTGTCAACAGCTCCGCTTTTTAGTCTGTTTCCATATGTTGTCAAAGACACTACTATTTTTCTTTGTCTTTTCAGTAGATTTGATTTGAATTCTGGAAACTCCGAAAACAATCTTTTGTTTATATCTGTGTAGTTGTTTACTCTGTGTAATGCCGTTGGCATTTCCTGCGTCCCTTCTATAAATCGTTCACTGGCATCAAAAACTACACTGGTCTGACGAAAAGTTCTGTTCTCTATAATATTGAAACAAAACTGCCACGATTCATCCGACGTTGGAGAAAGCTTCATGAATAAGTTTTCATCAAAGAATCTGGAATCTGTAAATGTTCCAGCTGGATATAAACACCCACCGTCTCCGTTTGCTGGCTTAGCAAAGTTTAAAACCATTCCGGCTATTCCGTTCATATAAGAACCGCATTTGCGCTTTCTTGATGATAACCGAGAAAGTTCAAGTCCGCTTCCAAAGAACCAAGCAAAATTTCCTCCTATGATGTCATTTGGATATTTTTTATGATCGTTCAAGAAAACTTCTATCCATTTCGGATCCCTTATAGAGTCATCATCCACAACAAGTATAGGATCGTTTGGATATTTTTTCAATGTAGGGATAAGTTTTTTATGAGACCTTATATTAGTTGGATGCCATATTATCTCAACATCGCCAGAATCGACAAGATGTTTTATATTTTCAGGAACATCCTTGATTCCATTCGGAAATTCAGATGAGCATAAAACAAGCACAACATGATATAAAGCCCTGTCTACGGTCTGATTTAGCAATGAAATCAAAACATCATATACACAATGTATTCGTTTCGGGTATGATGTCAACGACACTATTAAGATTTCAGAATTCATCATTTAAGCATAATTTTGATATGCTATTTATTCTATGGATTTATAAGATGAATCTTTGTGTACCCCTAAGAGGATTCGAACCCCTACTAAGATGTCCGTAGCATCTCGTGCGATCCATTACACTATAGGGGCATTTGCGGTGGTACAACGAATCGAACGTTGATCACCTTCCTGCCCATGGAAGGCATTCTCAAGGTACGGAAACGGAACTTGCATACTGTCGAAGCTCTTTAATCGGCTAGCCATACTCCATTAAACTATACCACCATGTGTGAGAGCGAGAAGGGCTCGAACCTCCAATCGGCTGTTTCAAATCGCGACAGTGAAACAGCTCTGCGCTTATTTACCATAATATTCAGAATTCGGCGGACTCGCGACGTACCGTTTATCCTCTTAATGAATAGGTTTATTAGGCGCCTCCCCACACCAACGGGGGCGACTTTACCATTTGTCCATCCTCTCATATTTGTGACCCCTCCGCGATTCGAACGCGGGACCCACAGTTTAGAAGACTGTTGCTCTGTCCAACTGAGCTAAGGGGCCAGACTAGTCGTTGTTCGGCTTATACGTCACGACTATTGGATATTACGTCCCGAACCGACGTTCCCAGATACAACCGACATTCAGGGAAAATTCTTGTTTTTTAAATTTCATTCCGACGTCGACATTTCGGATGCGGTCTAAGAAAAACAGCAGGCCGGGTAGGATTCGAACCCACGTGGAGGAATAACCTCGTCAGTTTTGGAGACTGATGCCATCAACCGCTAGGCGACCGACCTATATCATTCACGTACTGCCACAGCGCTATGACAGCAGATTTATCAACAGCCGACCTTACTTAACAGCAACTCCCTAACAAAGGCTGGCACGGGATTTAACACCATTAAGCTACATACCAGTTCGTCGTCATCCGCCTCAGAACAGGACTTGAACCTGCAAATACTGTCGTGAATTAGTGCGGCAGGGGAGACTCGAACTCCCACGGGATTGCTCCCACCAGCCCCTCAAGCTGGCGCGTCTACCATTCCGCCACTGCCGCATTTACAGAGATTTAGGATACGCTTCGGTACTCTGTATCAGGCTTACAACTACCTTTTTAATCACAACTATAAACGGTCTTATTGACTGCATCCATTGCCACTATTTAATCGAAACATAAGCCGATAGTTGGACAACTTCCGTTTTTGCCGTTATGTGTGAACCTGACCGACTCTGCCGGGACGTTGGGGCTCGCCGCAGAGATTCCCGCTACTATTGCCCATCACGGGAAAGGGGAGATGGAGTGGTGATTCGAACACCCCTACACGTGGTACTTCCCTAGAAGCCTCCATCTTATATTCGAGCTTTATATATTGCCTACTCCGTGTATACTCCGTTTCGACCTCATTGAACCCATATCTTCACCTTGCCTTATCCGTCAGCAGGACTCATTATCATGTTCTGTTTGCTCTATTGAAATGCCCGTTGGATTTCCAAACATTTCCTTGTTGCGTGCGGTAGGATTCGAACCTACGACCTCCGGCTTATGAGACCGGCAAGCTGACCTCTGCTCCACGCCGCAAATTTCTAAAAAACAACGTTTCTCCGCTCCTATGGATCTACTTCTCCCAGCACGTCAACTACATCGTATGTACAACTAAGATGCAGCCTTCCTGGTTGGTGCCCCTTGGTCCTCACGGTTTTTTCTGGTGGTTAGAGCCGAATTTTCGGAAGTTTTCGCACCAGCAAGGTTCCGTTGTTTTTTTTTTTGAACCCAAACCATCGAGATTCGAACTCGAACTTCCTGAATTCGCGTCAGGTATGCTGCCATTACATCAATGGGGTTTCTTTCGTCTGCGACTTGATGATCGCATCCGACCTAGCCACGTCCACGCTAGCTCTGGGTACACTAGGGATTTATTTGTCTTCTGTGCTGTCGTATGCAACAGATATAAATTTCGGAGGAATGTTGTTGTATGTATACACCGCAACGTTCTCTTTATCCATATATTTTGCATCGTCTTCTGAAACTGAATCCATATAAAAGTTTAAATTCGTTCCATAAATATCAATTTTTAATATGCAAAATCCGCTTAATACTTCAGCATATGGAATATACAAATCTATAGCATCAACAATCTCCTCTCTAGTTTCAATACTCTGCTTTTTTGGTGGTATCGCAACAAAATATATTCTGTTTGGAAAATCCCTATACTTACCGCTTCTCACCCTTAACCCGCTTTTCAGAATTTTTTCAGCATTGGATTTTGACGTTATATGATATATTTTTCCAAAACATTTATTATACACCAAATCGTTTGCAGATTCTGCAAATCTAGGTTCTAGTTTCACTGCACAATTTTCTGTTCCCTGAAGCACTTTAGATATTGTGTATCCGAAGAAATTGCAGAAATCAACAAATCGCTTACTGTTTGCAAAATGTTCTGCGCTCTCACCTTCAGAATCATATATTGTTAGTTTTATATATCTTTTTTCTCTGTCAGTTGTTCTGAATTCCATTATTCTAAATTGATGGAAATGTTCCTTAAGCTTTCTTAAGAATGTATCGGAATCGTGTGTGTTAAGATTTTCAAGAACGTAGTCAATCTTTGGTGACAACTTGAATTTATTTACAACATCTTCAGTCAAATAGTCTCCGTAATATTCTTTCATATTTTCGTAGACTGCCCTTGAAAAAGCTTTTGGATCTATTATAAACTGAAAGTATTCAGAAAGATCCATTTTCAATATTTCACTCTTTGTCGGTTGAGGGCGCTTCCTAAATGCCGGAAGTTTCATATCGATATTACTCATATTGTATTTTAGTTGTTTTTCAAAAAACAATGGGCTTCAATGGGGTTCAAAGCTTCAGGGGGCAACGGCGTCCCTGCGAGGATTACCATACCTCGTTCTCCATCAAAAAAGGTTGTACCCGGTAGCAGAATCGAACTGCTATTACAAGAATGAAAATCTTGTGTCCTGACCTTTAGACGAACCGGGCGTGTGACCTTTTATCAACTCACCAAGAGGTCTAACTTGTTACTCTTATACGTTGAAGAGATATTGACTTGAAACCAGAGGTCAATATGAGCTACGATCCGGCATACGTTCCGGAATTTGCTTAATTACTGAGCCTGATCCTCTGTAGTCTCTGGAAGATTTGTGATGCGACGATCAATCTCGAACTTCAGTCCAGTTAGAGTTTCTTTCACATAGCCCTTGATATAAATGTCGTAATGACCAGTGAAATCCTTCACAGCAACCTCAGTTTCAAGCCATTCGTTAACGCGAGCAGCAGCTTCGGCGACCTTTGCGTCATTTGATACAAGAGCTTCGTCGAGAGCGAGAGCCTGTGCAGATTCGAACTTTGCGTCCTTTAGAACATTTGTCCAGTCAAAGTCAAACTTTGCTGCACCGTCGACGGAGAAATGTCCGCCTACAAATTCTACAGAAACAGCTGCATCTGTGCTGCCGTTGACAGCAAGATCATACTCGATGCCAAACTTGACATCATTGTTGCACGAAGTGCAAGATGCTGCAAACAACATTGTGACAGCAGCAAGAATAATTGTAATAAACTTACGCATAAATTGATTTTGGTTTAAATTGGTATTTGAGGCGTTGGAAGGATTCAAACCTTCGTTGACCATTAAGGTATTCACATCGAATGTGAATTTACAATTAACCAGCATTTGATATCATCTCCTGAGGGACTTCGTTCTCTCGTCAACAACGCCTTTTGTATATCTTATATATCGATGTTGGAGTTAAACCAACTCGTAGAGTTCTTAATACTACTTTGCCTCTTGATCGTTTCATTTGGCGCAACGACTGTTCTGTATTCGTCAATCGATATAAAGATAAACGCGGTGCAGATGGGGCTCGAACCCACGACCTCCGGCGTGACAGGCCGGCATTCTAACCAGCTGAACTACTGCACCAATTGCGGGAATAACGGGATTCGAACCCGTACCACGAGGCGTGACAAGCCTGCATTGTAGCCATTCAACCATACTCCCTTTATTGTGATCCTGACAGGAATCGAACCCGCATAAAACCGTTTTAGGGACGGCCAGACTACCAAATGTCTCACAGGATCAGAATCCGGTTGTTACCCACAGCCGGAAAAGGTCTAAACAACAAGACGTCAGGAAACTAATTTATAGTTCCTGAACATCCTTCCATCATCCTCCACAGCAAGTGAAGTCAACATGCCACCGAGATCGGGTTCCTTAAACTCAGAGAATCGTTTGTCGGTGCGACTCAACTTATATCTGACTTTCTCAACGTCTCCGTACAGATAAATCAAATAATCGTTTTTCCAATCACTGTCAGGATGTTCCAGTAAAAACTGACAAGCAGCATGACCGCCTTGAACGCACCCATAAACTGGGTCTAGACTTTTATCGACTATTATATAAAGCCGATTATGCTGCTTCTCCTGCAACTGATTCTGGATTTTCGTCCGCATACTTGTCAACGAACTTTCTAGTTTGATAACAAGACTTGATGTATTCCCAGTCATTATCGATCTTAGAAAGAAATTCATCATCCTTTCCGCGAAGGATTGCATAAGCCATATACGCACATTCAAGTGTGTATTTGAGAGACTTTGCGTCCTCGGCTGCTTGCCATGCTGGTTTTGTGCGGACAAAGTTTTCCGGAAGCCTGTCGGTCTTCCTGTTGAGTTTGTTAACTTTCTGCTCTTCAACGAGAGCCTTAATGTCGTTCTTGAATTTTAAGATATTTGCTTTCATAATTGTTTTCGTTTTAGTTTTAAGATTAAAGATTTTGGTAAAAGATTAAAGGTAAAAATAAAACGAAACATTAAGGAGGCATCACTTTCTCAAGAACAATGGAGGAATCCGAAGAAACCTACCCAAAGAAATAATTCTTTTTCATAGTAATTGATTAGTTGTTTTTATAACGGCGAAACAACGCCGTTTGGGTAGAGCCATAGGGTATTCGAAATCGCCTATGTTGTTACTTGCGTGCTTTTCCTGTTTATACACCACGTCAGTTCCTGTGTTTATCTCTGGTGAACGTGTACTTTGTTCATTTGTCGAGAACCTCAAGTATCTCTAGTGGGAGGTACTGGATTCGAACCAGTGACCCTCTGCTTGTAAGGCAGATGCTCTAAACCAACTGAGCTAACCTCCCGAAATACGCACCATGACGGATTTGCACCGCCGACACGTGTGGGGCAAAGCCCCTCGGCTCTTCTACCTGAGCTAATGGCACGTTATAATGTTGGTCATCGGATGTTTTAAATAAACTATGTACTCTCTGTTCTTGCTTATCCTCTATTTTTTCAAGAGGGTGAGCCCACCTCAGGTTAATTTTGCTACTGTGTTCTTCCGATGTAAATGCATGAAGAGTTATCTTCTCCGCAACCCAATTTTTTCAAATTGTACCCATTCCGACTCGTGATTGTCTCAGATTTCATAAGGATTTTTATGATATTGGACCGGAACCGTTCCCTTTGCTAGCCACCCCGACTTATATTTGGAGTTAATGACGGAATTTCTCTTCGCATACTACGCGGTTCTTTTACTATGCCCCCTCAGCATCACTTCTCCAATTTGACGCCTACTCAGCAAAGTGGTCAGCCGGAATCAACGACTTTTACGTCAGCAGGACTTATACATTATGGCGACATCAGCGACTAAACCCAACCATTTTGCGAACGACGCGTTGTGGAGATACCGCCAGATTCGCATTATTCTTCTACCAATCTCCGTGGCTTCAAGGTCTACATTTAGAATAAGAACCATCTAGAGCAGTCAGCTCTCTAATGGGGATCCCGTCGCATTCCTTCCGATGCCTGCTGTTGCCAAGACGGGAAGATTCGAACTTCCTCCGAAACCAATGTTGTGCTACAAGATTCCGTCCGCATATTAGCGATGCACAATTAAGCCTATTCTGCGGATTCCCAGTGTGGGATTGGGTGAGTGACCGACACTCAGCGTCTTGATGAAGGAAGATAACCTTTAACTGAACTTTTACGGACAATTGCCGTCTTCCACGCGAGCTTTATCCAACCATTTCTCCGAAAGATAATATGGTAATAAGTTTCGCGGGGCAGGTAGGATTCGAACCTACGACCAGCGGATTAACAGTCCGCTGCTCTACCGCTGAGCTACTGCCCCAATATAATAGCACAAACAATATCTCTTATACAGTGTTTCCATCAGCTTAAACTCTGGTACAATCCCAGACCAGTTCCGACACACAGGTGAGCGACTTTAACTGCGCAGTAGTCATCTCAAAAGGTACGTAGACTTTGGCGTATCGCTTGCTTTTAGATGCACGACGTCTTTTGCAAATGCTATTTTGTATCGCGTGCGGGAGTCGAACCCACTTCTTCGCTCTGTGTCAGAGGCAACTTTTGCAACTATCCACTTAAACGCTAAGCTGAAGTTTTAGGTACCGTATTAAACAGCTTTCATCCAGTTTGGAATCGTTGACTATCCCCGATCGTTCAACGCGACATAAACCGACAAAGGGTTTGCAACCCGCAATGCCAGCCCGCCTAAACTTATGTGTTCGCATAGGTGTTGATGCCCAAGGGAATTTCGAAATCCCGACAAACGGTGGTCCCGCTGCTCTTCCTCTGAGCTATTGGACATTCATATTACCATTCTCTCAATGGATTAGACCGAGTTCGCTTTCTTTTCGTATGCGCAGGAATTCGCCTGCGTGCGCCAACCCGATGAAACTTACACCTCGTGCTCCCTCAGGGGCTCGAACCCTGGACCCCAACATTAAGAGTGTCGTGCTCTACCAACTGAGCTAAGAGAGCAAAGGTCACAATCTCCAGAACACCATTATTGTATCTGCTGTTAAGCAAGCATGTTCCTTGTACATTTTCTGACTGCGACAATTGCTGTGACCCCGACGGGGCTCGAACCCGTGACCCCGACATTAAAAGTGTCGTGCTCTACCAACTGAGCTACGAGGTCGATCCAAATTTCTAAAAAAGGGGAGAATAGCAACTTCACTCCCCGATGCGACTTCCTGCGACACCTCGCTTTGGTTATTCAATCATAACTGAACGGAGTCTGTACACAACCCCTAAGCTATACCCGGTTTTTGGAAAACCATCGCGTTGAAGAGTTACACTTCGCCGCTTGCAGATTCGAACTCACGCCCAACCGGACCCTACTACTGTTCGGGATAAAGCTGTACCGATGTCTTGATTATTCTTGCAGGCTTACCTTAGATTTGCACCTCTCAAGGTGGGTTCCGTCTTTCTAGCCACTCCGCCGCCGTTTCGAACCGACAGCATCTTTAAGAGATATTGAGGCACCGGACTTACCATTGCTCCTACTATACCATTTCACATGAGTGCACGTCACGGCAATTTTATACTTGGTAGCGCTCATTGTCACAAGATGTCAACACAGTGACCGACCCTTTCGGTTTGTGTAAAATCAAGACTTTGTGGGGCGGGGCAGAGTTGAACTGCCGACACCTGGATTTTCAGTCCAGTGCTCTACCACTGAGCTACCGCCCCATTTGGTGATTTTTGTATCTGTGTAAAACGCTACTATTGACACCACAAATAAATGTGGTAGGGGATTTGCACCCTCACTTCCTTCACGATTTGCCACAGACACCGTTCCCCAGTTTCTATTAACGTTTCAAAACTTGGTCCCTCGGCGTTCACATGCCTACTCCAAAAATATAGTTTTAAGGAGTAACGTTACCTCTCCCTTAGTGCTTTGTTGCGGCTGTACATCCGTGGTCTTGCACCGTGCCACCGATATTGACGCATATCTCCACGACGCGCTTTAAGGTCGGCGTAAACCGTTTTTGCGCAAGTTCGCCATGAGGCTAATCCTGCATATATTTTTAAATCAACATTAATCATAAAAAAATCACAACGCAAGAAGATCGAAAAAGGTGTAAAAGTATAACCACCGTAAAGAAATTCCCGTCATTATGACGAGCGGTCTTCCTCTTTCTGCGTATCCCGTATCCAGCAATTGATTGTCTAATCTGTCAACGTAACGGTACATCCGCTACGAACGTTCCTGTATCCGGTAGAACGAACACCGATCAACTGTGGCATCGTCACGGGCTTTACTTTTCCCATAGAACTTGACCAGAAAAATTTTTGTTGTGATTTGCCACTCTCGTGAAAAGTTATCGCTTCGTGACTGTCTTGCATCGGTCCTCTGCGTTCTGAAGTTAAACGCGTTCCCTTTGGACTTCTTGGGGCTCTCTCTCCCAATAAATAACACTTCGAGCATCTTGTGAGAAGACCTGTCTAGCAATATCGACACTACGTCGAGGCGAGCACTGCTCGCTGGAAGTTCGCCGCTCTGTTGTCTTCCAATCCCAGAGTGATTCGGCTACATCGGAGGATATATCATTTCACCTCTCTATAAGTCTAACCGGTAGTGCTGTTTTGTTTTTTCAGGCGTACGGATCGACGTTTTGCGAGGACTCTTCCAACCTCACCTTACTTTTCCGACCAGACGGATACCGATTTGTTTTGTAGCGGGTGAAGGATTCGAACCCCCGACCAGATTTTGTCCAGTTCCGGCTTATGAGACCGGCGAGATGACCAACTTCTCTAACCCGCGATATTAGTACGGACGGAGAGACTCGAACTCCCATACCCCAATTACGCTGTTAATGACTGTGTATAAGACAGTGGCGATACGTCCGCATTTATCGGTTAAGGACCCTGTCATAAATCCCGAAGCTCGACAACAGTCGAGATTAACCGATTTTGTTCTTTAGGCATCAGTTCCCATCCTTCTTCTCCTTGTCTTCGACTTTCTTTTTGAACAGCCATTTGTAAAGACTCCAGATTCCGAAGCCCTCGGCAACTAAGTTAAGACCTGCTACCCAACCGTAGAATGAATCGATTGTGTGTGAAGCAACACCGTTCCAAACACCGGCTGAAGTGATGATTACAACGAGACCCAAAATTATGAGAAGCGCTGCTTTACCAAACTCCTTCAAAGTTTCTTTGTTGGTGCTATTCATTTTTGTTTAGTTTGTTTTTATCAAGACCTAAGTCTCGTAATGGTAGCGACCTACGACTTCCACGTAAATACCCCACTATGATACGGGGCGTGATGACTCCAAACCTGTTTTTTACTTTCCGTCAGTTGCGGCCGCACCATCAGGATTTCATACTAAAGGACCCAGCTAAACCATCATATGCTAGCCTCACATACTACACTGATTAGACTTTTTACAGGCACATTTTTCACCAAGTCGCAAGTGGGGAGGGTGGGATTCGAACCCACTGTGTTTCCTTGTACCGGATTTACAGTCCGGCGCCCATCCGCCATCTGAGCAGCCTCCCCATTAAAGCACAGATACTCGTTCCTGTCTACACGATCCTTCATATTCAGCAGGAACTCACCTTGGTTCGGGGACGGATTTCGTATTTCCCCTACATCCTATACCATACCTGATTCTGTTTTTTCGTAACCGACAAACGCTTAGCGAATAGTCCAAACGTCGCAAAATGAGTTTAAAGTTAACCTCAACTCGATGCGAAGAATCTTTCTGACCTCTCTATGCTTTGTCGGGGTGACAGGGCTCGAACCTGCGACCCCATGGTCCCAAACCACGTACTCTACCAACTGAGCTACACCCCGATTAAAAATAAAAGGAAACCAAATAATCTCTTAAAATAAAATGATATCGACCAAATAGGACGGCTGTAAAGACAGAGCGTTCCGGCGGAAGCGATAAACTCAAGCTCCTAGCAGAAGTTATCTTCACAGTGGACGATTCAATTTCCTTATCGACTGGGGAGAGGGTGACTGTCCGTTGGGACTCACCATCGTTCCCTCTCCCCGACGTCTATTGTTTTGCGATTATCAATTCACATATCAAATCGCGATTGATTCGTTTTGTCAGTATTGTCAAAGACCTTACGGGTTACCCCGAAGTTTTTTGCAAATATACGGCAAAGTTTTGAAACTTGCAAATATTTTGCGAAAATGTTTTTTATTTTTTTGTTGTCATCTACAATGTCTGTGTGTTTGACGTTGCAAATGTACAACTAATTTTTCATTTATGCAAGAAAATGGTTTACTTTTTTTCTTGCTTTTCGTCAACTTTCAGGTAAGTCATTGAAAGTCTTACGTTTGAAATTTTGCTTTTCTGCCCGGTTCCCTCGTCCGAATTATTCCTCAGCAATTCGATTTCAGAAAATATCTTTCCTTTCTTCACAACCCTGTATGTAAAGGGATCCTTTCTGAACTTATCGCCGAGCTTCACATAGTAATAATCTACTATCATTACAAGCAAAGCAAACGATGCTGCTATTATAATCAACTCTTTCATATTAAACAAATAATTCATTTAAAATAAAAACATCCTCCTGATTTTTTGGTCGGAAGGATGCCTGTTGTTAGTTTTATATGTTTGAGTGCCCAAGCACGAATTGCCTTCCGTTAACTTATCCTAGCTGGTTCTATATCATATGATGCTCCTCTAAACCAATCATTCTTGACCGGTTTAAGGGAAACATATAGATTTGAACGCATCATTGCTGAAAATAATTTAACGTGGTTTTTACTATTTATTACAAAATTTTTGAAACTTTTTAGAAATTACTGCAAATTCTCCACCTCAACATATCCTTCTATGAATTTTTGAAGTCTATTTGCCGCATCGTTTGGTGTATGACCATCCCATATGTTGGCGTTTTCTTTCACAGGAATCTTAAACAGATCCCAATATTTCGCTTCATAGTGGTTGGAAATTTGTCCGGTTGGAAGTTCAGCCATTACAATGAACCATCCTCCACCAAAGCATTCTTCGCCATCGCTGTGTCTCCAACTCTTATGTACGTCATAAAAGTTTGATATGCTGTTGAAAAACGCAGCATTGTATAAAAGACGATATTTATACAATTCGCCGAAGGTGTGAAATCCGTCAGATGTCTCCTCAGTCTCCTTATCTATAAGTTCTGGGACAAGAGTTGACAGCGCATGAAAATAATTGAAATCGTTTACGTCAGCGTATCCAGAAAGTTTAGCCTTTACTATCTCAACGGCTTGAGCTCTATTCATAATATTCTTTTACGTTTCTTCTTTTTGCGTATATGTACATGCCAGATTTTCCATCACTAACTCCTTCAAGATAAGCGATTCTAGAAGTTACCTGCTTTCCAAGAATTATTCCTGCTACAAATGCCACGACTATAGCAACAGACAACACTATTATTAACGTCATTGTTTGAGTCATTTTTATGATCTGGTGTTTTACTTTGCAAATATACTGAAAATAAATAATAAAAGAAAACAAACTGTTGTGAAAACTCTGAAAAACATATTACTTTATATCTGGCAACTACCACAAAACCTTCTTGGTTTGATTCTCATCTGGTATTATAAGATGATCGACGGAGACAGATGCTACAAATATGATGACTACAATGGAATAGAATATTGGGTTTCACCGTCGATGCCTTCCGGAATATCATTGGGTAAATATGTTATATTCAAATATGAATACAGGGAAGAATCGAATTCTTTCAAACACGAATACGGACACACAATACAATCTAAAAAATTAGGATGGTTATATTTAATAGTAATAGGTCTACCATCTTTATGCGGAAACATATATGACAGATTGTTTCATTCAAAATGGGATTACGTCAAATCTTCTAAATGGTATTACAATCAGCCGTGGGAGAAATGGGCTGATAAAGAAGGAAAGGTTTATAGAATATACAAATAAAAAGAGACCGCGTTGGTCTCTTTTTTTATTATGGAAATCCCGGTATTCCGAAACACTTTTTGGCTGTCGGTTCCCAAGCTAATGCCAAATGCATCATGAATCTGACATTTACAGGCGTCAGTTTTTCATATCTTGGTAACGGCTCAGCATACGCCATCAATAAAACTTCTATCGCCATATGTATTACCTTCTTTATATTATTAGGATCAAATGCCTCCGCAGGACCGAAACTTGGAACAGAGAACCCAGCGTCAGATGCTGCTGCGGCCGCACCCTGCGTTGCGATTGCCGCAATCTTTGCGAATTTTGTTTTTGAGTACGCCTGTTTTACAGCAAGAACGGCGTTATCTGCAACCTTTTGTACAGGCTCAGGTATCTGAGTTGTTATTCCGGCGTTTATCTGACTTATTCTAACTGCCAATCCGGGTGCGGTTATCAGTGATTTTGGTGTCATAAAGAATGACATTCCTCCACCTTCTATTCCAAATATATCCAATATTGGCTGTATAATCATAAGAAGAAGTCCGAGTGCTGTTAGAACAGTTTGTGCCGCAGCGCCTACTGCGGATAATGCTGAGAGGACAGAGTTTATTGGAGCCGTCATTGTTGAGCCAGCACCAGACAAAACCCAAATAAGAGTATCCCTGCACGTCAATGCAACCAGACGCTTAAGAACAAGAATTATTCTCTTTATCCTGAGCTTTAATATCTGGAAGCGTTTCATTATTATACCAAATGCATTAAAATCTTCAAGACCACTTGGTATTTGCGCATCTTTATCTAGAGCTGCGTTTGCATCTTCCGTTCCAGATGTTTCAGAATCAACAGTATTCTTCGCAGCATCTTTTCCTTCAGACACTTTATCTTTTGCAGCTTCAATTCCTTTGTTTATCGCTTCTTGTGCCTTTTCTTTTGCGGCTTCAATCGCCTTGTTTACAGCAGCCGTCGCCTCGGTCAATATCTTTGATATTCCGTTTACAAGGTCATCACCTATTCCGGTTATTTCGGATATGATATTTTTTATCTTGTCTATATACTCAAGTATCTTACAGACGTCACACTCTTCCTTTAATAAATCGGACACCGCCTGTTGGATATTCTCTATCCTCTCCTCGATGTTAAAAGTTGCCTTAAGTGCTTCGAGAAGTTTATCTTCTATTTCTTTGGCTGACAGTTGTTTCGTTTCTACAACCGACGCTCCGATTTCATAATCCTTCATATAGCTTATTTATCCGTATATGAAAATAGGACTCCCTTCTGGAAGTCCTATGATTAAGATTAAGTTTTGATTAGAACCTCTTTGCGGCTCTCACTGCAACCGTTCCAACCCTTTCCTTTGCTCTTGCAGCAAACACAGCTTTAACTGCGCCTTCTGGTTCCTGTTCCGTCTTTCCTGTAGGAAGATTGTCAATCGCCGCCAAGTATCCTTCGGCAAGGTCTTCAATCTTTGAGAATCGCTCATCCTCTTCTTCACCGGCGGATTCCGTGGCAACTTCTTCCTCTCCGGTTTCTTCTACAGCCTCTGTTTCTTCTACAGTCTCGGTTTCTTCCGGCTGATCTGGTTCCTCTTCAGATTCATCATCATCGCCAGATGTTGAATCAACATCTTCTTCTCCTGATGTTTCTTCGACATCTACACCAGACGGACCTTCTTCATTTTCTGGTTCTGGTTCCTGTTCTGGTTCAGGAAGCTCTATATCAAGAAGCTTTGCAATAAGCTCATCCTTCTTTGATGCTGGATCGAAAAGAACACCCTCTTCAGTAAGTTTTTCAGAAATCTGAGCCTTTGTCAAACTCTTAACTTCATCTTCATTGTACTTTTTCATAATCAATTATTTGCTTTTGCGTTTTACTTTTGATTATTTATTCGCCTTTTTGTCAAGTATCTTATCGCAAATGCCATAGTCAAGAGCCTCCTTTGCGTTCATCCAATAATCTCTATCTGCATCAGTAAGAACCTTTTCATACGGCTGACCTGTATGTTCAGCTATAATTCTTATAAGTTCTTCCTTTGTCCTTTCGATTTCTTTCGCCGCAATAAGAATATCGGATGCCTGCCCGCTTGCTCCGCCAAGAGGCTGGTGAATCAGAACTCTTGAATGAGGAAGAATTGACCGTTTTCCGTGCTCTCCGGAACAGAAAAGAACTGCCGCCATTGAAGCTGCCATCCCTGTACATATTGTGCTGACCTCAGGCTCTATTAGTTGAATTGTATCGTATATTGCCATTCCAGATGTGACAACACCGCCGGGACTGTTAATGTACAGCGAAATTGGATCTTTACTCATAGACGAAAGATAAAGAAGCTGTGCCTGTATTATATTGGCAACGTCGTCATTTATTTCTGAACCGAGGAATATAATCCTGTCCATCTGCAATCGGCTGAAAACGTCCATTGCGGCTACATTCAGTTTTCTTTCCTCGATGATTGTTGGATTTATATACCCGCTTGTCATTTTTGTGTATCCGTCAAGCGTCAAATCGGATATTCCCTGCGATTTCGCAAATTTATTAAAATCATTCATCGTATTTAGTAAGTATTTCTCTAACTTTATCTACATTTTCCTGTGTAAGACCATCATACATATTAACTTTCACGAAATTGTCAATCTGTGAATAGAGGATATATTCTACATCATCAAGTATAACATATTCAAAATCAGCATTTTCGTAATTATATGTGTCGGTCATGTATTTCTCTATCTCGTTACCTCGGCAAGCCCATGGATAAAACAATTGTGGAGTACACCCAAGTATAGGAATTTCAAGACCTGCATCTTTCAGCGGCTTTACCGCCTCATTTCTCCAAGAGGAAGATATGACGATTGCTATATCTTTTATATCTGAAAGTTGATTCAGCAAAGCAACCTTTTTCTTGTTTATGGTTGGACCAACAACTCCTCCGAGTTCAGAGAGTTTGTTCATCACCCCATCTATGTCTAGAAAAATTATCTTCATATTATTTCACACCAGTGTGACCGAACCCACCATCACCTCTTTCGGTTGATGATTGAATCGTGTCCACAACAACTACATCAGCATGTTCACATTTTGCGAGCACCAGCTGCGCGATTCTATCTCCAGCGCTGACGGGGAAGACTTCGCTTCCGCTATTGTAAAGTATAACCTTTATCTCTCCCCTGTAATCAGAATCAACCGTTCCTGGCTCGTTTAATACAATAACACCGTAATTTGCAGCAAGTCCACTTCTACTTCTCACTTGAATTTCATATCCTTCTGGAATTTCAGCCGCCCATCCAGTCGGAATCAGTTTTCTTTCTCCGGGGTTAAGTTCACAATCTATTGTGCTCCTGACATCCATTCCAGAGCTACCAAGAGTTTTATATTCAGGAACAACCGCGTTTTCACTCAATTTAAGAAATTTCACCGGAACGCCTTGTCTTAATCCTTTGATATTCGCGTCCAAACTTCCAATATTATTATTCATCCTTTCAAGTTTATATGTTTTACTAATATTAACAAACCCTCTGTTTTCATAAAATCTATGTGCAGCGTTATTGTCAATTCCAGATTCTATATAAATTCCAGACACGTTGTGGTCATCCAACCAAGATATTGCAACATTCAGAAGTTTCTCTCCTATTCCTACACGGCGAAATTTTTCCTTAACGAATAAATCACAAACAACTCCAAACGGATCGGAGCCATCCTCCTGTATTTCTGCAACACAAAATCCATTTATATTGTCTCCGTCTACAAGTTTCCAAACTGACGAACGTTGACTTTCTATTTTTGATTCGATATATTTTGTCCAATTCTTTGCAGCATCTTCCGACAATCTTGATGTAAAGTAACCGTTATCGAAATGTCTTATTCCAACTCCCATTTGGATCTCCCCGTGTGAAATGTATTCTGGATGAGATGAAACGTGATTAACGAACAGGTTAACAATAGTTTCTACATCGGATTTACCGGCTTTGCATATAATCATAAAATCAACGAATTAAGTATAACGTTTAATTGCTTTTGCAAATATACTGAAAAAATAAAGAAAAAGAAAGAGATGACTAGATGTCATCTCCTTCATCATTTGTATACTTATGCTGAACATTGTGCCCATAATTATATTCATCGTTTTGCGCCTCAAGCAAATATTCTCGCTTTGCCTCATCTGATAACTTCTCAAATTCAAATGATTTGAAACCCAATTTACGATTAACATAATTATTTTTTGGATCAATATAGCAACTATAACACAATGGAAATATCCAAGGGTGGGTTTTTCCGTCAGCTTTCTTTCCACACTTTATACATGTTGTGGAAGACAGCTTCACATATTTTGAAATCAGTTTGAATATTTCGTCAGTATATGCATTCAACGTCAAGTCGAGTATTCCGAACTTTTCCTTTATGCTAACGAAAAACAGTGATTTCTTTGAATGACGAATCGCTCTTTTAAAGTCTTTTGCAAACCTGATTCCGAACGCCGTTCTCCATCCGTCTGGAATAGACCACCAATATGACTGTTTGAAAATCTTTTCCCAAACAATCTTATCGGTTTTGTGATCCCTTGGAGCAAAAAACGGAAACCGGATGTTAATCCAAGCCGTTTTAATCTTCTTCCTCAGTTCCTCTCGGCTCGACATTATCATAAACGCTTCTTTTTATTTTGTCATACACCTCGAATCCACCATCTTCCCGTATCTTCGTGAACGCTTCCTTTACATTATATGTGTCTGGCATATCCCTGTAATTTTGATATTTTGAATAATCGACCCACATAAGATACGGCTTGTCGGTTTGGTATGATGATTTATACGCAGACTTCGTTATTCCGTCGATGTACATCGAAAACTCTCCCTCGTTCATAGTGATGCTATATTTGTGAGAGAAATGTTTCTTTATATATTTCTCGTATCTATTTGCAAATGTAGTATCAATTGCTACGCTGTGACTGAATTCTTTAAATATCTGATCAAGCTCATGATCAGTGAAATGCCTGTAGTTTAAATTCTTTCCGCGACCATTTGTCTTGTAGCCGAGGAAAAGATAGTCCACCCATTGGTTTTTCTTCCGAATCCTATTAATAACGTTAATCGTTCCGCCGACACCAAGAAGCTCAGGAATAAGATGTGCTACAAAATATACGCGTTTAGGATTCCACGTCTTTCCGTCTTCTTTATTTATAATCCTCTTCAGTCTATCAAGCTCGTCTATATCGGTGTCGTTGAAAACTGAAACTCCGCAGCCATCGACATATTTTCTGAACACTTCAATCATATGTTCGTCAGAAATTATATCTTTAGCGTTCTTTGCGTTTATTGTTACATTAACAACGTGTCCGTTTTCGTGAAGAAGCTTTACGAACTCTTCAAAATGAGGATACAGAAGAACGTTTCCTCCGCCAATAGAAAACTCCGTCCTAATTTTGAGCTGGTTTGCAATCTGCTTAAGGAAGTTAAAGTCTGCATCCGGCTCATTCAGATTGGAATCCATAAAGCAGAACGGACAACCATTTTCGCAACGGTTCGTTATTCTGATATCGATAAGTTCAGGATATTCAGGAACTGGAGCATTTGGGGTTGTTGAAAAACGAAGCCTGTAATGACCGCTATACCTCGAAGAATTCTTTTCCCCATAGCAAGTATAATAATTTCCATTTTTGATTGGAGTTGTGCTTATGTGGGAATATGCGGAACAATAATGATCGTCAGGAAGAGGCTCTTTATCGTGTCCTTCGATTGTATCATAAACAAAATCGGTCTCATCTGAACCTCCGACGATTACGATATCCGGATTGTCGATTATGTTTCTCAGATAATCTATATTAAATTTAAGGTCATCTGACGTCATCGAACCACGGTAGCAACATCCGAATCCGTTATCATCACATGTAGCATATGGAGATTTTTCTTCGTTGATTAACGTAGCTTTTATGTCCGGAAAATATTGTTCCATTTCCGGATAAAATTTTGACATCACCTCAACGAGAGCGTCGTTATACATTATGTTTGCGAGGACATATTTGATTTTAGCCTCGCGTGTTGCAGCAATTGTTTTTGTATGACGACCATAATAGTCGTTATCAAACACACCAAGATCTTCAAAAACTTCATTATCGTTTCTGTAAATTAGAGAGTGTGTTGATGAACTGTTTGTTGCAAGCCCTCTTCGGAAATTCTTGAGATAGATTGTATTGAATTTAATCTTCATAACTCATGTAATTATCAAATTGTTTCTTATTGTAATCTCTTATGTAATTTATTGTCTTTTTGAACTCAAACGGAGTGCACCCCGCATAAATAGCACCGTGTTTCTTTTCGGTCGCGTTGAAATCATATATCCATGCTACAGCCCCAGCGTTGATGTCATTCACACAGAAATGAGAATTGTATCCATCGTTATAATCTTTCGGAATAGAGGTATTAAAACTCCTCGTAGAAAAAGGAACAACAATAATCTCATATTTCTCGATTTCAGTTGCGACTTTTATACCATTCTCCTCCTTCGAAGAAACGATAAAATCATCGTATGGTATTCCAGCGTTGCACTCATACGGGGTATCATCCCAATCGTCGCCGGTCTGTTCATCCAATGTTCTTGGAGTGAAGTAAGCGAGATACTCTCTTTCTCCCTTTAAGTATTCCGGATTCGGAAGATCCTTAAATCTGAATTTATCATATAACCATGGGTTATTCTTAAATTCTTCATAAGGTATTTTATCATATTCTTCCTGTAGTTCTGGAGGAAGAGCCCACACAGTTTCCGGTATGGTATCAACGTAACAAAGCTTGAACTTGTCAAGCTTATGTGTAAGTTTCTGTAGTGGAACCCTTGTGTACATTATACAGATTCTACATTTTCTTTATACCACGCGTCGAATTTTCTGTACTCTTCTTCACCAACTTTGTTTATAGCAACCCGAAGATCATTGTAATCACAAGTCTTTATTTTTACAATTATCCTGCGACCACGAGGATCCTTGATTGGAACAACGGGGCGAGCTACGATTCCTTCGGCAAGGTAATCCGGATTGCTGACATTCGGAACCGTCGTTTTGAACCCATTCTTCACAATTTCTTCGGCTTCGTCGATTGTCATCTGCCCGATGTAAGGAACCAAATCGAGACCAAGCTTCTGAGTATATTCAGAAAGCATATCGAGAGGAACCCACCATCCCTGCTGACAAATATCGAACACGGCGAAACGGTTGTTGTCCTTGTCGTAATTTCCTCCTTTCTGAATCTTCTTTCCGTAGAACTCGCCGTAAATGTAAACAGGAACCTCCTCAAGCTCTACACCATAAACACCCGGTGCGATTGGATTGACATCTGAAAGAATGGCTCCATTAACATCAGAAGAAATGTTATAATACTGAATCTGATTCTTGTCGTTCACTTTAGGAGTAAACTTGGCGGACTCTGGAGGGAAAAGCTCTGCAAGAATTGGTTTGATTCTTTCAATTACAGCATCGAGAAACACTTTCTGACCAGTCCCAACAATATCCGCGTTATCAGTCTTTCCTCCGCAGAAGCATTCTCCGGTAGAAGGAAGATATACAATCTTTGAGTTTGTTCCGTCAACCTTCTCCGTGCAATCGAAAAGAAGATTCTTCACATATTTCATGTGATCATCGGAATATCCTCCGAGGATGATTTTGTTCTGGAAAACAATCCAATCCTTGTTGGGGAGGTCAACGCCTTTAAGCACATACCTTTTATACAATGTCTGAATCTTGGTATACGTTTGTGTTTTCATATTTTAATATTTTAATATTTGTTAAAAACCTATTTTTCTTTTTTCTGATGTTTCTACTCCGTTGTCTTCTCCATAGTGGAATATGTCTGCAAGAGACATATCTTCGTCTGCGACTACATCGAATCCGCGTTCTTTCAAAATGGCGGTCGCCTTTTCTTTCGCGAGTTTCTTAAATGTGTACATAGCCTTGCATCGTCCCTTTCTCAACAGGGCGTCATCAACCCGCTCAAGGTCTGAGTTGAACGTACATATGAACCTGATGTTGTATATGTCACCAAGCAGACCATCGCTCATATTGAGAATCGAAGCTACGCTTGACATAAACCCACCGTCAGACCGTTTCTCAATTGCCTTCTCACAATCTTCCATAATTAAAACGCTGTTTGCGTTTTCCAGAAGAAGTTGTGTGAAATCAGGAGAAGAAATATTATTAGCCAGTTCAGGAGATATAAAAAGGAATTTCTTCTTACTGTGGGTAACGATGTCACGGATGAACGTCGTTTTTCCTGTTCCCGGCTCACCGTTCAATATGACTATTCCGCAACCTTTCTCCTCGTCGTTGACAAAGTCGTTAATCTTCTTATAAACGTCCTTGAAGTCGTCGTTGTATGTCTTGTTGACATCAATTGTCGTTGCCTCAATCTCGCCTGTTGTTGTATCAAGCCTGCGGTTTGCGTAGGTTATGAGTTCAATCTCAGCCTTTGATTTCTCCTTTGAATCCTTTGTAGGTATAAATTTCCAAAGCTGATCGCAAAGTTTGTAGAATACACCATCGACGTCTGCTTTTGTCGAGGGGTAATACACTTCCATCGAGCAGTTATCAAAAGTGAATATGATACGGTTGAGATTATCTATAAGTGTCATAGATGAATCAACGCACCTATCATTGACATACGCCGTGTTGTATGTTGTCTTCTTGACTCGTTTTCCGCCTTTGTTTTCGGCAAACGTTGACCTCGAAATGCGTTCTATCACGTCGATGCTATCAACGTCTGCACCGGAATCCTTGCAGAAATCTGTTTTAAGATAAGCAGCTTTCAGGACTTCTCCGTTTATCGATTTGAAATCAAACTCAGTCCTGTCATCATTCATATAAAACCTTACATACTTGGCAGATGGTATAAGTTTGAATCTGTCAACGTAAAGCTTTTCCGGGCAGAATGCCACAATCGGATACCCTTCCTGAAACGAGGACATCTTTGTGTAATTGTTAGAATCTTCCTGTACTCCTACTATTTCTTTTCCTTCGATTGGTTCCATTATTGTCGTTTTATCATTTCTCCGCAAATGTACGGATATTTTTTCAGATTTGCAAATTTTATTTATAATATTTTATTCAAGGTTGTCAGAATCAATATAACGGTATCCCTGAAACCCCTTGCATGGGATAGGCGTTATATAGTGAAATTCTCCTGACCTCGCAACGTACCAGCCTTCATCCCAATCACAACCCGTTGTAGAACATTTGAATCTGTCTCCATAAAATATGTCGACAATTTTCATCCAGCCAACAATGTATCCGTTGTGACAAATATAACATCTGTCTCCAGCAGATACTCTTTTCGGTCTACTGCTGACCTTGAAGTTCATCTGCATTTCACCGTCCTTGACGGTTTCCAACTCCTTTTCATAATCTTTCCAAGATATATGCTTCGGAAGAGTTATCAATAAGCTAGTCATATCATTTAAATAATTTTTTTAGTAAGTCAATGTCTTCTTTTTTCAAATCTTTCTTTTTCGGAATATCACATTCGACTGTGACTATGTAATCTCCGACAAGCCTGCTATTACCCGGATTGTTCGGATCCCTGAATCCCATTCCGTAAAGTGTGAATTCCTTTCCGCTCTGAGTTCCGCTGTCTACGTGGATTTTCTTTTTTCCGGTGAGGTAAGGTATTTCGATATCCTTTCCGAATACCATATCCGGGAATTTCATCTTTGCCGTATATCTTAACGAGTTTCCATCTCTCTTGAGTCCGTCTTTTGACTCCTTTACGGATATTACAACAATAAGGTCTCCCGGAATTCCGCGATGCTCTCCGTCATTCCCCTTTCCTTGAACAACCATATATGAATCTCCGGAAACGCCGGCCGGAATATCAACGTCAACATTAACCGTCCGTTTCTCAAGTCCGGTTCCGTTACAGTTTTCACAAGGATGAAGGATTACTCTACCTGTTCCGTGGCAATTCGAGCACGTCGTGCCCTGTTGAAAAATTGTGTTTCCCTGACGATATGATCTGTATTCTTGTCCAGTACCGTTACAAACCGGGCAAATCTCTTCCTCGTTCGTTTCACTTCCAGAGCCGCTGCACCGATGACAGGTGCACATCTTAGACACGGATATTGTTTTCTTTACGCCGTAGAACGCTTCTTCAAATGTTAACGTGATGTCAACCTTGAGGTCATCCCCTCTTTCAACTCGTCTTGTTTCTCGTTTGAATCTATTGAAGAAATCATCAAATCCACCTCTGAAATCAAATCCACCTCCGTTTCCAAACGCCTGTTCGTCTGCGGTACCGTATGTATCATACATCTTTCGCTTCTTTTCGTCGGAAAGCACGGAATACGCTTCATTTATTTCCTTAAATTTTTCCTCAGCGTTTGGTTCCTTTGATATGTCCGGATGATATTTTTTAGACAGGTTCCTGAACGCCGCTTTTATCTCGGCATCAGTTGCTGTTTTTGGAACCCCCAAAATGTCGTAATAATTTTTATTTTCCATAATCAAATGTACATTTCACAAATTACGTTGCAAATGTACGGAAAATAATCGAGAATTCCAAATCAGACGGCTTATTAAAATAAATAATGTATAAAATAAACAATGTAAAAATGAGCGATATCGACAAAAGAGTTGTTCAGTTTAAAGACAGGGCACGAAACGACACTCCGGTTTATCCGTATACAAGACACTATTCGGTTATAGATGAAAATAATAAAGAATTGGACGACTATTTATATGAATATAACGTAAACAGTCTGGATCCATCTGCCGGTCCAACAACGATATATACGCTTTCCGGGGCGATTGCGAGGGTCCCCAATGCATACAGAAACAAAAGAGGACTCACACTTTCATTTTTATCATCATCAGATCTTGTCGAGTCTCATATATGGGTGTGTGGAACGCAAATTGACGCTATGGGCAATGATATTTCATCTGCCGAAGTCCCACCTTTAAAGAAAAACTGGATAGACATAATTAGAACTCTCAACTACGCCAGAGTCTCGCCAATAACAACAGGGAGCAGCATAAATTCTGTAAAATTAGCAAGGGCAACTGGTTCTGTAGCTGGGGCATATGGAAGCATATCTCTTGGAGAAAGCAGCAACGCCTCAACAAGAGGAAGTTTTGTGTCTGGATTGGGGACAAAAACATCAAACGACTATGAACGAGCTCAAGGAAAATATAATCAAACGCACACATCTTCTGTTCCAGCAGGAAAGACACTTTACTCTATTGGTATAGGAACATCAAACGATGACAGAACGAATGCATTTGAAATAATGCAAAGTGGTGACGCATATCTCATTGGTGTTGGAAATTATAATGGAAAAAATCAAGGAAGCGGCGCACATACGCTTCAAGATATGCTAGAAGATCAACAAGTATCGACGGCGGAGATAGATGCACTGTTCAGCGGCGGTGGTGGAGGAGGAGGATCTGAAAGCGGCAGCGCACTTGATTCAAATTTATCAACAAACCTTTAAAGTAACAAAACAACAAAATGGATATTTTATATATAGTTGGAAAGGATTCTAAATGTGACAACATGGAGTTGCGTTGGGGTTTACGGTCGATTGATAAGTATGGGATTGGGGTAGATCGAGTTTATGTATGTGGCGAATGTCCGCAATGGTTGTCCGATGAAGTAATAAAAATTCCTTGCGATGATATAAATAAAGATACCATCCATCCAACACAAAAAGCACAGAATATAGCAAATAAACTCTTATACGCTGTCGATAATTCTGACATTGGTTCTGAATTCCTTGTTTCAATGGATGACCACTTTTACACAAAGGATGTTGATTTTAACGAATATCCATATTATGTGAAGTACACAAACTCACCATTTTTACCTGAGGTCAAAACTCCAAAAATGAACGAATATACAAAATGGCTGGTTGATTGTAAAAATCGTCTCGATGAACTTGGTCTCCCGACATTTCATTTTACGCTTCATCGAAATATGAGAATATCAAGAGACGCGATAGATGGATGTCGTCAAATAATAGACGAAAACATGAAAAACTTTTATCCGTTTGAAGCGTTTGTTCTTATAAACAACTATGCGTTTTTAAATGGATTGTGTTCACCAGAATTTGTTGAAGATGTACGAATAAACAAAGCATCCGAGTGGTGGAAATCAAACCCAAAATACAGCAACGTTTTTAGTACGGCTTCATTCGATTTAAAAAGTGGACTATATACTCTTATGGATGGACTATATACTAAAAAATCAAAATACGAAATATAGTGGATAGAGCATCCTCATACAATTTCTTTAAGCCAAATGTAGCGTCTTGGATTTATAAGAATTTTAAAAAAGATTCAGAAATTTTAGACGTTGGTGCTGGAAGCGGAACATATTACAATCTTCTAGGTAAATGGTATAAAAACATTGACGCGGTAGAGATATATGAGTCTAACATATATTATTACAATCTCTTAGAAAAATATAGACGTTGCTTTAATGTTGATATCATAAATTTTGAATATTCGTTTTATGATTTGATTATATTCGGCGATGTGATTGAACATATGACAGTTCAAGATGCTCAAAAAGTTATTGATTATGCATATGATAGATGTAAAAATCTTATTGTAGCCGTCCCTTATCTATTAAGCAGTGGAGCAGGAAACCAAAATGTTCATGAAATACACATACAAAACGACTTGACGAAAGATGTTGTAGCCGATAGATACCCGAAACTAAAACTTCTATACGGAAACAATTTATACGGATATTATATCAAATGTGATGAACAATGAACGAGACGAATAAAATAATACAAACGTTTTGGACAAAACCAATGAACAAATCTCATTTGTATCTAACGATGAAAATGATGTATGCGTCTGCAAAATCAATAAAAAAACAAGGATATGATCTTGTTCTGTATACAGACGCGCTTGGTTCAAAAATAGTAAAAGGGTTTCCTTACGATGATGTCGTCGTTCTTGATATTCCAGACAAGGTAAATCCAGAAATGTTTGCCGCAATAAAATATTTTGCACTAAGAAACGAGGAGCTTGGAACAATTCATCTTGATTATGACATCATCATAGACAAACCATGTATATGTCCAAAAGACGGGTGGGATGTTTTGGTCCAAATGAGACACGATGAGATTGTAAGATATTCTAAAGAGAGAAAAATCTTAATCGAAAACGGGACCCCGTCTAGAATGAGGGAAATTGATTTATCGATGCATCCATATTGTGTTGGCGTAATTGGTTTTAACAACGAATCGCTCAAAAAAGAGTTTATTGACAATTATTTTGAAGCGATTGACATATATAGCAATAAAAACATAAGATGTACGATTGATTTCTTGCTTGAACAGTCATTTCTTCCGTCTCTTGTTGATAAATATGGATATAGATCGGATTTTGTGGCAGAACAAAAAGCAACGAACTATAAATATCCGACAGACGATAAAAACATAAGATATTTTTGTGACGAACAAATCGGATTTGCACACTTTCATTCAAAATCAAAATGGACAATTCCTGTTATAAACAAAATATCAAATATGTTAACAAAAGATGACAACGTTTTGATAAACGAAAACTATAAAAGCGCAATAAGCTTAATATAATATGATAACAAAAGAAACACTTTTAGCCGCATTATCACGTTTCTTTTATAACGTAGATAATTTATTTGCACGCAAAGCTGATGTTGTTTTTGAAAAGGGACGCGGAACGGACAGCGCTCAACAAAAACATGGTTCGAATGATGCGCACGGGGAACTATCTGTTTCAGAAGGATCTGATACAGATTCCGGTGGGTTTGCATCTCATGCTGAAGGAGACACAACACATGCTACCGGTGATTCCTCTCATTCAGAAGGTCTTGACACCGTAGCCGAAGGAAACAATTCCCATGCTGAAGGAAATTACACGTATGCCGTTGGTGATGATTCGCACGCAGAGGGTGATAATGCAACATCTGAGGGAGAAAACTCTCATGCAGAAGGTTATAAAACATATGCATTCGGAGCGAATTCACATATAGAGGGGCGGTCACAGTCAAAGGCATCTGAAACAACAGCAGCAAAAGATGCGTCTGGTGTTGTATCGGATTGGAATTCGACAAAATTCGCTATGGCTAAAGGTCATTCAAGCCACGCAGAAGGATTCAACGGACTTTCCCTCGGAGACTACTCGCACGTTGAGGGCGCAAACAATATCGCATGGGGGTCACAAAGCCATTCTGAAGGCAGCACAAACACGGCATATGGTTTAGAATCCCACGCAGAAGGACTCCAAACATATGCTTTTGGTGCAAATTCTCACACTGAAGGACGTTCAAAAGCAAAGGTGTCAGATGCAATAGCTGGTAGTCCGGATGCATCCATAATATTAAACTGGGAAACAGCCAACAACAAGTATACTCTTGCTAAGGGAAACGCGGCTCACGCTGAAGGTTTTAATTCTCTTGCGATTGGTAACTATTCTCACGTTGAGGGCGCTGGTGGGGAAGCTATTGGCACACAAAGCCACGCAGAAGGAAATTTCACAAAAGCACTCAACGATTACGAACACGCTGAAGGATCCTTTAATATATCGATACCAAACGTGACTCGCCATACTGTTGGCATAGGCTCATCATTGAGTGTAAGAAAAAATGCTCATGTCATTACAGCTGATGGAAAACATTACATTCCGGGAATAGGAGGTGTCGATGGAACGGAAGGGACAGCATCGGCATTATCACAAAAAACCGACTTAGCCACATATTTAAACTCTCTTGTTGGTGGAACCGGGCCAAGAAGAATAGTAACATCGCTAAATGTTTACACCGGATGGGGCACACCAATCACCCTTAATTTGGATTTGTATAACGGAAGATTCGGATTAGACAGTGCTGTTGTTCATATATACGACCACGACGGTCAAAATATAATATATACTTTATATACCAACATTATGAATTCTTTAGGTCAAAGTATAAAACAGCAGTCAGACCTAGATGGAATTTACAACGATATTGTTAATTATTTTTCAAACGCAACCTTTGATCTTTTTACAACAAGTGATGGAACTATAACTCATAATTTATACCAATGTAGGGAATATGGTGTTGACACTGTAAACGAAAACGCCCATTTTACGTTTGCAAGAGAAGATAATACAGAAAACTTGTATTATTTAGACATTTATTATGGCGGATCCGGTGGAACAGGAATTAGACTTGAATTTGAACCGTTCTAAAAATATTGAGTGTCAGGTTGACACTCAATATTTTATTTTACCTATATACTGAAACTCTGGTTCAAATATAGTATCGAATGAAGGAGCGTTTAATAGAAGTTTGTTCCTCAACGAATGTTTTATCATTTCGAAGCAATCCCTCATGCTTAATCCAGATTGCAATATAGGGACAACGAACGAGAATTTGAATGTAGCTATACTTAGATATTCGTAATACCTTAAAACTACAACTATTTTCGTATCATCAGAAAGTTTACTGAGGTCGAAGTGATCCTTTTCTTTCTTTAAATCAAAGTTATCAAATCCATTATATATCAATTTACCGGGGTCTTGAAGAAGATTCCCGGTTTCTATTTCAAAATCAACCCTGTTGTCAACCCTCAATAGCGGATTCTCATCTATTTTGTTTGAGTCCGGGGCTTCTTTCTTTTGACCCTTCAGTTTCTTTGCCTTTGTATCTGCCATTAGAACAACGCGTTGCTTTTCTTTTCCTCGTTATATATAAGGATCTCTTCAACCTTACCTCTCTTACTACCTATCGAATTTATGTTTCGTCTAGCCTCAACAACATCAATGTGATAACCGGAATAAAGTTTATCGAAAAAGTCCTCCGATTTTGAATTGCTGACTATAAACTTTCCACCGAATGAATCTATATTGTCACAAAACAGTTTCAATTCTTCCTGTTCTTTGTCTCCAAATCCACCTGAAACATAACTCGTAAAAGAACTCGACGACGACACTGGTCTATATGGAGGGTCAATGTAAAAGATGAGGTCTGCTCCGTTAACCCTTGCTAAGTCGAATGCTACACCCGTTTTAGAATAATCTCCATCAAGAATTACAACCTTTTCGTTCAGGAGGACGTGACATCTGTCAAAATTATATTCATCGAAAAGGTTTATGTAATCTTTCTGTCCCCAAGGAATGTTATATTCTCCAGACTTGTTCTCCCTATACATTCCGTTGAATCCACACTTATTAAGGAATATAAACATTGCAGAAATTTCAACAGGATCAACAATATCGCTCGAATTTCTTTTGTTATATTCGTCCCTAATGTCGGAATACATCTGTTTCTTTTCATCATACGTCTTATGGTTGTATTCAGTTTCTATCTCAAGGAGCCTGTTTTTTAGATGTATGTATTTGTCATTGTCTGCGATGATTCTGTAACAGTTCATCAAATCTCTGTTCATGTCGTTTATGATTGCGAACTTTAAATTTGAACAGTTATCGAGAAGATTAAAAAGCACTGAACCTCCACCAACAAAAGGCTCGACATATATAAAAGATTCAGATGAATCTCTCATTGAATCTACTATTGCTGTTATTTCCGGAAGCAGCTGCGTTTTTCCACCAGCCCACTTTAGAAAAGGTTTTGACATATAATCAATGTTGTAAATTTCATTTGCAAATATACTGAAAAACTTTGTAATATAAAAACATTTTTGAAAACTTACGCTTCGGACAAATGCCAGACAAAGTTCAAAATAAATAGATAAAGGAAAACTATAGTTTAATAAAATAATGAAAAGCATTTTTGAATCAGCTGTAAAGTCATTCGATGACGAACGTTTGGATAGCTTCAAATACATCAAGAAAGAAGATAAATTCCAAAAATTATTGGCATCATATATCGAAGGGAAAACAACCACTCCTTTGTTTATATGGCAGATGTCTGGCAACAGAACCACGTCTTATATAGAAAATTTCGTAACCGAAAAATATGGAAGCGTTGGATTAGGATTAGTTTCAATCGGTTGGAACACTACTATTGACAATTTGCTTTCTGACGCAACTCACATCTATGACAGCGACGACCTCGCGGCAGAAGATGATAGCGAAGGCGTACTTCTTATTAGCATCAGAACAACAACAATAGAGCAGAAAGAGCTAGCAAAAGCTCTTATTGCTATGGCTGTTGGTACATCTGACAAATTGTTTGTAGCTCCGGGGTGGAGAGTTATTCTCGTTGGAAACGCAGAGAGCGGTAATGATATATGGGATCCAGCCTTTAAGAAAGCGTTCGTTAATATTGAAATCGACCTCGAAACATCATCAACAGATGATGAAGACGATTATGATGACGAAGGACTTGACGAAAGCGTAACGGTTGAACAAGATTTCGCATTGAGTTCACCAAAGGAAGCCGCCGAACTTATTAAGAGTGCAATAGAAAAGGCTATTGAAGACGGAGATGCCGGAGAAGAAACGCTCGTATTCTTTGATGAGAATGGAATTATATTTGGAGAACCAGACGAAGATGATATTCACGAATATGCCCCACTATACAACCTTAGCGAAATCGTAAACTTCAAGAAATACTTCGACTACGGTGTACTTACATTTGACAATATCATCATAGACGAAATTGCAAGCGAATTGACAGCTTAAAAACAACTAAGATTATACTATGGATAATAGATGTGATAACTTAAAATACAACGCATATAGAGAAATCGTTGACAGCATAGACGTTGCCAGAAGCATAATCTATAACATGAAGCTTGCTTATGGTGAGAGCGCAATTGTTCCTTTCTGGTATCCAGCTAAAAGCGACCCGTCTGTAACATCAAGAGACGTTTACACTTTGATGGGAACTGGTTCTATGAACGGTTCTGTTCTATTCACGAGTAACCTTCTCACAAGCGACACCATTCTTGATCAGGCTACAATAAAAGACTTTGAATTCAACGGTGAAACTTACGGAGAGATCTCTCTTAAAGATGCGATAAAAATCGTAGATGAAGCGATAGAAGATATCTCTGGTGGAAAAACACTAGTTTCTGTTCTGGAGTCTCTTGTTAATGAGGTTTCTGAATTAAAGGAAACACTTGCATCTGACTCAAGCATTTATGAGGGAATCAATCAATCTCTATCGGATATGAAAGATGCTGCTGTTGCAGACTCAAGTACGCTATCCGAGATAAAAGAAATCCTCGCTGCCGATTCAAGTGTGCTTTCAGAACTGAAAGATGCTGCTGTTGCAGACTCAAGCACGCTATCCGAGATAAAAGAGACGTTGGCGACAGACTCTAGCACTCTTGCAGAAATGAAAGATGTTGCTATTGCAGATTCTAGCACTCTTGCAGAACTGAAAGAAACGCTTGTTGCAGACTCAAGCACATTTAATGGAATCTGTCAGATATTAGACGATAGACTTCCTGTAGCAGAAATAGAAGAAGAACCATCTGAATAAAAACAACTTTATTTAACTGATGCAAGATGCTTCAACGTTTCTCAATACTGGAGGGTTAAGATACATTGTAAATGGAAATCCAAGTGATGTAGATTGGGATTCCAGCAAGTATCTTAATGATGATGGTTTGCAAATTGTTGGAGACGCTTGGAAAAATCCCGGAGCTCAGATAGACTGGGGGAAATACGACGTTAGTGTAAATAGAAAAATATTTCTAGATACTGTTGGACTAACGTATGTTGAAAAAGCATATGTTGAAGAACGAAAACGAGAAGAGTCCGAACAAGAAGAACACCAGCAACAAATATCTGATAGAACCGAATTCAAATTAAACTTCGATGTACTAACCGGAAAAGTCTACGCATCGTCTAGAGATGAGTCAGACATAAAAGAAAACGAAGCGTTACACATTGAAGACAACAGGTGCGGAGGAATATCAAACAGTGGAAAACTTCTTTTAAACACCAACGATAAATCTGGTATTACCGGAGGAAAGATAACAGAAAAAAATGTATATATAACAACACAATAACATGGCTGTAAATCAAATAGACTTGGGAAATCTTCCGGTTTATGTCGGAGATTGGGTAGACGGCTATAACAACGGTTCCGGCTATTCTATATATAATATCGTAACATACTATGGGAGTGCGTTTATATCAACAGTTTCTGGTAACAAACTCGCTCCTTGTGAAGTTGAGCTCGACGAAAGAAACTTAGTTAAAGCTTTTACTCTAAACGCTGGCTGGAAAATACATTGCGACTCTTTAAGTATGCAAGTTGCAGACAGAAGATATTACGCTGTCTTGTGCGAAGGCTCAGAAGAATCTCCGATACCAGACGCAACGCCTGAAAGCTTGGATCCGGCAAATTATGTGACGAGACCAGAATTCGTAGCTTTAAAAAATCAAGTAGATGCGATTCAAAAGATAATAGACGAGGGCGGCGTGACTCCTACACCAACAGAAAAGAAACTTGTAAACGTATATTATTACGGAGGATCTGATACTAAATTTGTAAACGATGGGAACTTAAGAAGCAGAGTTATGGGATTACCATCAACAGATAAGTTGTCAGTAAACTCAAATTTCAACAAAGTTTATCATTACATAGCAATTGCATCCGATCAAACATTATCAGACGTTGTTGCCGTTGTCACACAGGAACACCAGACCGAACTATTCACACAGTTAGCAACAACATCTATAAACGGCATAACCTATAAAGTTCTCGAATATACTCTCGATTCTGGAATTCCTTTGGATATGCAATGCACAATAAAAGTAACAGGAACAACAAAATAATATGTCAACAAATTTTTCTCAACGTCTTGATGTAAGAAGCAAATGCGCAAATATTGACGCATTGTATGGTCCATTTGAAAGTGTTCAGGAAGCGTGTACACAGATACCTGCTCAACGAAGAGTTTTAGGAAGAACGGTCGCAATACTGACAGAAGATGGTGTTGTAGAGTATTGGTGGAAAGAAGACGTAACGGATTCCGGTCTCGTTAAGAAACTTGTTGGTGAACAACCACAACTAAAATATACAGATATAAATCCAGAGGGAGTAACAATAAAAAAAGATACCGGAGAGGTTTTAACGATAACAGTATTCTTTAAATCTCCAAACTTTGGTAACTGTACGGTTAAAGTCGAAGGAATGGGAACGACAAAAGAGTTTTCATCCCCAAAAGGTTACGTTACTCTCAATCTTGGTGAAATGAACATAGAGGGAACATCAACGTTTACAGTTACAGCCGTCGATGGATTTGGCGTTCCTGCACCAGAAATTCTCTCATTTACTGTCATCACCGGTGGAATCAAATTATCATCAAACTTTGATTATATATTAGAACACGAGCATTTAAACACTCAAAGCGAAATATCCATAGTGTATAACGCGTCTGTTGCTGATACATCAAAGGTTATAAAAGTTTACGGTGAGGTTGTTGATTCTCAAGGAAACATAATAACAAACGCAGCCGGAAGATTATTAAGTTTCACTAAAGAAGGAAGTGGTGAAGTGCCATATAGTCTTACCGCACAAAGCTGGGATATAGGAGTCATACCGAACTGGGGTAATTATGCTTTAAGATTGTTTGCGTTTACTGGAGACACGCCGGACGATGAAAGTGAGGGCGAATTGACGACAAACATTGTCTACCCATTCTCATTGCTTAACGCAAATGACTTCGTTTTGAACAGCACCGTAACGGAAAAGACCGCCGATACAAACACCGTTGTTTCTGTTCCATTTACGATAGTTTGTGGTGATGTACACACAAATACACTTAAAGCTAACGGAAGCTTGTATCACGCAGTATACAATTCAAGTCTTAAAAAATGGGAAGCAACGACAATCGTTGAAGGCGTATCACTTGCAAGAGATGTTAATGTAAACCAGACAAACTATTGGTCGCTTGGTAAAATAACAGAAGCGGGCGATTATATCATAAGAATGTGGGCAACATCAAGAGAAGGAACCCCATCTCCTATAACTCACGATAGTGTTGAAATCCATGTAAAGGTAGATGTATATACAACAAACTGGAACTTGATTTCAGATGACTCTCTAATTTGCGATTTTGAAGCAGACGGTAAGAGTAACGCAAACGACCGAGACAAAACCGGAATATGGGAAAATAGTAGCCCTCACGGGAATGGAATATATTTCGAACTTCACAACTTAAACTATACAACGAATGGCTGGAAAAATGTAGATGAAACTCTTCCAGACGATCAAGAAGGTGAAAAAATGCTTAAGTTCACTGGAGAATCTTACGGCATATTGAAGAGAAATGGCGTTAACTATAATCCTCTAAGTCAAATAAATTCACTTCAGGATGGATTTACAGCTGAAATAATATTTAGAACAAGATGTATAGGTGAACTAGAAAACAAGGTCATGACGTCGCACATTGGAAACGGAACGAACTCTGCCGGTTTTTCAGCGTCATACGACACCTTGAGCCTTGGTAACACATCAGCACAAATAAAATATGACGTTTCGGAAGACGAATGGATTCACGCAACATTTGTCATCGATAAGCAAATTCACACCGAAGTTTCAGATGTTCAGGATTATGCTCCTGAGAGATTGATGACGATATACGTAAACGGTTCAATGTGTACAGCGGCAATACTTACGAACGAAATGATATTCGAAAGTTTTGCTCCTACAGTTCTTCTTAATTCTGCAACAAATCCAACAAACAACAACATTGATTATTTCGGGCAGTGTGAAATAAAGGCTATTCGTTTCTATAATAGAGCGCTTAGAGCATCTGAAGTAAATAACAATTACATTGTTTCTCACTATACAGATGAAGAAAAGGAGAGAATAAACGGAAGAAACCTCGATGTTCTCCCAATAGTTGAGTTCATTAACATTAACGCAACCGAGGGAAGAACGGCGAAAGAAATTAAAGATAATATAGAGCTTGTTCCATTCTCAGAACTGAACAAGATGAAAATTAAAGCTGAGCAGAAAAAAAGATATGCTCACGCAAAAATAGTATATAAAGAGCCTGGGGAAGATAGTGTTGTGTGGCCACATTGTTTCGTTCAGACACAGGGAACGTCTTCGCTTGCATATCCAGTAAAGAACTATAAAATAACACTATACACAGACGAGAACTATAAAGATAAGTATAAGGTTAAAGTTCAAGACGGTTGGAAAAAGGAAAGTAAATTTACTTTAAAATGTGACTTCATGGAAGCCGCCCACCTTAACAACACTCCAACCTGTATGTTCTATAATGATATGATTGATGCTCTTGTTGAAACTGGAGACATCGCAACAGGATGGAACAGCGATCATACAGTATATACAGCCGCAAATGACCACAGAAGCCCGGCTAGACGAGACGGAATGTTCGACGCAATCAAAGGGTTCCCTTGTATAGTAAAATACTACGAAAGTGAAGCTGATTATTACGACACTGATACTGATAAGGGTGTATATGTTGGAACATATATGTTCAACATCGATAAATCCGGAAAATCTCTTGGATTTGACGCTCCAGCAAAATACGATACAGACGGAGAGACAGAAATACAAGTTGATAACCCAAGAGCTGTTGCTGGAGTATATCCAAATTATGATCCATCTAAATCATATGAAGAAGGTGAGCGTTGTACATATGACGGCGCTGTTTATGAAGCCGCTGATGAAACGACTGCCGGTGAATTTGATCCTGAAGAATGGGGACCAGTTTCTCCGAGAGTATCAAACATAATGCAATCTTTTGAAGGTGTTGCAAACAAATCAAATTCAGCTGGATGTTTCTACAGTTTTGCTGATTACTGCGCTACGGCTTATAGAGACGACTATTGTTTGACTGCATATAACCTCTGGTTAGAATATTATTGGTATCCATCGCACGAGGAGCAATATGAGGCATGGAAACGTTCTCATCTTGGAACAGAGGTTACGCTAAAACAATATGTCGACGAGAATTATCCAGCTATGGACCTCGACGCATTCATAGAAACATACGCTGGACAAGATACGCCATTCGTTGAGAATTACGAAGGAGAGTCACCATATAAGCGTGAGGGGACAAACAATCTTTATCTCTTGGCAGAAGAAGATTACGAAGTTCCTTATAAGGACGAGTATGAATATTTCGCCCAAGACTATGAAATGAGATACGACTGGGATGATATAGAAGAAGGTGAAAAAGAGTTCTGGGGAGACTCAACTTGGGGATTGAAAAGAATGATAGACTGGGTTTCTGAAGCATCCAAAAACCTGACAACGTTCAAGAACGAATTCTCTAATTATTTCATATTTGAATATTGCGCAATATACTACTTGCAGATGATGTTGTTCGGTCAGGTTGACAACGCCGGAAAGAACTCTATGTGGGACACTTGGGATGGGCTTCATTGGATACCACGTCCATATGACCTTGACTCACAAGCCGGATTGGATAACACAGGTTTCGAAATAATAAAAGAAGACGCTGAGCTGATAGAAGACCTTTCCCCGTTCAAGAACATAAACAACACTCCTATAGCTGGAAAATATTTCGATAACATCGCGGCAAACGCTAAGGAAAGATATTTGAGCTATAACACAAGAACATCTAAATTCTGGATAGCATTTGCAACTGCATTTAGAACAGAAATCAATGCTCTTTACGGAAAGATCAGAAATTACGGAATTTATTCAATAGACAATATATCTGCAAAATATCTTGCGAATACTTCTGATATTATAGGAGAAGCATACTACAACAGAGACATGACAACCAAATTCTATAAGTTGTCAGATATCGGAGAATATATTTCTCGTATGCACGGAAACCGCGTTCAGAAGTTCAAGTCTTGGATGAAAAACAGACTCATTTATTGCGATACATTGTTCGACTACCACAACGAAACGGACTCGTTGAACGGTAGTATAGGTTTTCGTTCAGATGCCGTTACCGGAACAACAGGAACATATGTGTTCCTTGGTGTTAAGACATATTCTCCACAATACGTCAGAATAACCGTTGGTACGGACGAAGCCGATCTTGAAGGATATTGCAGCCGAGACTCAAGATATAGAGACCCATATACGCAGGAAATAAAGGAAGGTCTTCTTTTCCAGATACCAATAACATCTGGTAATAAGGAAATGTTCATCAGCGGTGCTGGTGGAATACGCGAGTTTGAGAACCTGTCTGAAATAAAACCGTCATCACTTATCCTTGGTGCTGCAACAAGATTGACAAGACTTGATCTTTCGGGAACGGTTAAACTTACAACACTATCCCTATTAAAGAACAAATTCTTAAGATATTTGAACTGCAACGGATGCACTCGTTTGGGAACGGAAGCGTCTGGTGCGCAGCTCAACCTTTCTAACTGCGAAAACTTAAAGGAAGTATATCTCGATGATACAAAACTCACATCAATAGCGTTCCCTGTTGGTGGAGCACTCAAGACAGTTAGCGCAAAGAATTCAAACATAACTGGTATAGGATTGAGTTCATGTCAATTCCTTTCATCTGTTGATGTTAGCGGTTGTGAATACATTTCAAGCTATGTTATCGATAACTGTCCTTCATTGACATCGATTGTTGCTGATGAACTTCCAATAGTTACTGTTAATATAACAGACTGCGATTCTATAAAGAGTATTTCATTGAAATCAAATTCAAGAATAGATACCCTTGTTATAGACAGATGCTCATCTCTGGAAGAATTGTACTTTAATAATAACAGAAGCGCCGGTTTGAGAACACTAAACCTTAGTGCAATTGACGGGCTTAAAACAATTGTTTTAACCGGTTCAGTTATAGAAAATATAAGGTTCGCGAGCAACATCGGAGATACGCTACGAACGCTCTCAATGTCACAATCAAACATAAAGAACATTGCGTACGATACGAATGAATTCGACGGTGTTGATATGTTAAACCTTGGATCTTTAACATCTCTATCTTTCTATAACTGCGTCAACATTGAAAAGATACTTAATCTAAATTATACAGGATCTTGCGCAAATTTATTCAGAAGCTGCAACAAATTACAAAGCGTTTCTGGAAGCTTAACTTGTAACGGTAGCGCGAGCTCAATGTTTGCTTATTGTTATGTGTTGGCTGACACAAGCGGGTTGGTGTTAAATTTTGTAAATTGTACAAGCTTATCTAGTGCATTCAACTCTTGTTACGATGTTCCTCTTGCTCAAATAAAAAGATTTCTTGATTCTTGTGGAGAATCATTAACAGACATATCATCATTATGTCATTCAAAGAAAGGGACTAAAACTGGTGATGAATACACGGTTATACCGGCAAACTTTTTCGGAAATTGTAAAAAAGTTACTTCGATGTCATCCTGTTTCTGGGGGGCTGGAATAACATCGATTCATGCGAACGCGTTTAAAAATTCAAGCGGGTCTACAGGGTTGTCAGAATGCACAACGGCTAGTACGGCATTTGGTGGAAACAGTGCAACATTAACATCTATTCCTTCCAACATATTTACGTTCTTCCCAAAATTGAAAACAGCGAACGCGATGTTCAGTGGAGATACGAATCTCGTTTTCACTTTAACAAGTACAATATTTAATTCTTGCCCAGACTTAGAAAACGCAGCAGCAATGTTCTCTGGATGTACAAAGATTACTATAGCAAAAACAGACAACGTTATAGCAAAAATATTTGCAAGTAACACAAAACTAAAAAATATAGACGGTATTTTTAATGGTTGTACATCAATAACCGGAATCGTTCCTGAAGGATTTTTCTCAAGTAACACTTTACTTGAGACGGCAGCAGCCGCATTCAAATCAACAAAAATACAATCGTTGACGGAAAACTCAATATTCAGAGCATCCGGAGACACAACTACAGTCTTTAGCAAACTTACAAATTTGAGCGGAATGTTTGCAAATTGTAGCTCTCTTGTTTTTGTTCCAACTGCAAATTTGTTTGCTGGCGCAAGCAAAGTTACATCTATTGGAAATAAGAGTACGTCGACCTATACAGGAGGATCATATAATTCAGGAGGATTGTTTGAGGGTTGTGTTGGAATTATACTTATAAATCCTGATGTATTTAAAACAATGCCGTTGCTTCAAAATGTAAGTCAAGTTTTCAAAGATTGTACATCATTAACTGCTTACTCTACACAAGATGGAACCGTAACGAAAGATTTGTTCAGTACGCACACAAACATAAACAACGTAAAGGGTTTGTTTAATGGATGTACAAGTTTAAACATCAGCGTAATGCCAAATTTCTTTGAGGGTTCAAAAACAAAAATAACAGATGCATCAGAACTATTTAAAGGCTGTACTAGCATATCCGGATTTAGCAATGACATTCTATCTGGAATGACAAAACTCGTATACGCGTACGACGCCTTCAACGGCTGTTCAAGTTTGGATATAGATGCAAGTGAACTTGATGTGTTCGACGGGTGTGAGAAATTGGAAAACGTTTCATCATGCTTTAAGGGTTGTGAAGGAATAACTGGAAGATTGCAATCAACACTATTTGATTCTTGCAGAAGTACATTGATAAACACATCGAGCATGTTCGAAAACTGTAAAAATATGACTGGTATAGACGTTGGAACAGAAGACATTGATCCTGAAAATCCAAAACTCGGTCTTCTTGCAGAGTGTGTGAAATTGACAACGGCGAAAGCAATGTTCAAAAACTGTAACAAACTTTCCGGAAAGATACCATGGGATATGTTCTGGACAGAAACGAGCGACAGAAGATACACGACATTAACAAATATATCTGAAATGTTCTTTGATTGTGGACTAAACGAGCCAACAAAATACGAAAACATTGACTACTTTGTCCACCCAGAATTCTTCTCAAAGCTAGTTTCCGTAGCTGATGTATCGTTTATGTTCCGTTTGACATATAGTTTCAGAGCAAACGTTGACAACCACACATGGACACAACCTTATCCTATATCAAACAATACATTCGACGGGTTGTATAAACTTGAAACGATACAGCAGATGTTCTGTTACAACCCAGGTCTCGGTGGAACGATATCTAACACTTGGTTCAAGAATTCACTAACATCACTTGTTAATGCATTCGGTGCGTTCTCAAGAACAAAGATAACAGGCGTAAGCGAACAGTTCCTAAGAACGGGAAGCTCCGCAACAAATAGAAAACTCAAATACGCAGGTAAAATGTTCTACGACTGTCCAACGATTGATGGAAACATGCCTAGAGTTGATATGGCTGCTGCATTCTCAGCTATAGACCACTCATCGTCACAGGGCATAAGCGGATATTGCTACAACTGTACTAATGCAGATAACTACGATTCAATACGCAATAACAATGTAATAGCTGTTCAATACGAACAGAACTGGTACTAATAAATAGAAAAACAGTTGAAACACAATGAGCGAAAACAACATACTACAATTTAAGGACAGGTTAAATAACGACGCTTCCGTATATCCAAGAACAAAGCATTTTGCCGTTGTTGATGATAATGAAAAAACTCTCGACAAGTATATAGCGGAATACAATGTAAACCGTCTTTATCCGGGGGCTACTGATTCCAGCGTATACACTCTAGCCACAGCAATCGAAAAACTTCCGGTTATACATAAACACGCCGGAATAAAACTGACATTCCACACAGGAGACGGAATATATAAAACTTATATGTGCAATTCTGGTGATGGAACACAAGAAAGTGATTATGTAGACATTTCTAAAGAATTTCAATTTTCTCCATTTGAAACAGGTTCTAGCGGTGATAACAGTGTCCAGCAGAAAGATACTGGGGCTAGTGCCACTGCAAAAAATGCCGTAGCAACTGGGGAAGATACGAAAGCAGAAGGAGTTAATAGTTTCGCTGAAGGTCACAATACTTTAGCTAAAGGTGTGGCAGCTCATGCTGAGGGTATCAATACAGTAGCTGGCAACGGAGATAAAAAACAACACGACAACACAAACACTCCCGGAGACTTCTCTCATGCTGAAGGCAACGGAACTCTTGCAAGTGGTAATTCTTCGCACACTGAAGGAAGGGATACACAGGCCACTCAATACACAGCTCACGCTGAAGGACTAAGCACTATTGCCAGTGGAATCACCAGCCATGCAGAAGGAGCAAACACAAGAGCTGGAACAGGTAGCAAACAAGAAGCACATACCAATACTAGTGAAGGAACATTCACACACGCAGAAGGTAATGGCACTTTAGCAAAAGGTAATTCAAGCCATGCAGAGGGAATATCTTCTGAATCGTTAGGTCGTGCATCCCATGCAGAAGGTTACAATACAACAGCCAGTGCAATTTCTTCTCATAGTGAAGGATTTGGCACGATTGCATCTGGTCAAGCAGCTCATGCTGAGGGTATCAATACAGTAGCTGGTAACAGAGAGAAGAAAGACCCAAATAACACAAACACGGCTGGATATTTTTCTCACGCGGAGGGCAATGGAACTCTTGCAAGCGGTAACTCATCACACGCTGAAGGTAAAGGCACGCAAGCAACTCAATATGCATCACACGCAGAAGGTCTTGGAACTATAGCCGATGGTGTAACTTCTCACGCAGAAGGTGCAAATACAAGAGCTGGAACAGGTAGTAAACAATCAATTCACACCAACACTAATGATGGTGCGTTTACGCATGCTGAAGGTAATGGAACATTGGCAAAAGGTAATGCAAGTCATGCTGAGGGAGTGGCTTCTGAGTCATTAGCGAGAGCAAGTCATGCTGAAGGATATAGTACAATAGCGAGTGCAATACAAGCTCATTCAGAAGGTGGACGAACAACCGCATCTGCACAAGCTGCACATGCAGAAGGCTACTCTACTACTGCAATTGGTGTTGCATCTCATGCTGAAGGAAACGGCACGTCGGCAGGTGGTGATAATTCTCATGCAGAAGGATATCAAACAGCCGCAAGTGGAGCATCATCTCATACTGAAGGATATCAGACAGAGGCAACCAGATTTGCATCTCATGCAGAAGGTAATGGTACACAAGCAGATGGACAGTGCTCTCATGCAGAAGGTAATGGTACACAAGCAGATGGACAGTGCTCTCATGCAGAAGGTAATGGTACACAAGCAGATGGACAGTGCTCTCATACAGAAGGCGTGCATACAAGAACTACTAATGAAGCCGAACATGCTGAAGGCTCATACAATAAATCCAACACAAGTACACGTCATTCTATAGGTATCGGTACATCTGGCACAAATAGAAAGAATGCATTTGAAGTTACGTCTAATGGTGAGATTTACATTTGTGGTGTCGGCGGCTATGATGGTACTAATCCCACGACGCGGGTGAACTCTCTGCAAAAGGTTTTGGAGGGGCTTGGAGTAACCATAGATTGGACAAAATTAGTATAAAATGTATCCAAGCCCAAAAAGGCTAAGCCTGCGACATCACCATTGGTGGTTGTATCCACACCAGCACCTTTTACTTTACACTGTTTGTTTAAAATAAAATAGGCGTCTATTATAGACGCCTTTAATAATTAAATTTCAATTATAAGCGGGACGTAACTAACTCTATAGTTTTCATCCTTTATGCTTACGTTTGCTACCGTCGTTGCTCCATATTCTGTCATAATGTGATTTCCAGAATGAACGTGTCCGCAAAACCAATATTTCGGTTTCTTTTTGAATACAGCTTCGCTCAATTCTTGTGACCCATATTCAGGAAGTCTATAATCCTGCAAACTTACACCAGTGTCATTTACATATTTTCCAGGACTATGCGTTAATAGGACGTCAACGTCTTCCGGTATTTTTTCAAACACTTCTTTCAGGTCTTCGCTTGACTTGTAAAACGCCCATCTGCTCAATTCCGGAATCCACGGTGTTCCATAAATCTTTTTGTGGTTATAGTTATAAACTGTATCCTGAAGATAAACAATTTTCTTCGGAAGCATCAATTTATCCTTTATCACATCAGCCGCCGCGCTTTCTTTTTCATATAAAGAATAGTCAATGTTTCTTCCAGAAAAATATTGGTTTACAATTCTCTGTAAAAAGAAGTCGTGATTTCCACCTATGAATATAACTTTAGCACAATCCAGTCCTTCAGCCCAAGGAACAAACTTTCCGCTAAACCAAGCTATAGATTTGAACACATCGTTCTGTATTTCAAGCGGAACGATGTCACCGGCTATACAAACAAGATCAACCTTTTCTTTAAAGTCTATGAGCGACCCGTGAAGATCGCTCATAAATGCTATTTTCATTCCCATATTAGTCGCAGTAGATTTGTCTTGTATTCAAGAGACCAATCTTGGAGTCATAGACCTCGTACATCTGTGCCGGTGGTTCATATGCAAACCCGTTGCGGAGCGCATAGTTATCCTGTCCGACGATACTTCCGTTAACAACAACACCCTTCATCTGGCAGCACTGATGATAATGACCGATGAAAAGTTTGGTCTGCCCGAAGTTCTCATGAGTCTTAAGACGATATCTTCCAAGTGCCGGATATATTCCGCAAACACCCTGTCCGGTGCTGCGAACAGCATCACCGTGCTCGAACAGGAACACGTTTCCGTCTTCCATATTGATGATTGCCTTATCAGAGTTAGGAATAACAAACTCGATTGGAAGACCCTCTGCCTTGCAGAAGCTTTCAATGTTCTTATACATAAGATATTCGTAGCTCATCTTGTATGCACCTGAACTCCAAACCTTCTTTGTTGTTCTGGAGTGATTTCCGATAACGCCAACAAAAAGAAGCTTCTTGATTTTGGTGTTCTTAAGAATGAACTTAAGACCGCTGTAAATTAGACTCTGTCCTTTTATAACCGCATCCATTGGCATCATAGAGTTCGATGCAAGGTATGACTCATGAATGAGACCGTTTATTATATCTCCGAGACAAGCGAAGATGAGATTCTCAACACGGTCGTCTTTGAGACAAAGAACCAGATTGTTGAAATAGTTGCGAACCCTCTTTTCCGCAATGTCTATGTTGTATTCGTTCTTTCCGAGAACAGATTCCTTTTCGATTGTCTGTTCAAGATGAACATCGCTGAACAAAGCGACACAATATCTCGTGCCATTTTTATGGTTTGCAAGATGGAAATCGTAATCAGTTACAGGAAGATCGTTGACACTCTTGATGTCCTCCTTCATCTTCTTGAACTCCTGATATTCCTTCTCGTCTTCTCTCGGCTTCACAACCTCGATAACTCTTGGTGCAGCAGGAACTTCGGTTTCTACGTCGTCGAACAGTGTTGGTTCTTTTACAATCGGGGTTGCAAACCCGAAGGTTTCGAGGACATATGTCATTCCGTTTATCTTTACATAGTTGTCACGTTTAAGACAGCGGCTGATTCTCTTTCTCGAAACGCCGAGTTCCTTTGCGAGCTGACGAATGGAATTGTAGATTTTACCGTTTTCGTCAACAATCTTGTTTGATACACTTGAAATTACGTTAGCCATTTCTTAAAAATTTTTAATTATTCTTTACTACTTTATTTGTTCTTTCCAAAAACCTTTTTGAACATATCGATTTCTTTGTTTCTTTTCATATGTTCATCGAAGTCATAATTATATCTCAAACCAATCTGCATGTTATGCCAGTTAAAATATCCTTCAACGTCTGACCGTCTCCACTTTCTCTTTGGTTGCCAATCCTTATATCTCTCGAAATAATATTCTTTCCAAGCAATGAATTCTTCAAAGGAATCAAACGAATATTTCTGGAACCAGTTTTCCCAGTATATTACACTATCATCAACAAAGGATCTGTCCTCCGGCATTCTCGGAAGTTTCTTGATGTCGTCAACGGTAACTCCGTATTTTTCGAGTTCCTTGTTGACTATATCGTATTCGAATTCTTCGTCTGACAGTTTTTTGATATTCGCCATTTCTTACTTATTATATTTCAATTGATTTGTTGGATACCACTCCGAATTCTTATATTCTTCGAGCGTTCTTGAGTTTGTATAACTCATTGCACTCCTCAAATAATCAATTTCGTTTCTTACCCAACCGGCAATAGAATATTCTACTTTCTGATATTTTACAAGACCCTCAGATGTTTTGAATACGCGTCTTGCTTCATTTCCAACACGAGCCTTGGCATTTATTATATTAGCCTGAGCTTTTTTAGTTGACATGCCATAAAACTCTTTCCATACACTCAATTTGTTTTTCTTTATGAGATCAACAACCCAAGAATAGTCGGCTTTTCTAACCTCTCTACCATACATTAAAAGAGTCTTTAATGGTCTTATTATCTTCTTTCCACGTATATTGAAAAAGAAGTTTCCATACATCGTTTTTGCAGAACTCTCAATCGCCTTATTAAACAAACCGCCAATCATTACGGCATCTGCGTATATGAGAGCTTTCTGTATATCACCGAACCCGCGTATTCCGCCATCGGCTATGATTTTGCACTTTCCGCGAAGACGCTCTTTCTCCTCATAAAGTTCCTTTATAAGAGAGAAATATGGATAATGTATGCCTCCGTTGGAGCTTGTCAAGCAAGCCGAACCGCCACCAATTCCAACTCTCAAATAATCGCACCCTGCGTTTTCGTACAGTTCATACGTTTTTGGATTTGCAATGTTACCAGCCATAACAAGCGAATTGTCTCCGTAAACATCTTTTATTTCCTTTACAGTGTTGATTGCGTCGACCATATGACCATTAGCCATGTCTATGCACACCCTGATTGGGTTCTTCACAGAAAACTCTTTCTTGAACCCTTCCAAAACAACAAGTCTCGGAATGTTTTTAGCCTCATCCAACGAAAATGCAACAAATGGGTGGCGTCTGCCTTTCTCTGCTGTACCGATAAGCAAACGAATTCTCTCGCCATACCCAATGGTTCTTGGGATTACGACATTTATCTTGTTATCATAAAAAGTCTCCCAATTGTCTAGACCTATTACAGTGTCCATAGGAGAGCACCATATCGGGAGCATGCCGTCTTCTGTATAGCAGTTGCATTCCTTTCTTGACCGAATGTCTGTCTGCACGGCTGGGATGACTGTTATGTCATCATAATTAAATTTAACATCGCGTTCTCTCATCTTATTCTATAGTTACAATGTATTTGCTATCTTTTCTCTCAATGCTTTTTACAACAACATTTTCTCCGTTTCCGCAGTCTATAACTGTTCCTGAAGATATGAATGGACCACCGTCCGGGTCCAGAAACGAAATTTCTCCATCTCCATCACACCTTCCTCCAACTCTATAATATGGAGATTCGTCTGTTGTTGACCAAATGAAACTTTTATCATCAATTTTTTTCAAAGTTGAAGATACTTTTCCATATCTGTTTGATAGTTCTATTGTGTCACACACAAACATATTTATAAGCTTAATTCTTTTTTTGAATTTTCCCACAACTCCATTCCAGTTCTAACATCGACAAAATTAACATTGTGGTCTTCATCCATCACCTTCACAACACCGGCAAAAACGTTGCTCATATAATCGTATCCCTTCTTCGTTACGTATTCGCCGGACGCGTTAACGACATACCAAAGCCCGTCTTCTTCCTTGCAAACCGATGCTACTCCATATTCGTCATCGAAATCCGTGCACAAATAAAACCAATCATCAAAAAGAACCTTACCACTCTTGTCTAAAAAGTTGTAAGACTTTTTCATATTATTCTGGTCATCTGGATCTCCAAACAGTTGATGAACCCGGCACACTCCACTTTTATTATATCCCTCGTAATAATATATCGTTTCAAACTCCTGTGGATCTGTTTCCTTAGAAAACATCAGTTCAAGCAAACAAGGAATCATAAGTATTCCGAAACTACCGGCGAACACTAACGTCGAGTTCAGCCAGCCATTATCAATGAGGAAAAAGTATAAAACAGACACAGCAATAGACAGTACAATGTCTATCACAATGTGCTTCAAAATCTTCTTTTTATTATCTGTCATTGTATCTTACTTTTATGTTGACGGTGCAAATATACGGAAACATTTTTAAAATTAAAAATCAATCTTATAGAAAAGTCCTCCGAGACAAAGCAAAAACAAAACAAGTGGCCATAACAACGATATCAATAATGCAATGCCGATTCGCTTCAAAGACGATATGATACAGGTCTTTTTTGATGATTTTTCGTATCTCAAAGAAAAAACTCGTCTTATAAATGGTACAGTAAGTGCCAGAAAAACAAAAAGTGCGAATATCGCATATGTAACAATTAACTCAATCATATCCAATACTTTTTTGCAAATATACGGAAAAATCTTAAAACGAATAAATAAAGAAACGTATTTTATCAAGTTGTGGCATATTTACCAAACAAAAAAAGCGCACGTTGGTTTGCATCCAGACACGAGGACAATTACACCAATCTAGGATACAACTATAAAGGAAAGATATTCAGAAAATCTATGAGCCATATTCTTTTTCAGAATAAGGTTAATGCGGCATTATTGGATAAGATAGAACCGATGATCCAATATTTGATAGACTGCGTAAAACAAGTTAGAATACATTATATGTTCTCTCTTGATAAAAATGATACAAGAATAAGATAACATATGGCTACAACATGTTCATTTAATTATAATAAAATTCACCTATTCGATAAAGACGGGTGTGAGCTAATGCTATCATACAAACACGCAGTAGTGTTCAAATTTATAAATAGCGAACACGAAAATGAAAGCGCAGAATATGCGTTCGTTGCGTATGGAAATGAACTAATAAACTCCACCCTATACAAAATAAAACCCGGAACTAGATACAATGACGGAAATCCGGTTGTAACTGCAATCGTCACAATAAATGGAACAGCCGTTCCAGAAAGATTTCAAGTCAATGTAGGTCTTGATAGTTTTGTTCCATATGAATCTAGCGACGGAACAAAATACGAGCTCGATATAGATTATGACCACTGGACAACGGCAAACAAAAAATCTTTCCTTCAATCTCTTGGAATACAGATAAGTGGAAACAGAATTGTTGATAACAGAATACCTTTCCCATCATCAACATTTGAATCAAACCTTGTGTTCGAAAAAGTTTCAACAGAACTAATAGAAACACAAACTCTGTATGCTTTAGTTGAAAGCAATGGAAGATACGTAGACGTCTCAACTTATGTTTCAGAAGATCCGAACAAGATTTATTACTCAGAGGCGTTCATAAAAAAATACGGATTATTCTTTTTCATAGATTGCCGAGAACAATCTGACTTTAGAATATTTACTGTATCCAGCGATGAAATTACATGGACAGATAGACAGTTCATAAATTTTAAAAACGGCTTAGATCCGGGACCGCAAAACGGATACAGAGTAGACATAGGATTTTCGGGAGAAAACGAAGGCGTATATGAAGAAAAGATTTATATGTGCCTTGCAGAACTCGATGACGGAGAATACACAAACGGTGCGATACACATCATTGGAAAAATAACAATGAAAGCTGAGACCGAGGGGTTCGATGAAAGATATAAAACTTTATTCACAAACTTTGGTTTGCCGGACCCAATAGAAACCGAGCGGGTTTTCTCAGATTCAAACGACAATGATGATAAGCCAGACTATAGAAAAATAAACAGACACGCGAAGAAAACGTTCCTTACGTATTCTGAAATCTTCCCATATGCTGGTTCATATAAGGCTTTGTTTAACGCAACAAAGCTTCTTGGATATGATGATATATTCTTTAAAGAGTGGTATAGAGAAATCGGTGGGGAAATAAAGGATAATAGAGGTTATGTCGCGTATGACATCACGGCTGGTTCTACGTCAAAACAAAACAGCATAACGAACAAAACCATAGAGGAAAGAATACATCTTAAAAAGCTGAACTGGCTTTCTATGATGTATAGACTTGAAGAAGAGGACAATTCCAAGCCAATAGACATATATGGATTTCCAAGCGTAATAAAGAAAGAAAATTACTACACGAGAGATAAGATCCTAAAGCTGATAAGTCTTAAGAAGTGGCTTGAGAAATACATAATAGGCGTAAACGCAAGAATAACTGACGTTGGCGGTGAGGGTATAGTATTCGAAAGATTTTCTATGCCAAAATATGGTTCATATCAACAGGTATTCGATTACACAAATGAAAAATCCATTGGCGCCAATTCTCACTCAAGGGCTTTTGTATTGAAAGATGCATCAGCTTCAATTAGAGTTAATGTCAATACTAGCGATGAACTCGGAAGAATAGAAGACTATAAAGGAAAATCGTTTTATTATTTTGCTGAAGGAAAATTCGTAGAGGACGGCGAAGATTGGATTTTTAGAGAACTTTCTTCATCGTCCGACGATGATGACAACATTGTTTATTTTGGAAGATGCATTGAGCTTCACGACAACTTAAATACAATAGAATTTAAAGCAAAGGGAACCCTCGATTCAATAAGACTTGGAGGAGAGTCTATGGTTCTTAATGGAACTTGTGGAATTATTGTAGATGAAGGAGAAATGTTTTTCGACCCAGATGACTCGATAGAAAATCCGAACATATCAATATTTAATAACCCCCCTATAATAGAGATAAAATCTGGAAAAATTGGAGATGTTAATATAGAGTTCAATGAGTCAAAAAATGTATGTATTATAAATTCAGTTGAAACTGCATACAGAAAAATAACTTTGATTCCTCCAACTCACACCGGCACTTTCAATTCATATAGCAGCCTAGTCACCCTAAAGCCCGCATTTTCCAATTCATCGATACCGATACACAATGAACAGGAATACGGAAAAGACGTTAGAACATACGGTCTTGTGTATAACAGGGATACAAAATCAAACGACGCCGTTTTGAAAATAATCGGATACGAATGTTCTCAAACAAACGGAGGGTTGTTCACATGCGATATATCAGAATCAGAAAGATTACAAATAAGAGACGGTCGTTTGATATTTAATGATGCCGACAACAACAGGAAAATAATATTGGAATATTCTTCTGAATCTGGAAATGTTGTCATCACACCAAAAGTTTTGCAATATTCAGAGTCTGTGACGATGTATAAATATCTATCATCAATAGAATCTGAACAAAATTGGGTTGAGAGATTTACGCCAAATCAAGCGTATACCGATTTTATAATCAATTATAACAACGAGCCAGATGGAGATGAACACATAAATGGAGCTATACGCAGCAATTCATCTTGTGAGATAATTGTCAAGAATGCTGGAATTTATGATATAGATGCCGTAATTCTAGATCAATGGAACAATATGTTCTCAAAAAAACTTTGCGAGAAAATAAACGTAGTTTCATCGGATATAGACGCTAGCACATATTCAACATCAGATTACAGTAACAACGAATTTGATTTTGAAGGCAAGGAGGCAACAAATCCATTCACAATAAATGATCCAAGTACGTTTATATATAAGTATTGTCCAAAACGAGAAATTTCTTCAGTTAATGGTGTAGATTCATCAACAGTATCCATTGAACTGGACTATGATGGAATTGAAAACAACTCTTATGTGAGAAAATATGGAAAGGTGATGATAAATTCCCAAAGAGCAACGCTATACAGAGTTGAACCTTCTTCGGACCAATCTCAAAAATGCATGACGTTCCATATTGATTTTGGAAGAAATCGCCAGCACTATTTCACAAACAGCGAAACGGATAAAGAACATGATTGCAAAATTGTTTTAGTAGATAACGCAACAGATTACCCGGTTTTGATTTATGATGCAAAATTTTCAAATATGTATTTTAATCAAAATGAAAATTATACAGAATTTGATATTCTAATAAGCAATGAAGATTATGTTGAATTTAAACGGTTCTTGGATAAGAGAAAATATGATATATATGTTTTTCCAAACTGGAGAAATGATGCGACATCGCTGAAAGAAATCGATCCGGGAAACGTATTTAGAGTTGATACATCTACAGAAGAATGTATAATATCCGAAGGACTTGTGTATAAAATGAAATTATTAGCTTCCACAGACAAATGTGGATTTGTGTCAGTAAAGTTTAATGAAACAGAACAATCTGGAAACCAAAAAATATTAACATGTGACACAGAAATAAGATGCGATAGCGAAGACGCTAGATTTGTTCAGATATCACCAGCAGTCGGAACATTCTTTTCAACATCTTTAAAACTTGATGGTTCTTTATCGAACTTTAAAGACGGTTCAATCGTTCTTGGTGATGATAGAAGTAGAGAATATGGATATTTCCTTGATCCTACACTTGCCGTCGGTTTTCTTGATTTTGATTCCAGAAACGGAGAGAAAATGTGGGCTGACATAAACGAACAATCTTTGTACACATACAACTGTCCGTTAAGAACATCTGACCCAAGAATTATTGTAAAACCTCTCCTCGGAAGAGCGTTCGACGAAGAGCCAACCAAATATACAGTAAGGTGGAAACTGTTCAGACAATACACAAACGCAAAGCATGAACTTCTTTTGGAATGCTGGAATAGAATGGTTGCGTTTGTTTTGCCGGAAGAGGGAACGTATGATATAGACTTGACCGTTTACGATGAAAATGGAAACAAATATAATAAATTCCTAGACGGAATAATAACATACGATAAGAACGTAAATGAACAATAAACAAATAAAGCGGTTCGAGTTGAACCGCTTTATTTTATTCCATGTAAAGATTTTACTCTTTTTCGTTGCATTTTCCGGCACACTCGCCTTCTACGCCGCCCTCACCGGTTGTTTCTACTGATTTATCTTCTGTCGTTGTTCCGTCCGTTTCTGTTGGATCGGCTTCAGCACCCTCAAGGACATAAAGATAATATCCCTGCTCGAACATTCTCCACTTTGTCTGAATGTTCTCGGCTTTCTTCTTCTGAAGCTCGTACCAATTGTGGTGGTCATAAAGAGTGTCACAGATTGGAACATACTCGTCGTTTTCATCCATCGCCTGTTTTGCTGACTCTATTCCGATTCCACCGCGACCAACAAACTTGATGTATGAGAATTCCATTGCTCCATATTCGAACACAAGGTCAACTGGATTGTTTTCATCGAATCCATCTATGAACTGCTGCATGAGTTCGTGGAACTGCAACACACCAACGAACTCCATACCGGTCCAAGGACAATTGTCAATGAACTTCTGCATAAATTTAGCAACACGGAGTGCGTTTGCTTTGTCAGCGATAAGATAATCCTTCTTTTCCTGGAGAGCCTTTACGAAATCTTCGTATTCTTTCTTTGCTCCTTCAATGTCATCATTCGTTGGGATTTTGTCCGGATCAATCCAGAATTTACCCATGTTGTTAACATTGAACTCAGCGATAGCGTCTCTTCTCTGTTTTTCCTGACGAGCTGCTTCATCAACAGCCTTCTTGTCTACTTTTAAATTTCTTGCCATTTGCGTTTTATTTTCTTTTTGTATGTGTAAAACATTTAATTTCTTTCAGTTCACAATCACAACTGATATACAAATCGTTTTTACTATCATATTTATCTGGTTCGCTTTCAACGCCCAAAATTATATCTCCGTAATAAACAATTATATTCTTTCCGGTCATCAGTTGAAACGGAATTCGTTTATATCCTTTAATATAAACGTTTCTGTACAGTTTTATATTAAGTAGTGACATATAGCCCAAATCCCAGCACCTAAAACACCAAGGTTAATAATGCTCCATATTAGAAATTTTGATAAGGTCAAACTGTACCCCTCAAAAATAAACAGCACCCCGTATGACAGAGACTGGTTTCCTTCCTCGTCAACAAAATTTGATATCTGCGGTGTAAGGTATTCGCTCCAACCAAGTTCCCGCCCAAGATATTCTACGATTGGTTTCAGTTTTGTCATTACCATAGCCTCTCTATCGTAGTCGGCGTTCATCAAGTCTCCGTCTGTACAATTTATCTGTACATACAATATATTTCCAAGCCAGTTTGAATTTATATTGTATCTTGTCATCTTCGAGTCGGCTCGACTCATCTCCTTTTTTATCTGCTTCTTGAAAGCGATAAAGTTCTTAAGATCTATAAATGATTGAAACATCTTAATCGTTGATTTATTTTACACTGCCTCACTGAACAGTTTATATTCGGTTACTAAATCCCTTTCCCTATAATTCATTTCGCTCTCAAGAGCAGTTAACCCCTTTCTCAGCCAAGTCTTTACAGACGAGAGGTTTATTTTGTTATCCGATGCAATATCTTCAAGTTTCTTATTATTTATGAACCTATCCACTAAAACCGTTTTATATGTGTCAGGAAGATAGTCCATGCATCGAACAGACGCATCAAACGTTTCAAATGTTACACTTCTTTTGTCATATCTATCCCAGCGCCCGTTCTTCATAACAAGATCAAAATCATCATCTTCATTAAAAGAATCGATTTCGTTTCTACAATTCTTAAAAAGCTCGTTATCATAGACTTCTGAGATGTCTGCGTCTATCGCTGTTGATAAAAATTTATCATAACCATCTCTCAAAAGCATAAGGCTGTTGTTCAACGCTATCTTATATATCCAAGTGGAAAACTTTCCCTTTGATTGCACATACGATTTCCTCTTGAAATAAATCATCTCAATTGTTTTTGAGAAAACATCGTCTACATATTCATTTGATTTTACAATAGTCAATATGTATTTTTTTAACCCCCATTGTATCCTATTATAGAGTTCTCTAAAATTCTTGTCGCTCGGACAATTCACAAACCTCCGCCCAAGGATTTCAATATCCCTCTCTTTTGGGGCGAATTTGTCTGTAGAGTTCTCTAAATTGAATATGTCTACCCTCCTCGTCATCTGGCATCAACACACTTATTTTTCATCCTTATTCTCAGGGACAGGAACAAGTTCTTCAAAGTATTTGAAGAAATTATCTTTTTGATTCAAAACTGCCATTATAGCAACAACATGCTTATATGGGAATTCTGAAAGTTCTGAAATAAACTCATTGAGCTGAGCCAGAGTGAAAACCCTTTCACAACTTTCTATTTTATCAAACAATCTTATTGCGTCTGCATAAGCAACATTCGCCAACACCTTCTTTAAATCATTGATAAAAAGCTGCGTCACGCGATATTTTAAATCATAATTAAGAACCTTTGGTTCCGGCATATCTGTTGATTTAGCCATTTTTCTATACTTAATTTTTATCGTTTAATTCTCTAATAAAATCTGACATTATTGACACAAACCGTCCACATTGAGGACACACAATATACTGTCCATCGCGATCTCCTTTAATATCTGATTCGTCAAATTTTGCCTCACATCCACACACCCGGCAAGTGAACATATATTCTTTCTTGTTTTCGTTTCCTTTTTTTATTATTTCCATATTAACCTCCCAATATATCTTTAGGCTGTATTATTTTAATCCTTCTCTTAAATTCATCCGGAAACATTTTATATGACTGTCTTGCAAGATTGGTAAAGCACCCGTCAAATATGAAAGTAACACACCAGTCATGTTCACTTCTTATTCCTCTTCCGACTCCCTGCAATATTGATATAGCAGTTGTGTTTGAATACCACTCCGGTCTTATTTTTTGTTTCGCCGAAACAAACTTATCAGCCAAACTTGGATATGGTATTTTCATTATGATCTGGAATCTGCACAAATCGTCGTCAAACGAAAGACCCTCTATTAGACTTGGTCCGACCAAAATTTTATCAGACGATGCCTTGAACGCAAATATCGCTTCGTCCTTTCCTTTTGAATCATCATATAAGATGAGCCTTCGTTGTATGTCGTCAGGAACACCGAAATATAATTTCTTTGCGAAATCATAACTTCCGGTTTGAATTATACCACGTTTCCCTTGATACATATTTATTGTTGCGATGATAAGTTCTATTATTCTCGGCAACGACGTTTCTTTTTCTTTATATGACAACTTATATGTGTCTATGTAGAATATCGGAGAATTTGTGAAATCAAACGTCGACGGTATATCTATGCTCAGATATTTTTCTGTAGCAACCTCTTTTGCATATGCGGACGCTTCACCAATAGTCGCCGACATATACAATTTGTTTTTTGCGTTTCTGTGAAAATACCTGCCCATAAGATAAGATTCTTCGATACAGTTAAACGCTATGACCGATTCGCTCTGTGGGTTCTTAACCATATTATCTATGCCCGTCGATTCTATTATCCCAACATACGAACCAAACGTACGAAGATGCTCCTCAACAAAGTTGCAGTTATGAACAAGGTTCTTGTCTTCTTTTGACATCTCTTCTCCACGTTCAAGTTTTTCTCTCAGCTCTCGCATTATAGCATCAACGTTATCAGCGACGATAACAACCTTTTCGACATATTCCTTTAAGTTGTCGAATATAACCTGATTGTCCTCTGAATAAAATATATTTTCTCTTATCCGTTTAATGTCAGTTATTACTTCAGAATCAACCTCACCGACACTGTTCATTATGTTTATGAATTTTCCCTCATCTGATTCAGATAATTTTGGAGAAAAATAACTTTGAACAATCCCGACAAGCTTATGCGCTTCATCGAGTATTGTGAAGTCTCTTGTTGTAAACGGCGGGTTGTCAACCATCGGCTTCACGAGATTCTGTTGAATGAGCCAGAACGCGTATGTACATATAACAACGTCGGAATTCATTGCGCGAAGTCTCTCCTGAATATATTGGCAACTGGATGAACAATCTGGAAACTTCATAAATATGTCTTTATAGCTTTTACAGCCTTTCAATTTACACTCACCAGCAGTAAACGGCAGTCCGTTTTTATGACAAATGTAATTATCTTGTCCTTTTATTACGCTCCATTTCGGAAAGAATCTTTCAACATCTTTTTCATATTGCTTTATCAATGACAAATCACTTATAACAATGTATCCTTTCTTTCCGTAAAATTCTGACATAACTGCGGCCGCAAGTAAACCTATTGCAGATTTTCCGGATCCGGTTGGTCCCTGCAATATTATATCTGTGCAGCTTCCAGATAGCCAAGAATACACAGTATTCACAACAGCTTCCTTCTGGTTTGGTCTAAACCTAAAAGTAGAGCCGTAGTGACGAAGTGCGCAATCCTCAACCTCTTTTTCTATTTTTTGAATAGTAACTTCCACTTTTGCAAATATACTGATTTTTTGTGGTTTAAAACAGTGCTACAGATTCAGATTGGTTGGTTTCTTTTTCATTTTTAACAACAACTGTCATCACAATGGTGTCTGGAACTCCTCCAATCATTTCAATATATTCCGATTCCGTCAATGTTTTTATACCAAGCTCCTTTGCCTTTTCCAATTTGCTCGGTCCGGGTTCACTCCCAACAATCAAATAAGTGAGAGTTTTATTCACTCCGGATGCATATGTTCCACCGTTGTTAACGATTGACTGTTTGATACCCTCTCTGCTATAATTTTTGAAATTTCCCGTAGCGAGAATCTTCATTCCTGAAAGAGTTTCGCTGATTTTTGAAGAAGACTCCTTAACTGCATTTGGCAAAAGTTCAGCAGCCATCCCCACCATTGTAGCATTATCTTTTAAAAAATCACAAAAACATTTTGTAGCAACATCTCCAAGATCATCAACTGTGAAATATCCAAGTTCGACAGCGTCCATTATACTATCAATGTTTTTGTATGTGTTTGCGATTTTCTCTGCTGACACTTTTCCAATCATAGGAATTCCAAGAGACACGATTGTCCTATCGAGACCGAGAGTTTCGACAGATTTCTTCAAATTATCTACTATTTTTTCTGACAATACCTTACCAAGTCCAGCTGAATAAAAATCGAGTGGACTTTTGCCGAAGAAGTCCCACCAATCTTTAACACATCCACACTCATAAAGCTTCCTTATACTCTTTTCGGAAAGACCGTCTATATTCATACACTCTTTCTTCGCAAAATGTATAAGTTTCTGTATTTTAACTTCATCACATTCCTTATTTGTACAATATAGATGTGCACCATCTTCTATTTTACGAGAAAGCGGTTGCCCGCAAAACGGACAGATTGTTGGTTCGACGAATTCAGAAACTTCACTTTCACTAATAAGGGTTCTTTCGTAATCTACACCATCGACTCTTGGTATAACCGCACCGCCCTTAGATATGAACAGATAACTTCCGACCTTTATATCGTTCTCTTTTATAAAATCGACGTTGTTTAACGTTGCCTTAGAAACCGTAGTGCCGTCTATATCTATTGGCTCAAGCTCTGCAACGAAACTAATCTGACCGGACATCCCGATCTGCATAGTTATCGCTTTCAATTTGGTTGACGCTTGCTCCTGTTTAAACTTAAAAGCCTTAGCCCAATGTGGAACCTTCTGTGTGTATCCCAACTCCGTTTGTTTTTCAAAATCGTTAATCTTTATAACGATCCCGTCCATTCGATAATCCTGCTTATACAAAAAGTTGTTCTCAAAATTATCGAGAATCTTTATAACGTCATTTGTTTCTGTGAACAGTTCAAAATTGAGTATTCCAAACCCAAGCGACGTTGCAAACAATAACATATCAGATTGCTTTTTTAGGTGCTTTTCTGATATTGTTTCGTCATCACAGTATACTCCGTATGGCTTGAAAATAAGATTTCTTGAAGCGGTTATTCTCGTGTCCAGCTGTTTTATTGAACCTGCCGCCGCATTTCTTTCGTTGGCAAACGGCTGTAGTCCACTTGCTTCCCTTTCGAGATTTATTCGTTTAAGCTGTGATTTTGGAAGCAGTATTTCCCCACGAACTTCTATTTCTTCTTTATATGGAATTTGTAGAGGAACATTTTTTATTGTCTTTACATTCTCTGTTATGTCAGCTCCCTTGTATCCGTTTCCCCTTGTAGACGCCTCAGCCAAAACACCATCTCTGTAAATGATGGAACACGACGTTCCGTCATATTTTGGCTCAGCGATTTTCTCTATTCCAGAAAACTTTACCAACCAAGCGATTAGTTCATTTCTGTCGTAGCAATTTGCGATAGAACCCATTATTCTTTTTCTAGTCACTTCCTTAAATTCAGATTGTTGTAAATCTGAACCGACCCGTTGTGTTGGAGAATATGGTAAGATATATCCGGTTTCGTCTTCCAACGATTCCAGTTCTTTCATAAGCATGTCGAATTCATAATCCAAGATTGTTGGAGAATTCTCTACATAATATCTTCTGTTGTGTTCATTTAATTCCGATACGAGTTGTTCGATTCTATTCTTTTTTGACTCGTCTATCATATATACAAGAAAATGTTTTTGCAAATATACGGAAAAATGATAAATATAGAAAGTAATCTAAAAAAGAGATGGCAAATGATTCTAATAAACTTGTTGATGTTGGGTGTGGAAGACTAATTCCACAAGGAAATCTAGATCCAAACGTTCCCGGAACATTAGGAAACATGATGAAAGCTCTAGATGATGCATATAAAACAAAAGGTTCATTCAAATCTTCAACACCAAGCGGGTTTGCCCCAGGATTTACAACAAAAGGATTGGAGGGTGAGTGGGGTACAATGACAAACGCTTCCAAATAATGTATAAAAAGTTATCAAACGAAGACATAAAACTTCTTGAGTCTCTTATTGAAAAATATGGGGCTGAATTCGTTGTAAATGAACTAAGAATACCAAAAAAGTTTTTCCCAGCTCTTGTATCTGCCGGGTTGTCTATCGGAGGAGCAACTGGCGTTAACGCACTATATAATAGAACGCATCAAGATTCAAAGGAGGATGAAATTTCCAAAAAAGATGATACTGTAAAAAATCCTTATAATATGAGCGATGAGGATTATGAACTTTTTCTTGAAAAGGTCGATGCAGTAGGAAAAGAGATAGATAGAATTCTTGGTTACAGGGGTCAAAGCAAAGATGATATTGATTTCAGTATCGAAAACCTTGTATACCAATGCTACAAATATAACTTCGATCTTCCGCTTGCGATGGCTCAGGCTCACTGGGAATCCCACTACGGAACAACATCAAGAGCACAAAGAACAAAAAGTATGTTTTCAGTCGGCTCATATGATAATGGTCATAACGCTTCCATATATGATACAATGGATGACTGCATTGAACCTTATATAAAAATTATGTTAAGGGACTTTATGCAAAACGGAACGAGAAGTGCAGATGATATATTAAACCCCGGAGAATTTTACAGATTGTTTGGAAGAAAAAAAGCTAGATACGCAAGCGATCCAGAATACGAGGGGAAAATCAGACGACAACGGAACAATATAATAAAGTCTTATCCTGTTCTAGCAAAACCATATTCGAGCTATAATATTTAAAATTAAAAAGGAAGCAACACTGCTTCCTTTTTAATTTAAACTTCTGGAGTTTCTACTGGGGCTTCCGCTGGAGTTTCTACTGGGGCTTCTCCGCCACCGAGATCGCCTCCTCCTAACTCTCCGCCGCCGAGATCACCGCCGCCGAGACCTCCACCAAGGTCGCCACCTCCGAGACCTCCTCCAAGATCACCTCCTCCACCGGCGCCAGCTGGCGGTGTTGCATTCTGTTGCTCTCTCTGCTTTTCGAGTGCTTCTTTTTCCTCATCTGCTTTGAGCTTCTCGTTAAGCTTCCAATCGTCATCTGTAAAGTTAAGGTACCTCTGAACAAGAAATCTTGTGCTGAAAACATTAACACCGTTTTTATCCTGAATGCCAGCAAGTGTCTGAATTATGTTTGCACCGGCTGATAGGTTTGCTGCTTCCTTTGCTAGTCTAAATACATTTTCTTCCGTAAAGGTCAGACCAAACGCGTTCTTCAAAACATTGTTCGATGCAAACTCAGGATGATGCAAACAGAACTGTAACCAAGTTGGCTTTATCAATATCTCTTTAAATATTCCACGAATTCTGTCAATGAACAACGAGAATCTATACTCTTCTTTTGTCATCGTGCTGTTATCCGGAACGATTGATGTTTCGGAACCATCAAATATCATATTGAATCTATCCTTCGGAAGTCTAGTCTCGATGATGAATCTCTGCCAGAACCATTTCAAAGGTTCGGTTGAATTCATGTCGTGCCCTTCTATACCGATTTCTCCGATTTCTGTTGTTGTTCCGTCCTTAGATGGGAACACCATCGTTTTTGCAAAAGAAAACTTCGGTTGACCGTTAACGGTTATTTCACCGGACATATTGTCTATGTTTATGTCTTCCTTATAATAGGCTTCAAGCTCACGAAGTCTTGTCTTTGCAATCTGTTCTGAAGTAGAACCTATCGGAACAACAATCTTGACTCTCTTCTGTGCATTCTGAACGTTCCATATAATTCTTGAATTTTCCAACGTTCTCAACATATTAAAAGCCCTTATAAGCCTTTCGCAATATGAGAAGTGAGAAACAAAATTATTCTTAGCCCAAGAAATATAGATGACGTTTGTATCAAGAAGTTCACGTTCGTTTTCTTTGCTTCCTTTGTTTACAATCCAAACTTTATATTCGCTTCCATCTGGACCGATCTTTATTTCTGGTGCAAGGGTTATCGGATCCAGTTCCTTGAATCCTATAATATCCTTAGCCTTTCTTCCGTTATCTGTGTCACTGTAAATGATTTCAAACGCCAAGAAACCGTCAATCAAGAGTTTTTTCACATAGTGCCAAGCGTCGTTTGACTCATTGAAATGGAACAAGTGATATATTCTTCTATATGCCCCATTAAGATCGTCTACAATTTCTTTTCCGTGCTCCGGCGTAAGAATGCTTTTAAGGTTCTTTGTATTAGGATACGCAAAATAATGCATATCGTCATTTACTATGACAGAATCAGCGACGGTTTCCAACACATAATCTATTTCAGACTGAAGGGCAAACTTACGAAGGAAGTCCCTTCTCATCCTATATGTCTGGTCATAATATGCAATAAACTGATTGTTACCGGCTATTGTCTGGTGGGCTCTTGTGTAGAAATCGTCGCCCATCATCATAGACATGTTTATTCCACCGGCACGTATCTGGTCGTCATACCCCATATCAACATCTGTCCTGATGTTCTTTATGAGGTTACTGTTCCATTTTATTCCAAGCGCACTCAGATTTATAAGGTTTCGTTCCAAGCTTCTGTTGCTTCTCCCTACGCCTCCGTCTGGTCCTGTGCTTACTGTTTTAAGTATATATTTTTTAGCCATATGCGCTATATTCGCTTTATCTATTTATTTTGAAAACGAGTTACCTTCTTCGTTCGATTTCAAAGTTCCTTCAACCTGAAGTTTCGCCAGATTAAGACCTCTTACAGAGTCTTTAAAATTTAAAAACGGTATATATTTCCACATATCCATTTCTATAAGTCTAACATTTGAAATGAAATCTCTTCTATATGTCCTAAGTGCGTGCCCAAGGTCAAACTTAACAGATGTTCTTTTCATCATATCCAAAAAACCCTGCATCCCGTTCTGATCCATAAACGTCATAGCAAGTTTTTCGTTTGTCCTGAAATCATCAGACGTTTCATCTTCGTAAAATTCAGGATTACTTTCTACTATCACATCTAAAAGCCTAGCCCTGACATCATTCGGCAAGAAATTCATATTAAATCCCTGAACACGAGTCTCAGATATGTTTGTGCACAATATTAAAGGGGCTACATCTAAAAATGGAGCGTTCTTGTTAGTGAACATCGTTGGAGACTTATATAGGAATGTATAAAACATAGCAGGTACGAAATCTGTCTGAGAAGCATCCTCCATATCCATACCAGAAACCTCACGAAGTTTTTCCTTGCCGTATTTTGGTGAGGTCAACGTGTCCTTTACGAGAAAGTCTTCTGACATCTTCTCATAATCTTTTTTGTGAAGTCTATATAATTCGCTGTAATAGTTTTTTTGTCTCATATTAAATTATTCCAAGTTGACCCAACGTTACTTCCGTGTAAACTTTAAACTCAAATCCATGTAAATCCGACCAAGCTTTAGCCGCTTCCCATTTCTTTATATTTTGTGCATATGTTTTCGCCAAATTCACATATCGCTTCTGTTCGCTCAGCTTTGCGTTCGGTGGAGGCGGAATCGGTCTTTCTGTTTGATATTTCGGTTTTATTTCTATCAACAACCTTCTCTCACCGGTTGGCACGGAATCATCCCGTATTTTCAAATAAAAATCTGGATAGTAATTGTATATCGGCCAGTTTAACGGGTTCATTGGATCGGCTCCAAGTTTTCTGCAAGCGTCGAAATCAACCGCACTTGGATTTCTATATTGTATAGACACTGGTTCGCCTCCCCACTCTATCACACCGGGATTGTCATCACACCACCTAGAAAACGAAAGCTCCCAGCCAGACCTATATACAATCTGTCCCCCGACTACCTTTTCTGGGTGCCGAGGAACATATATTCCCTGATGAGGTTTGCCAGAATCTCTGTCTAAGACCGGCTTTGGTGGGTGGAGCTTTTTATAGGTGGCTACATCTGCCATTATCTTCCTATCTTCATTTCTTCAAGTTTTATTCGATTGCTAATCGCGAAAATGATTCCATCTATGGTTTTTATAGTGCTGTCCATATAATTCATTTGCGACTCCAGCAAATCTATTATGTATTTATCCTGTGATAGTTGCGCCTCTATCTGGTCCTTAAGCGCACCTTCCGTTGAATACATAAACGTTGTTGCCCCCGGAGAAGTCTTTAACGGTCGCAGCGTATTATACGCCTGAGCGTATTGTTCCTTATAGATTTTTACTCTTTTTGCCAGAAGGTTAGAAAGTGTATGATAATTCTCAAGCGCTTCCTGTCGTCTTGTATATATCTCTGTTTGCAGGTCGACAAGTTTATCGACCTGCTTGAGACATTTTGTCATCGAATCTGTCCAAGAGACCCAGTATCCTCTGCGTTCCTCAAACTTATTTTCGAGAGCATCTATTGGATTCTGATTTTCTTCCATTATTCTGCGTCAACGAGTTCTTCGATATCAGCCATTGAATCTGTAGCAGGAAGTTCAAAATTTGGACGTATTACTTCTTCATCAAGTTTATGCAGCAACTCGTCTGTGAAAACTTTAGACGACCAAAGTTCTGTTACAGGAATCTTTCCACCACAATGTTTAACTACAATGTATCTGGACTTGTCGTTTTGTTTTGCGTAGCACAGCTCACCGTTCACATCAGCCATTTCATGACAATCTTCCTTTTCCTTTTCAGACAATTTGTCATATTCTTTTTTGGTGAGAAGTTCTCCTCGCAATACACCGGAATTTTCCCAAGTCAAATATTTTTCAAGACCTACATATGGGTTTGGAGCATGGAAGAACGGTATCTGGAACTGAACCTTTTGTGGAATGGTAAACCTAGATTTCTTTGGTGTCGCCGTAACAATTACTCCCGTTTTCGTGAAATCACCAACTCTTTCAGATGCTGCTTTGTCGGATGCTTTTTCATCAAGCTTTGCCGTTGAAAGCATCATTGTCAGCGATGCTCCGTAATTTATTCCAGAACCTCCAGACACAATAGTTTGAGCAAAAAGATCTTGTGTTCTGTATATGTGGCTACACACAATCATTGGGGCATGAGCTCTGCTTAAAGCAGTCATGTTTGTTCTGAACAAAGCTTTTATTTCCTGCTGCTTGCTCATATCCCTTTTCTTGTTTGCCTCAAGAGTGTCGGTAAGCTCCTTGTCCGATGTGAGGTTACCCAAAGAATCCAGAACAAAAATAAGTTTTGTCTTTTCATCTTCAGGTTGCTCGTTAACCTTTTTCAAAAGATTAGCCATAAACGTACTAACTTCTGAAATTGTAGTAACCTGTTTGATGATAAAATTTGATGAATCACATCCAAGCCGCTCAACGAAGTCAACATCTATGGCACCCTCAGAATCCATATAAACTGGAGTATATCCTTTCTTTTGGGCTTCTCTGCAAATGGATACAGCCAAAAATGATTTTCCGGTACCAGGATCACCTGCTAGTGTAAGAACTCTTCCAGTTGGTACACCACGGAACAAACTTCCTGTCATGGCTGCATTTAGCATATAGTTGCCCGTGTTGATATAATCCTTTATTACAGCCATTTTGCTTTCTGATAAAATCTCAGCGGACTTATCAAAAGATTTTATAAGGTCAAATGCACTGGTCCGGCTTCCTCCGGTTGAATCAATACTACTTTTCTTTGCCATTTTATTTCCTTTTATTTTTCTTCTATCTTCCTGAAATTGTCTTTCAAAAAACAACGCCAATCTTCTTTTTTCAAATCGTAATAATTGAAAACGTCTTTGTTTTGTTTTGTAAGTCTGTCGTCAGCTCTGTCTTCCTTTGGTATCAAAGAAATCTTAAGTGTTCCGACTGCGTGCCTTGTTGAACCATCCTTTTTCTTATAAGAAAACGACACTTCTCCTTTTTTCAACAAACGCTTCAAGCGTCTCAATTCTATTTTTTTCTTTATAGCAGATTGTTTTTCATCAAGATGTTCCATGATAGTTTTTGCAAATATACGGATTTTTATTATTTATCGAAAATAGGATTAACGCTATAATCGAATAAATAATAAAAATTTAATTGCTAACAATGGCTGAAAATCAGAGAAAAACGCAACTTGAGTCATTGAAACACGCGTTATCTGTAAAAACGTTTATCACTGACATTCCAAGAATTATAAACAACGCGTTGGCGCTTTTAGTCAACACGATATTTTCTTTCTATACTCCAACGGATGCAACTCACGGAGACATATCAAACATAAACCGCATAGACTGCACATATCTGAACGCAACAACGGTAAAAGCAAGAAATCTTGTTATATCAACAGACAATGGAAATATGGACTATAGCGACATCGTGAGAAGGCTACAGTTATTGGAAGAAAAGGTTGAACGCATACAGGCTATACCAAAAGAAACAATTCAATCCATTTACGAGGGATAATAGATTATGGCTACTAATAAAAACATAAGAACACCGCTAATAAAACCTAGGACACAAGGCGGAACGTTTTATTCATTTGGTTCGTCGATGGAAGACATCGGGTTGAACATAAACGACACTATAAACAAAGTGGCGTTATCACACTATGTGCTGCTTGATATACCAGAATTTGATTCAAGTACATTCAATACGATGGATTATTCAGACCCTGAACTTGAACCACACGTCGTTGGCGATAAAACATTTGCTGAATTTTTCCAAAATACAGTGCTTAATATGGAAACTGTTATTCGAAATAAAAACGGATACAATTATGCAAATGAAAAAACTGTTTCCGAGCGAGTTTTTTGGAAGTCTCTTTTTAAAGCGTTTGGAAAAAGTGTTGATTCTAGCAACGGATACTATGCAGAACACACAGAACCAAACGAAACAACAATCGTTAAGTGCATGGGAAGAATATCGTCTGGTTCTCAAAGATCTGACGAGTATGGTATATACAATGAAACTTTTGTTCAAATTCCATCATCTTACGGAGCAACCCCAATACTGTTTAAAAAAACAAATGATGAAAATTATAGTCAGGGAAAAAGCTACGAAGCCTCGAATCCAGACAGTTATATAGAGGGTATATCTCAAGATGATGTTTCCGCCGGTGTAATAAAGAGTACGGGCATATCTCCAAACGCTCACTATGATTCCGGTAAGAATTATGTCGTTGATTCGTCATGTGGAAATTTAGAGGTTATTTTTGACCCAACGGTTTATGGCGCAGAAAGTTTTGATGATTTGGCTATAAACAGTGAACTTGGAGATGAATTTTCATTCAACGCAATACTTGTATACTATTCAATATATGATACGAATACAAATGCAGTTTTAGCAACAAACGCATTTGGGTTGTATATACTCGACGAATCTATAAAAACAACTGGAGAAAAGTACAAATTTGGAGAACTTGTCAAAAAAAGAGGAACAGCCACATCAATAGGAACATCTTTCTCTTTTAGGTTAAACATCAAACCATCTTCAGCTTATAGCGGCGATGTCGTTATATATGACGAATCGAGTACAGCCTTTTCAGAGTCAACAGATTTTAATGACATTGTAAGAAATCTATCTGAAGCGGTAAGCACGTTGAGATCTAACGCTATGGTGCTTTACAAGATTTCATCTGACAATGAAACCATAAAGAGCGCGGCCATATCTGCATTGAACAAAATAGATGATTTTGAAAAAGACATAAACAATCTAAAGTTAGAAAGATGCCCAAATTATTGGCAGCTCTGGGAAGATGCTCAAGAAATTGATTCAACGTTGGCATCATCCATAATTAACAAAGCGTTTAAGATTTCAACAGACTCAAATGGATATCCGATAACAATAATAAACAAAGATGCAGATCTAACAGAAGCTGAGCGCAATATTGTAGAAAAGTTACTAATAACAGACGGGGAAAAACAATACTACGATGTTGGAAAGGTTATGTCTATTATACTGGCAAAAATAAAAGCTTAACTTATTAAAATCCGGGACACCCCGGATTTTTCGATTTTATACAGTTTCAAATAAATACAGAAAGGCAATTTCGTAAAATGGCAAATCTTAATTCATACGAAGAGAATCTAAAACAGCTTACCAAAAATTCAAAGGAAATGGTTGAGCTAGCAAAAGCTATGGGTGAAGCTGTCACCGGAAACGAAGAAAGTGTAGTTTTTGGAGACGGCATATTATTACCTTCATTTATAAATGTGACAAATAGACTCAGAAGAGCTGAAAACACAATAGCCACATTTGTAAAAGGACATGGCGTTGTGGAAACTGACGATGGAACATATAGAAAAATAAAAGTAGAAACCATATCGAGACCACCGAAGAACGTCGGTAGTCTAGTAGATGTAAGCACGTTTGCAATAAATCCGAATTGGTTCTTTGAGTCTCTTCAATATCCAAGGTGCATAGTAAAGGTAAACTTGACCGAGAAGATAGACGACGATTCTGACCGAGTGTATGTTAATAGAATAATAATAGATACTGATCAGGATAGACTTACAGATGATGTTGAAACAAACATCCTTCATGGAAACCTTCACTATGGAGAGATGATTGAATATCTCAATAATAAAATGATTGAGTACAAAGAAGACCGAGACGAAGTAAAGCTTCCTCTTACATATGAAAAATATGTTGGTTCGTTCGTTGTTACCGGTTCATCTCTAGAACAATCATCCATAGATAGTATAAGTAGACTTAAATATTATTTGTCAACCGTAAACTATTCAACAATAAACGAGGATGGTGTTGTTGTTGAATCAGGAAATGTATTATCAAACGGGGATCTTCTAAGATTTAACAATACTCTTTTTAAAGTTTCTGAAATTAACCAAAAAGAAAAGAGTTTGAATCTTGAATATGCCGTTGGTTATGAAACCGTCGGCGTTGGTGACGTTTTGGAATTTTATAACGATCCATTCAGGGAAAAGGTAATAAGCGTTGGAATCGGTATAAACGAACTCGATGTTTTATATGTAAAGGGTGTAAATGAAAATTACAACCTTTTATCAAGAGATTGGTCAAATCCGATAGCTTTCAAAACAAATGAGCTCATATATGAAGATGACGATACAAAACAGTTCAGGGAATATTATATCGAAAACGTTGCTGATTTTGGAAGAGATTTAATAAGTCAAATTCGAGAAGGCAGAATATCATCGATAAACGGCATCAAACCGAATGCGCCAATTCTTGTTGGAGATGATTTGAGAGTAGTTCAAATAAACACACAACTTGAACAGACGTTAGACCAAGACACATATAACAAACTTAAAAAAACAATAGCCGAAATTAAAACAAAAATAGAGGCATCGAGGACAACTATCTCTGACAACCAAAACAAGCTTCTGACAGAATCAGATCAATCTGCAAGAAGCGTTGCACAGAATACAATCGATTCTGAGACACAGAGGCTGAATTCGTTAACAACCGAATTCTCATCTTCCGTTAACAGGTTAAAAACAATATTGAACGAAGCAAACGCTTTAAGCTATTCACCTAAATATCATATAAGGGGATTTTTTGCTATACCAGCGGCAAAATATGAATACGATGAGGATGGAATAAAAGCTGGAAAGCAGAGCGTGGTCGGATTCGAAACAATGTACAGATATATTAAAGAAGACGAAACTGGCTCTCCTTTAAATACATTCAACTTCAGGGAATCGTCTGAAGAAACCGCAAATTTCCAAACCGGCGTATTCTCCGACTGGAACTTATATGTTTCTCCGTTCCTTGAAAAAAGATTGAACGAATCAACAGGACTATGGGAATGGGTTGAAGAAAAAGAAGACGGGACACACGTAACAATAAACCAGATTGACATTCCAATACAGATTGGAGAAAAGGTTGAAATAAAAGTTCGCTCAATATCGGAAGCGGGGTATCCATACAACCCAATAAAATCCGACTGGAGTAACTCTGTAATAATAAGTTTCCCGGAAAATTTATCATCAAAGGATTTTGCAACAGCATCTATTGAAGAAGCTCGAAACGACATAACTGCTGTCACAATCCAAGAAACATTATCAGCTGCCGGTGTTTATACACATCTTTCTGATTCAAATGCACAATATAAACACAGTGCAGAAAACATAGAATATGTAGAGATTGTCACAGATGATGAAAGTAGTACAACAACGGTTTCTACAACATCTGTAGCTGAAAAATTGAGAAAACTAACAGAGACAATACGTCAGTTGACCGGATCAGGAGAAAACAACAAACCAACGTTGGATATAAACGTTCCTTACGTTGAAGAAAACACTGGTGAAGTTAAGAATAAGACATACTCGTTAAGCACAAGAGTTCCTAATTTAAGTAAAGATGACAGAAGGGCACTGGATCAAAATATAAAGAACTCAACGATGGAGATACTTGAAAAATTTAAGGATTTGGTAATTAGAGACGTTTCTGCAATGGCAAGATAATTAAATCAAAAAAACGCAGTCATGGATGATCAGAAGTCATTGATACAAAGCTTTAATACGGATTTATTTTTACGTTATAATCAAAAAGCTAGATTTAAAATACAGGGTGGATATGCCGGGTGCGTGTTTGTAAACGGACATTCGCTCGGAGATAACATTGCGGACAGTTGCCTTTATCATTCTCTTTATACATTTGATTCTAGCAGGTATGAAGTCGGTGGGATAGATGTAGTAGATTCACACATCGAACCATCAAATGAAGTCATCGGAACATATATAAATGAAAACGACAGCGAGTCATACAACACGGTTGACTCATGTCTAACTGTTAATCCTCCGCACAATTCAGTTTCAATTCTATATGATTCGCAGGGAGAACATTTCTATGTAAAAGGAAAAACAAAATGTAGTAAACTTATCTCTCTCACAATATCTTCTGATACAAGCACCGGCATATTTCAAAATGGAATAAAGAAGCTTGAAACCGGAAGAATAATAAAACTCAACGCCCAACAAAACAGCAGCGCATTAGTTACTCTAATAAAGACAGAAAATATAATATTTTCTGGATTAAAGTATCTCGGAGGAACGCTTACTGTCGCCATTGACGCATCATCATACAATGGACTTGTAGGAAACATATTTGAAGTGGTTGTAAATCCGCGAGAAATTGAAGGAGACGAGGAAGGAAACGACGAAAGAACTATAAAAATAGCATCAGTTTCCGAACCGGTAGAATTAAACTCATTCACCGTCAACATATCATCTGAAGGAAATCACGACTCACTCGATAAAGATCTCATACACACAGCGGCTATTGAGCCAGAAAAAGAATATGAATACGACTTTGAAATAATATACGACGGCGAACTGTATTCAACAGAATTGTATGTTAGTACATATAATGAAGATGAGGACCAAAATAAAACATTGATAACTTCACCGATAAACAATACTCAACCAAAAACTGTTTTTATTGACAACGAATCCGGGTGGGTCGATAAAGTAACAGCTGTTGACGGAAGTGGGTTTATACACGTTCACATCGACTCTTCTTCCGACTTTTGGTTTAGATACGCAACATGCGAGGACGGATCCGATGAACTACCATACGATGATGAGTCTTATGACTTTTTATCAGGGTGGAGATATGAGCAGGCTCTCCAAAGACCGGAAAAACTTGTTGGAAACCAATCATCGTTTGCTCTCCTAAGGGCAAACCCAAAGCTGACCGGAAACATAAAGGTTGTTGTTGACTCGAATGGAAATATATTCTTAGACACATTTAAGGTTTCAAACACACTTTCAAATTCTGCATTTAGAAAAATATCTGTAGACAAAAACGAATATTACGGAAAAACTCTGATGAAAAAATTTAGAAACGTTTCATCGGAAGAAATTTTCAAGGTTGAAGATTATTGCTACGATATATTTTCATATGCGCCAAGCCTCAACGATCAATATTACGATTTATACAATTACGGAGTTCGCACAAACTCTGATAAAATGTATTCAGAAAACTTTTCGTTTCTTGCTCCTATAAAAATAAAGAAGGTAATCCCAGACTTTTTTGTCATTTTTAGAGTAGAACCAAACGAAAATGGAAAATATTATGATGATGAAAATGAGTATTCTACAGCGGAACATATAAAATACTTCCTTGAAAACGGAAAGGTTGTTAAAACCTATGATATGAGAAAAGGAAGCAACCTTGGTGATTACATAAGGAAATTTTACGAAGAATCTAGAGAATATTCTGGCGATTGTTATGTAACATATGATTACACAAGAAACAATGCATTTAACGGAATATCTATAGATAAAGGTGTTGTTATACAAGCCCAAGAATCAAACGCATTGACAAGAGAAGTTTTAAGTCAGGTTGCACTAAACAACTGGCTAACTCTTGGATTTGAAAGAAATAGAATAGTTAGTAAAGATATCATCAACCTAGAGTTTATGTTTGATGATACAGAGAGAGAAACATTCTCTCTCGGAACATATTTTGGTCTATACATAAGATTAAACGGGGAAAGTGAAGATTTTTCATGTATAGGAATAAACAACAACGGGTTTCCAATCTTTGATTATGAGGTTACTGGAAAAATCTTTAATCCAAGCGGAGAAACTCGCGACACAACCGATTCTTCAATTGACAACAAAAGTCTTATATATGGAATGTCAACACCAAACGAGTTTAAACGGCTATCATTTAATATACAAGACTCGTCTGCCGCAGAACTAATGTCTACGTATGCTAAAAAACCGTACGAGAACATTTCACATGTAAAAGTTATCCGCGTAGATGATGATATTATGAGAACAAGCTCATATGCATCTATAAAATTTGAAGATGTTTTGGATCCCGGAGAACACTTTAGAATAATAAATGTAGACGGAAGCTCAAAAGACATATATGAGGTCATAATATCTAATGTAGAAAACAAGTATTTTGATATAAGTGAAGTTCATAATGATACGAACAATGGATTCAATATTCACACGTTGTCAATATATAACGTTGAATATAGAAGCGAGGTATCAAAATATTCTGAAAAGGACAAAGGTGAAATTTTAAAAAGACAGCTTGAAGTTCTCGCAACAGCATTCAACTCTTTTGACACAGACGCCATAGAGTGCTCAACAAACGGAATAAATTCGGTTTCAATCGTATATAAAAGAAATTTCAACCAGCCAGAAAACTTATCAAATCTTGGGGAATGCACAGATTTTATTCTTATTGAAAAGGTTACGTCAATCCCAGGGGCTAGCAATGTTCAAAGAAGAAAACAGCTTGAATATGTCGAATCATATTCAAAACTTTTCGGGTTTGATGATTTGTATAAAATATATGTAAACCCAACAACGTCTTCAATAGGTGACATATTGTATCCTTTCGGGTTTGAGTTCTCTGGAACACGATTGTGTTATGCTTCATTTTTCACACCGCTAATGAGAACTAACGGTGATAACTTCACGTCTTATTTAATTGAAAAGGATATAACAAAAGATATATCCAATGTTCGTACGGTTTTATTTAAAGTAGACAAAAAAGACAACGAAGAATGCAGTGACTATGATATATATGAAGGCTTTGAAGTTTCAAAGATAAAACCAAACGGAACAATTGTAAGACAGAAAACGCTCGCTATCCCTGGATTTGGAGAATCAGATTCTTACGTGGTTAAATTTTATGATAAATCCCCAGATACAACTGGAGGATATTTGAATTTTTTCAATAGTTACCCAATAAACGCCGGGCTGTGCTCAATATTTTCAGTAAAGGATCCTTTTACAGATATTCTTGACGTTGATCACAAACTAAACGGAGAGCCAATTTCTGAATACGCTGGTGAGTATAACGATATCGACGTTTACGGGACTAGATGTTATCCGGGAAATGAACAAGTATCAGAAGACGATATTGGAGACTATTTTGACAAATATAAAATTTTTAGAAACGAAACAGAAGACGATGACAACTACATAGTGTTGCTTACAAATTTAAAAGAAAACAAAAGAAACAGATCAGACATACCTCTTATATTCAACTATTGTTGTAAATTTGATTCCTTGGGTACAGATAAAAGCGGAAATCAAATAAAAATAATGTTTGATATAAGCAATTATTACAGGAATGTTATTGACTATGATGGAGGCGAATCGTTTATAGGATTCATAACAATAGACAACAATAAGCTTAATCAAGACATTGTTGCCTACCCAAAATATATAAACAACAATCTTGTTTATAAAGATCATATAGAATATAAGGACTACATTTTATATGGCGAAGGCTCAATATCCGATCTATTGTACTTTAACGGCTCAACCAAAAACAAATTTTCTGTGGCATACAAATATGGAAACGATTCAATAGAATTCATTTCAAGCTCGTTAAAAATAAAAATAAAAAGCAACAACTTAAATGTAGTCGACTTAGCAAAATATGATGGATATTCTGCTATTTTAATATGCTGCGCCGGAAACAATCCAACGCATGATTTTCCAATTGACTTAATAATCGACGAGGTAGAGGAAGAAATTGCAGTAATATATTATGTTGGTCTGTCTTCTATCGAAACCGTTATAGGTGGAAGCGCAATCGGAGAATTTAAAAATCTTCCACACTTCTCCAAACTAACATCAAACGAATTTGATAGCGCATATTTTATTATTCCAAAAGACAATATATCAAAAACTTGTCTAGAAGAAATAAACACCACCGGCGCAGAAAAACGGTTTATTTTCTTTAACGGATCGAGAAGAACCGACGGATTCACAGAAGATAAGTTAAAATGGGGGATATCAAACGAGCCTCGAAACCAAACATCTTCAGATGAATTAAAAAACAATTACATAATAACAGACAACAGCGATGTGTCTGGTTCTGATGATGAATCTCCAATTTTATTTTCTGATGGTTTGAAACTTGTCAGAACACAAGAAAGCGTTGAAAAGAATATGTACTCTAATGCTCCATCAGATTTATTTATGAAATCTGATATAGAGATTACACCAATAACGTCAAACGAGTTAATAGAATTGCTAAAAGAAAATAAATGTGGAATATTTATAAAATCTCAATCCGGCACAAAAAACTTCTCTGATATAGAAAATGTTATAGAATTTGATACGGGTGCACTTGAGGCTGGCACGAGAGAGAATACAAAATATGAAACGTTGCTTACAAAATCTAGTGATAAAGATGACGTGTATTCTTCTGCCGCAGAAGTCGTGTTTAAAGATATGTTTGACTTTAATTATTATGAAGAGGGGTTATCATCAATATTTGAAAAATCTTTAGACGGATGTAATATAAGACTTGTAGATGTATCTCTTGTGAATCAGTTATTTATGAAGAAATACAAATACAATAACGATAAAATAATAGAGTCTGAAGAAAACGAGGATCAACAACCAACTGGAATCGTGGAACACAAGAACCTGAATCCATTGATGAATTGTTTCGATGAAGACGACGATATATTTAAAATAGTCTCAGACTCATCAATAATATCACAAACATCTCTTCAAACTGGTTATGAAAAAAATACATTCTTTGGCTCTAGAGGATTATGCTTAAAATCTAAAGACAAAGAAACAGGTGAAATAATAGATGAAATATATATAACTGAGTGGAAAGACTCTGATACAAAATCAAAGAAAAACGTTTCATTAAACATAACGTCAAGCATAATAAATTACATAACAAAATCTTCAGGGTTTAAGTCAATATGGAAAAACATAGACTTGTATAACGTGTCTGACGAATCTAAATATATCGAAAACACGATAATGAAGTTCATTTCCATTGACGAAACATCAAAAATTGAACTTTATAGAACAAAAACTGGAAAAAAATTTAAATTCAACACAAACCCCGGCGACGAGCTAAACGATTTTGAATTAGTGGACAATTTCAAAAACTCTTTGTCTCTTGTAAAGGGGAACTACATTTTAGACATATCCGATTTGGAAGACAATTATGAATATGCCGCAAAAATAACAATAAGATTGTAATGTCGAACACAATAGCCAGAAATATCCAAACTGGACAGGAATCAAAATCTTCTGAATTTATTTTTTCAGGAAGATTAAGTAATCACGCTGAGCCGCTTACTGGAGCAGAAGGTAAACCAGGAACATCAATTTTCTTTTCTGATTATGAAATAAGTGACGATTTTCATAAAGAGATGCTGATAAGAAAAATTGAGAGTGGGGAAAAAATAAAACAAACCGACACCGAATCAATAGGCGAACGCGGTTATGTTGATGGTGATATTATTCTAACACCGAAACGAGTCGTGTATAGGATTAAAAAATCCGTAGACGGAGAAGTTGATGTTGAAGAAATTGGAAGAATATCAAATCCAAGAATTCCTAAAAAATTAGAAGACATTCTTGGTGAAGAGTTAAAAACAAACAGACTTGTTATAAATTTTTCAACACTCGAATCAGAAATAAAAGCCAAGAGCAACGGAACGATACCGAATTATTTTTATTACTTAAAAGAAGGGCAAAATTATAATTTTGAAGATAGTTCAATATACAATCTTGTTGCAAACGACAGTTCAATATTAAACGGAAGTTCGGATTCAACATATGATTATAAGCGATGTACATTCAAGGCAAGCGTTACGCTTAAAAGTAATTTATCTCCGGACACAAAAAGGAAAATAGATCCATCAATATATTCATATTTTGCAAAACTTTATATAAAATGCAATAAAAAGTATTCTGGACCAGAATCCACTTACGATAGCTGTGTTTTTATCAAATCTAATACAAATGGATTTGATTTCTATAAAGAAATGCAGATTCCAATTAGTCTCGACCCGTTAAATCCGAATAAAATCGAAATGGACATCTCGCAACTTGATAAAATCTTCATATCTGAAAATGGATTTAACTCAAAATATTATTTTCCATCTGATAATATGTTATCATTTTATCAAACCTATTACATTTTAAAGGGAATAAAGGCAACCGTGACAAGAAGGTATAATAATGGTCCTCTTGTGACATATTTCGACGCTAGCGTTAAGGCTCAAGACATAACAAATATCGCTGCAAAAAAATCAGAAATACTTCCAAAACAGACAAAGAAAATAAAATATTCTGGAACCATCCAAAATCCAGTAAACTATGAGTTTTCTCTTGCTGGTCCAAGAGTCTCTTTACACGAAGACTCGTCCGTTAGATATGGTTCGAGAAAAATGAGTGGAGAAAAACAAACAGGAGAAAATAACGTCGCGTTTAATTCTCCAACAAAAAACGTGTGCCTGTTTCGCAGAGGAGATTCGGCGTCTGCGAGCAATTATTTCTTGGAATATCTGGGGATATCGGGTGATTTGAAAACAAACGATGGAACATCATATGAAAAAACATCATACAATTTTCAGAATAAAACAAATGTCATAAATTTGTTAGATAGACCTAGAACATCTCTGTCGCCTAGTATTTTAAGAACAGCTATGACAAATACACTGAATGAGATTTTTAACAAAAATTTTGGATGGGCCGAATTTGTATTGATTAACAACGAAACCGGCGAAGAAACAATATATAAAATGAATATGGAATGCACATGGACATGGAACTAAAGGGAATAAACGGATATTCATTACAAGGTCCATCTGGTAATTCAGGAGAAAACGGAAGAAACATATTCTTCTGTTCATATGGGATAAATTCCCATAACAGCGACGAAGAACACGGAGAAAATGAAGATTTGGTCAACGAATTTATTTCTCAGAATAAAGCGCTATCAAACAACAATAATATAACAGAAACGGTATATTATAGAGACGGCGATATAATTCTTGACTCAAACGGAGATCTATATAAAATAGAAAACGGGAAGATAAGTTCAATAATAGGAAGCATATTTGATGACGAAACAAGCGAAAACTCATCAGAATACCACAACATAACTGCAACGTGGAACATAGTAGATGACAGTAGCATAAAAATATTGAATAATTATAATTACAAATCTACAAATAGCGTTGAACAATCTCCATTCTATATACACAGAGATTCGCATGAAAAAACAGTACCGGCTCACCAAATGTCTGTTGAGTTGGAATGCAAATTAGATGTCAAACACATAAAAATAACTGTAGTTATAGACGATTGCGTAGAGCACGTTGTTTCTAAGTATGACCCGCTCCCAGATAACGTAATCGGCGATATAAGAAAATATAAGGTTGACTTCTGGCTAGAAAAACGATATTTTACATCAAGTCCTAAAATGGAGTTTAGTGAAGGTGGAATGCCAGCCGATGATGATTATGATTGTTCGAAGATTGCGCGGAGCAGCCTGCCAAGCAACAGAATACAAGTGTACGTTGATTTCACGGACGAAAAGAAAATATATTCTATAAAAGCAACCAAACAAACGCAGCACGAATCATCAAATGAAAATGAGTAAAAAAGATATAAAGGTTGGAGGCGAAATCGTCTCCAATGATGCTTTAACAAAAAACGATATGTATGGAAAAATATCGTTAAATTCTTGCTTATCCGTGGGAGAGCAAGGAACAAACGGGCAGCGCACATATATATCAAAACATGCCGCGATATCCGAAATAAAATTAAAATATGGAGATATTGTAGAATCCGTCATTTTTGAAGAAGATATAGAATATGTGTCTGAGAACATTTCTGATAAGGATTATATACTAAACATTAACAATAATACGTTTGTGCTGTATAGATATATCGGTAGAGACGAACAAGATAACAACACATTTGAAGTATATAAAATTGATGAGTGGGATCAAGAGGAAAAGGAAAAACGAGAGTCGACAGCAGAAACGATAAGTGTTACATTTGAAGCCAATTCATCGAGCTTCAGTTATGGTGAAGTAAATTATTTTGATAATGAAAATTATTATATAATAGATAGTTCTCCTACACCGGCTGAGAAAAAACGTCTTGGAATTTTCGATTGTTCTTTAAATTTAAAGGTATCTAGCGAGACGGACAGCTCCGTTCGTGCATTGATTAGAACCGTTGTAAAATGCCCAAGTTGTGGGTATGAGGACGACAGATATGATGCGCAGCAAGTAAATCAATATGACGATTCTCTTGGTTCGCTTGGTGGATTTTACTATGGAAAAAGTCCAAGCGCCGGAATAAAGGGAATCGGATACCTACCTGAGCCAATTTATAATTTAAGATGTGTAAATTGTGGTCTTTTGGCAAGAATCATAAACATAAAAAGCGATCAGTTTCGTTCTGTTTATTCTAGAATTAATGGAGGAGTATGGTATTATAGCGTAGCGCCACTTCTATACACAGATGCATCTACATTTGAGTATGAGCAAAACGGCGGATGGGAATGGATATAAACATAAACCTTAATATTAAAAAATTAAAATACTTGTTTAATGGCAGTAAATAATTATGTTGGAAGCAAACCAACAGATTTTGGATTTTCAAAAGATACCGTAACGAAACAATTGGTAAAAGAATATCCAAGAATTTCATTAAGAAAAGAATCTGGAGTGTTTTCAGATAACGAAAAAATAACAATAGAATTTACATCAAGGTCTGACTCTCCAAGGTTATATTCTGGAGTGTCTGATAAATTTTATAACGAAACTCTTCCGGAATCCAAATATGGTCAAGCCGGAAGTTATATAAAAAATAGACTATACGGAAACGATTTCAGATACAGAAAGTCCGACCTGAATAAATCGAACGTATATAATGTAAATTTCGACAGCGAACGACTTGGAAATTTCACAATATTGGTAAAAGACTTTGATCAATATGTAAACACAAGAACGATAAGCAAAGATATAATGATTGATGAAAAGTCGATAAACAGAATAATTTGCAATTCATTTAACGGAGATGATTTCCATATCTTAGACGAAGTAAAGAAATATTATTACGAAGAAGCAAAAAAAGCCGCATACGACGACGCGCTGTTTGATTACGAAGCGCACATGTACTTATACACAAAGTATAAATCGTATTGTAAAAAATCGTACATAAGAAAAATTGACATTGTAAAAGAACTACAAATAAAAAGCGTAAACAACGAAATTTTATACAATGCTATAAAAGATTATTATAGCGAACAACAAGTTAATGGTGATGTTTTGGATTGGCTTGAAGAACAAAGATTAAAAGACTTTCAAGTAAAACTTTTTGAATCCGAAGATGACAATGTGCAGCCTGTATATAGTGGTGGATATCATATAAACAGCAACTGCGTAAACTGCGGAGAGTGCATGGATGCTAATTGTCCAAGGCAAGCAATCGTAGCGAGAAGAGTGATGCCAGCAAAAGTAATATGTAAAACGTGCGGTAGAATAGACAGTGGTTCGGCTGTTAACCCTGATACCGGAACGTGGACTTGTACTGCATGTTCAACAGTTAATGTTATTCCATTGTACTTTATATCAGAAGACCGTTGTATTTCTTGTGGTGAGTGTATTTCAAAGTGTCCCGTGGATGCCATTGTAACAGAATAAAAGGTTTGAAATCATTCAAACCTTTTATTCTCTATCATTTCTTTGATTATATCAACCGGAACCCCTCCAACAATCTCGATTGCGTTTGTTCGCTTAGATTCTTCTTTTGTTGTAAATAAATCATCAAATTTAAAACAAGAATAATCTTCTTTTCTTACAACCCCTATCAAAATGTTAAATTTATTTGGTTCGCATTTTCTCCAGTCATTATCTTTCCAAGAATATCCGCTAAACCTTTCCGTTGGAGGTATTGTTTTAATCCTGTATCCTATACATCTTTTATCGATTTCGTTCTCGTTTATTTCAGCAGACGGGATAAAGTTGTATCTCAGCATCTTCAGGTGCTCATAATAACAAGTCCCAAAGACATCCATCAGACAGGCTCCGATTAAACAATCGTCAACGTGTTCAACTCCAATTCGATGTTCAAGAGATTCGTCACAATAGATGTATTTTAACCCTTCCCTATGTATTTTACTCATCAACTCTCCGCTGAAAATCATCATATCCCCTCTTGGGTACAGCTCATTGCAATACTTCCAGTCGTTTCCGTTAAGATGAGCGTTTATTGCGTTGCAGTACACAATATCCTTCTCGAAATTATCTATGAACCTATCGATCAGCCTGAGATTTATAAACGTTGATATATTTAACCTGATTATGAAATCGTAGTTTTCAAAAGATACTGCGTTAAATGCAGCCATAGTCTTTTCGAATGTTCTGTATACGCTTTCATCTTCGTTTATTACTATTGTGTTCATAAGTTCATCTTCACAGACATAATAGTATTCGCTGTTTTCAACTTCCTTTATGCAGTAATATTCGTAGAACCCATATTCGTGCTTAAATTCTGATTTATTTTCAATATAATCTTTAACGATCGTTTCTTTAAAAGCGTTTACATTTCTGGCACCCGGATTAAATGGGGTTGACATTATAAGAACACCTATTTTCATAAATCAAGGAGATTATGTTTTGGGTGTATATATTGGTCCGGAAGTGCAGTCACAACAACCTCGTGATTCGGAACACCGAACATAAGTATAGCGTTCTGACCGTCTTTATAATTATAATACCTTTCAAGTATTCTTTCTTTCAAATTGTCGGCGTCTTCGAAATATTTTTTAGCAGACCAATTCTCAACTTTATCCTCGATGTTCTTCCTTATCCAAGAAAGGTGGTGCATTTTAATAGTACCCCAGTTAAATATGCAGAATTTTCCATCTTCAACCTTGTATCGTCTTGTCGGGTCGCTCGGTTTTGTGAAGTTTCCCTCCTTAAAATCAAACCTAAACTTAATTTCGCTTATAAAAGGAACAAAAGCCTCGAATGGCCACACCATAACGTGTCTGTAATCCCTGTAATAATTTACATATTGGCAGTACGACACCTTTATGTTGTCATCATTATATACAAGTTCCTTTGCTTTTTTGAAGTCATCGTGATCGTAGAACTCGTCGCTGTCAATCACAAGAGCATGTGTACACCCTCTGTTCTCAAGTGTGTCAAGAATGAAGTTCCTCTTGTCTGTCTCTATAACCCTCGGCGTTTCTGGAAGACTTTCATCGTATTCCTTGGTTTCTTCAAACCATATAATTTCGTCGATAAGACCTTCATCCTTTATTGTCTTTATCTCGTTAACTATATTTTCTTTTATGTGGTCTCCGTGATAAGAAACTTCCTGAAGGCAAATAACAACGTCATCACACAAGTCCCTTATTTCTGATATTATATTTCTGAGGTGGAGTGTATCATCAAACGCTACTATTCCAAGTCCTAATTTTTCTTTCATTCTACATACATTACTTTTCCTAATATATTATATGCGTGTTTTTGAAAAAAGTTTTTTCAACAAAAAAGCCCGAATCAATCGGGCTTCGTTTAACTCATCGTTGAAAGATATTTCGCTTTTTTCAGATAGTGATGGATATCATCAAGCATATTAACTATTCCATCATACGACTCTCCACCTTCGGATGACAGAAGGCGCTTAACTTCTTTGCACCATTGTAAGGTCTCTTCTATACAACCAGATGTTGTAGTCGATTTAGGCATAAGCGGTATCAACTGTCCAACCTTTATGCGATATCCTATTATACCCATGAAATCTTCGGCGATCTCATCTTCATAAGATTCAAGAGAACTTATAATGTCATCCGTAAGTTTATGTTCAGAATTTTTTTCAGCTTCCCAGTGTAACTCTCTGAAACGGATTCTTGCGCCTTCTAAAAATCTAACCAAATCTAGAACGGCACACTCCCTCGTATCGTCAACATCGCTAGAAACCGGACGCGGACTCTGTTCGTCCTGTCCATTTTCTCTACCGTTTGTTATTGCGATGATGGCGTTAGCCATTAAATCATTTCCATATTTAGAGTTGAGCCCCTCCAAAAGAACTCTATCCTTTCTGTTCATTCTTGTCATTTGAATAAAGAAAATTCCTTTCTCTATTTATTCTGGTTAAGATCAACCGAATATAATGAACACGGAAATCCTCTTCTTTTATAAATTGAATATCTTTCCATTCCGTGTTTCCATAGATAATTCTCATCCTTCTCGTCCCCGCCGAACCTGAAGTCATCAACAAAGTCAATCATCATAGTCTTATCCTTCCCCTCAAACCTTCTCATACCACGACCGAGTATCTGCGCGACAGTCGTCTCAGCTTTTGTCGTTTCAATAAGAAATATATTCCAGAGATTTCCTATGTCTATCCCTTCTGAGAAGCATTGCATAGAAGCTACGATTATCGTGTTTCCGGAAGTATCCTTTTCCGTTTCATCTATAATTTCACTTCTTACTTTTGATGTGATTTCTCCGTCTATATAAAAAACTCGCTTGCTTGTATTTTCTTTAATGTAGTTATAAACTTTTCTTCCATAACCATGCTTGATATCTGAGAAAATAACAAGACTATTTTTTGTTGTCTTTGATATAGCCTTACATATATAGAGAAACCTGCTTTGATTTTCACGAGCTAAACGCTGTTCGCCTTTCAAAATCTTACCTCCAGTTTCAGGCGTTTCTGTCTTATCTAGCTTTCTAAGGTCATGAAGAACTTTCAACCTCTCAGGATCAAGATACTTCAACCCTATCATTGATATTACAACATTCGTTGCAAATTTCTCTTCGTTGATCAGCTCATATGAAGAATATCTGTAAACGACTGGACCAATGTTCGACTGCAATACAAAATTATTATAACTGTCTGCCTCAGGGAAAGTTCCGGTCATTCCAATCTTGTACTGAGCATTTGTACATTTCTTCATTATCGTTCTACATGAACTGCATTGTCCGTGATGAGCTTCGTCCAATATAACGGCATCGAAAATCTTAAAGAAATCTTCTTTCTTGTTTCTTATCGACTGATAATTTCCAAAGACAATGTCATATTCTTCGTAACTGTCTTTTTTCTTAGCCTTTGAATGAACCACTTCATACTTCCAATTGTTTTCTATATGATTCTGGTTGTCATACTTGACATATTTTTCCGCAGACTGTGTTGTTAATTCCGTTTTCGGAGTTATGAACAAAATACGTTTTACTCCAAGATAATCTTTCAGGAATTTGAACAGCATATATGATATAAGAGTTTTACCGCCGGATGTTGATATCTCAACACAGCAGTTTTTATAATATACCATATTGTACACGGAATCGAGTTGATATTTCTTTGGCTTTATTTCGGAGTTCTCAAAAAGATTGTCCATGAAAGAATCGTACTCTTCTCTGGATATATGGCAATTTGTTGTCTTTTTTGTGAAGTCATCCTCAAAGACAAGGGAGACGTTGAATTTTTTACAAGCGTTTATAAGTTCAACCCAGAGACCGGTTGGGAGTATCCCGTATTGGTTCATAAAGGTTTCATCAACGTTTGCGTTTTTGTTCTTTTTCTTTATGATATACCACGAGTTTATCTTCTTGACGAACTGTGACCTGACTAACTGAACTTCATCAGGGTTTCCTTCGACAAGAATCCATTTCGTATCATCCGATAAACGAGCAAATAACATAATTCTGTGCAAATATACTGAAAATATTTGGGTTAAGGAAATAAAAACGGCACTTTTCCACATAAATGGATAAATACAGAAAGGGATTTTATATAAATGGCAACAAACTTAACATCATCGCTTCAAGAGGCTGCTGCAAGATATGCGAATACTATTTTAGCCAGCCTTAACGCATCCGCAGCAGAAATGCTGGGGGTGGATGTTATGTGGTTCAGAGCGACACCAGACAAGAGAAGTCAGGACGTAATTTTTCAATCGTATACGCTGTATGGCGTAGAAGATTGTCCATTAAGCTTCAAAGCCGTTTATACAGACACCGGTTATGATGAAGGAGCGATAACATATAACATAATGGGGTTGAATTTTAATATCCCTATGACGCTTGATATCGCTCTTGAAACTTGGAAAAAAGCAACAGAAAATGATGGAACTATACCACAGGAAAAGGATATTGTATTTGTTCCAATAACGAGAAAACTTCTTCAGGTTGCAAGCATGACTCCTGTAAAAAGCGTTGGCGGACAGCTTACCGGTTACAAAGTCAACCTAGAGATATACAAGCCTATGCGAAGCAGAATTGTTGGTGAAAATCTCAAAGACTCAATTAAGGAGAATACTACAAATCTTGATGAAAGATTTGGAAAGGAAATTGATGAAACTTTGAAAGATATCGTTGATGATAAGCAGATCTCAAAATACACATCAACATCTGAAGACATTCATAAAGAGGTTTCGAAAGATATAAACCCGGAAACTGGTAAACAGGAGGTTTCTGTAATAGAATCATATGAACTTATAGTTGATGGGCATACGGTTGCCAGAAACTATTACAATATGAAAACGTACGGGGAAATAGTTGTAAAATATAAGACCGGTGATAAATTCACAAAATCAGATGAGAGATGTCTTTCCGCTTGGTTCAGATCAAAAGACAGTTCAAACAAAACCATAAAGAATGTAAAATCATCTGACACGGAACTTGAGGTCGTTGATGGAAAATGCTATATACTCACAACAACAGGAAAGAATTTTAAGAAGGGAGAAGAAGTTATAATGTCAAGAGGACTGATATCTGTTCCTGGAGTTGTTGTGTCGTCCGGAAGAATTCTCATAAACTCTGAATTGGCAAAGGAATTTTCAAAGCTGAATCCACGATGGTATAAACTCCCCGGATTTACGCTATCGCACTGTAACACAATCAACCTTATATCTGGCGAAGATTTTTCAATCAGAGTCCTTGGTTTGAATATGGTTTCCATATCCACAGGTGAAAACGAAAAACTTATAAGGTTTGACAAACCGATAGACGCAGGAAAATGGTACGGAATAATAATTAACTTTGGAGAAACATTCTCTGTTGACGTATTCAAATCTGAAACCGGATTAGAAAGAATCGAAAACATTGAAGACATAGAGAACAAAATATATGATAGCATTGAGATTAAGAACTACAGGTTAATCTCATCGGACGCTGATATAACCAACATAAGACTTTACAACACATTTAACAAAAATATAGACAAAGAGATATTGGATCTCGTTTCATATAATGCTAGAAACGACAGTCACGCTATAATAAACGACAGCGCAGACACATATCTCAACAAACCATACATGGGTAAACAGAGATAATTATGGCAGGCGAGAAAAAACATATGGGATATTTTCCGTTCTTTGACACGAGGGTCTACAGAGAACTCGTTCTAGAAGAAAATAAAGTAATAAACTCTGCCGGAGACTCTTCAGTGGATCGTCTTCAGCAGATATATTATCCCCATTATACATATGTTTCTATAGATGATGCGAGTGCAAGCGGAGGAACGTATGATTCGACAACTGGTGAATTTAATTCAAACAAAGACAGTTCTGGAAATGCAACCGGAAGCGGCGGAGCATCTCAATATACAAACTCTTTCTCATACGTTTCTGATTTCTATGAAACGCCAAGTGCAATAGAAAAGAAAATTGATGAGCTAAAGCAAGAGGATGCGTCAGCAAATGCAGCAGAAATTGCACACCTTGAACAACAGAAAAAGGACACAATTGCGCTACTTGACAAATATAGGTTTAGTTATATAGGTCATAGGGCAATGGTTCACCCATATGCAATAGTGAAGCTTGCTGGTTCAGCTGGAAATTACAACACAGCAAGAATGAACCTTGGGTATGATGAATTCTGGAAAAGAAAATACTATGAAATAGACGGGGATTCTTCCGGCGGTTATGCAAAGGCACCAACCACAACAACACTTATAAAATGGGGAAATGAATCATACAGGGGAACACAACCATATGCATTCACAGATTTCGTTTTCTGTAAATGGTGGAATAAAATTGAAAACAACAGGTTAATAACACTAAGAAGGTACGCGGAACCAGTTACTGACCACATAGAATTCCCTGATTATGTTACATCAGAATCAAAACCTGGTCCTGAAGACGGAGAGTGGCAAACTAAAGACGCTGACGGAAAGACCCACACTTGGACCGGAAAAAATTCCAAAGCAGCGTGGGTTCCTATGGCTACAGCCGTAACATACTTCGGAGAAGAAACTGGAAACAACCTTTCTGATTTATTGGCATTTTCTGCGAAGTATAAGTGGGAAAAAATCGGAGACAATAAAAACCCACACGATATAACAAGTGCACAGAGTGATGCAGGGGCGGACTTTCTAAATGATAGCGGGGGCGGACTTTTGGGTGGACTTAGTGGAGGTCTTCAAAAAATGTCAAAAGTTCTCGGTTTCCTTGGAGATGTTGCTGGAAGAGGCGGAACGAACCTTGAGGGCGCAGCAGCGTCATCTATACCAGATCCATACAACCAAGGACCATACGAAAACAGAATACTTGGTCCGGTTAATGTAGTAATGGACACATATAAAAGACAAAGGGGTCTTGAATTTACACAAGACGGAATAAAGATAAAATTCGAATATGTAGCAAGACCAATTGCCGGAATAAACAATAAAGCTGTTTTGCTCGATTTGTTGGCGAATATACTTCTTCTTACATATTCATCGGGAACTTGGTTTGGTGGAATGTGGCGATATAGAAATTCAAAACCTTCAATGTATCCGTTTAAGTTTCAAGATACTATGAATGCTTTATATCAGGGTAAAATTTTCGGAAAGAACGGCGCAATAAGTAGGGCTACATCGGCAGTATTCTCAGAATCTGGAGAAGGTCTTGCTTCATTCCTTCCTGACATCGGTGCTGCTATTGGTGGTATGTTTAAGGCTGCGATGTCATTCGTTACTGGTGTTGTAAATAAGTTGACTGGTAACGACGACGGTGGGAAAGCAGATGAAAATAAATCATTGAGTCAAGTGTTTTCTGAATTCACAAAGACAAAAACTGGAAACGCTGTTCAAAAACACCTCGCCGCAAAAGCGTTGAAGGGTGCAACAATACCATATATAACAAACCAAAGAGCACTCTTATCCGGAGACCCTGTTGGAGACTGGCATCTCACGATAGGAAACCCTCTTAACCCTATTGCAACAATAGGTAACCTAATATGCGACAACGTTGATATAAAATTCAGCGATGAACTTGGACCAGATGATTTCCCAATAGGATTTGAAGCTGTTGTATCATTAAAACACGGATTAGGAAGAGACAGGGACGCAATCGAATCTATGTTCAACAGAGGTTACGGAAGAATTTATGCACTTTCCGAAGAATTCAAAACGTCAGCTGACTACGAAACAAAAGTAGATGAAAACACCGGAGGAGCAGACTCTAGGGGAGTTGACGGAAGAATGAAATATGAGGAGACACGAAACAAAATGTTTACAAACGCTACGGCATTTATAGCCAGAACACAAAAAGGTCCACTTAAAAATAGAGGTTATATATACGAAGGAGGTACAGCATCAATGCCGTCTCTTGAACCTAAGGTATACTCTGAAGATTATAAAGAAGGTTTAACAATTCCAAGATATTTTGTAAATCCTTGGCAACTAGCAAATACACTATAAAGAAATGACTAAGCAAGAATTAACACAAATGGTAGTTGATGAACTAACAAATTCTGGTTCGTTAGACTTACCTGTAAACACAAAAGAAATAGAACGTATCATAGAAGCAGAGAAGAAATACGTTCACAGAGAGTGGAGGGATACCGTTGAACTGAGATATGGATACATCTCTGTTGATGCATTCAGACGCCCAGAGTTCAAAGCATCAAGAACGATACAACTTCCTCCATGTGTTTGGGGCGTTCAGGAGTTTAGAGAGATAAAGGACTCTGCAAGATTGTTTGGAATAAACGATCCTGACTTAAATTTTGACAGAGTTATGAATTCTGACCTATATCTTTCTGGTCCATTTATGAGCGACATCATAACGTCAAGAACAATAAGTTACAGCTTCTTTGATTTAGCTAGAAGCTTCACGTTATATGATATTGGGTTTAAATTCAACGTGAATACAAAACGCTTAACAATAACTGGACATGATCCACTAAATCCAGTCCTAATATTATGTTTTGTTGAAATAGACGACAGCAATCTTTATGACGACTACTATTTCCAAAGATGGGTTATAGCCAGAACAAAACGACAGATACATAGAGTATTGAAGACATATGAAGGAAGTTTGCTCGGTCAAATTCAGTTAACGTCTATGTACGAAGAGCAGGGAAAAACCGAGATGGATGAAATAAAAGAAGCTATAGATAAGAGAAACATGCCGGACTGGTTCCTAATGTTTCCATAAACCATAAGTTTATTAAATAATGTTTTCAAAATCATTAGATTCTAAAAAGACATATGTCAACGACGATGGAGACATCGTTGTTGATTTGGCTGATAGCATATTTGATAAAAACAAAGGAAAATCAAACATATACACGCTGTTCAAAGCCACCCACAGACACGACATGAGACCAGATAAGGTTTCATTGGATTTGTATGGGACTACTGACTATACTGAAATGATTTTGAAATATGCAATGATTGAAAATCCTTTCAGTTTGGAGTGTGATGACCTAATTTTCTCAATGAGAATGGACTCTATATATGTTCCTATAAAAGAAGAATATGACACCAGCAAAGGAGCTTTCAATGCGATCAAGAACCTTCACAAATATATTGACAAATCAAAGGTTCCTAATGCGGTTGGCTCGGAGTCAAACGAAAAGAAGATAGGAAAAACACCAGAAGAACCAAACATTTCAAAGACAGGAAAATCTGGAGTTACAGTAAAAGACGGAAAACTATATTTTGGAGCAATAGACGAAAAACTAAAATCTGTCGACTCATCGATAGTAGATTGTGCTACAGACGGAACGACAATAGGTGATTTTTTAACATCAGTATTAAGGAATAACAATGGCTGAGTACACATTTGACATAAAAACTGACGCGCCTGCATCATTTTCAAGCATACCTGAACAAAATAAAGATGCAAGCATAGTCAGATTGGTTGAAGATCCAAACATCGTAAAAACAATAAAGTTTGATGAGATGCGGTTGGATGTGAGCGAGTATGCTCATAACCCAATGCAGGGTGGCGACAAGATGACAGATGATATGGGTCTCGCGTTTCCGGCTATAAGAATAAACGATATGATGATACCGAGAAAGGCTCTTCAGAAAATGAATATATCTATGTCTGATTTTGTTCCTTCAATATCTTTAGTCTTGAAATTTGAAGATAGATCGTTCATAAGTAAAAATATGCCGAAGGACGGAGACATCATTTCTTTGTTTTTAAGAAGCACGACAAATGCGCTGACATATCTCAGAGATGATTTCATAATAATGTCAGTCTCCACAAACAACGGAACGACAAACGACAACGGAGTGACCGTTAAGATCGGAGGAAGATTGTTTATTCCGGGATTCGATTCCAGAAATAAAACAACAGCGTATGTTGGAACATCTAGAGATGTTATGAGACAGATATCAAAACACTACGGTATCGGTTTCGCGTTCAACGACTATGACGACACGGATGATTATCAGAACTGGATTCAGTGTATGGAATCAACAGAATCTTTTATAAATTCTGTAACGTCGCATTCTTGGAAAAACAACACATCATTCTTCAAGACTTGGATTGACCTTTATTACAATTTGTGCTATGTCAATATTAACAAGTTCTTAATGAGCGACGAAAACGAGGAAACTGTGGATTTGACATTTGCAACAAATGCCCTTAATATGTATAACCTACAGTCTCCTGAACAAGATGTAAATCAAGCAAAGGTAACAATAAAACTTTTGTCGAACTCGCCTCAATTTGTAGGTTCTCCGTTTTATGTTAAAAAGTGGACGCCGTTTAATACATCAACTGGCGTGTCAATGTCTGTTGGATATTCAACAAACGTATATTCATTCATACATAATCAGGAATTGCTCGAAAAGGATAACAACGATGCGTTCAGTGTGTTGAATATGATTCCGACATTCGACAAAAATAAAACCGACACAAATATGGTCTTGAGGGGAAGGGCAAAATATGATGTAGATCAAAACCCAGAAAATGAACTCGCAAGAGTAAACTATAATTTCGTTGATACCTACACAAGAAATGTTTGGTCCGGAATAGAATACACACTTAGTGATTCTGATAAATCATCAAATCCGAACAATTGGAAAGGTAACGTTCATAAAAATTACGGAAATTCAGTATACCACAATGAACAGAATTTATCGGAATTGGATAAAATGTATCTATATGTAGAAGTCGATGGACTAAATCTTCAGATAATGAAAGGCGAACGAGTTCCAATTTATATAATTTATAACAACGAGCTCGAAAAATCGACAGCGAACAACTTCTCAAAAAATGATGTTCCGTTAGACGCAAACAGATTGTACAGCGGATATTATTATATAGACTCTGTTGAATATGAATATAAATTGAGCGTAGGTGAAAACGCGAACAGTCCATTCACCACAAAATACATATTAAAACGTAGGGAGTGGCCAACTCCGGAAATGATTTAAAGATATGGGATTAGTTGATACAGCAATAGGCATGGCTGGCGGACATGGTGCCGCAAACTCTGCTCTAGGCAATTTAGGCAGAGCCGCAGGTAGTTATGCAAATAAAATAAAGTCTCTTACTAACAAATACGACTCCCCTCTAAACATAAGAGACATATACACTAACGGATTTCTTCCAGGAATAATAAATTCTGGAAAGAATAGCGTTAAGAGCGCGTTCGCTCCAAAATTTTTTGCAAGAGCTTACGACGAACCAACATATTTAACATTTAGAGTTGAATTTATATTCGAAGACGCTATAAGAAACAGAGTTTATAATAACAACGATGTTTTTTATAAATCTCTTAATGGAATACTCCCAACATATGATTTTATGCCTGAACCATTTTTAGAGGATAGCGTTAAAGTGACTAACACGGATAACGAAGGAAACAACGAAAAGGTTGAATATTTCGAAGGTGTCGAGCAAACACAACAAGCTTTAGATGGAAGCGGACACGTTGAAAACAAAATTGGTTCAAGTAGATATTCAACTGAGCATTACCTTAGAGCAAGCTTAGGTGAATATAGAAGAGCCAACATGCTTGAGACTTTCAAAAAAGCATTGAAAGATATACAGTATGTTTATCCATTCTATTTTACATCAATATCTGGTCTTCAAAGTTTAACAAACGTTGATCCTAAACGCGGAATGCGTTTAAAGGACGCAGTTATAACAATAGACTGTTTAGAGGCTCTGGACCAAAGAATAACATATCTTCTGAACCTTTATAGAAAAATAGTTTGGGATGATGTTTATCAAAGATGGGTTGTTCCTGATATGATGAGATACTTTGGAATGAGAATATACGTTTCCGAAGTACGATTGTTTCATACTTGGATGCCGAATGCAAGAAAAAATCAGGAAAACAAATATACAAATACAATAGATGCATTAAACAATGCAACTTACCCAGGAAAAACCGATGTTATAGGCGCAATACAAAATGCTGTTGCTCAAGGAACCGCAATTTCAAATTCATTTTTGGGAACACAAAGCAACATAACAAAAGCGGTGAATCTCGTTTCAAGCACAGTAGATGCCGCGAGCGAAGTATACGCAGGAATAAAAGACATAATGAATGATTTGCTTGCTGTGGATAACGCAATAAATCACGTTATGCCAACAATTTGTTATGAGTGTCATATGTGCGAATTTGACATTTCTGAAACGATGTCTCATATTGATTCGCTTGATTCTTGGAATAGCAGAAAGTCAATATCGCCAAAAATAAAAATAAAAGTAGGTCAAGTTAGAGAATATCAAGATTATCCATTAAACAGATACTTACAAATGGATAACGGTGTTTATGCGTTTGATGGTACAATTAACCAAACCGTAAACGGGAAAGACGGAAAGAAAGATGTCGGAACACGATTGAGTGACGATTTGCTGGCAAAAAGAAGACCAGAATACGACGAGACGAAAATTGCTGAAGAAACAAAAAAAATAACAACAAGACCATCAAATCCGTCTGAAAGATTAAATTATACAACAGATCAATCATCACCAAAGAACTATCAGGGAATTGAAAAAATGAAATATTCCCCTGAACTTGTTACAACAAAAACCTCAGCGATGGCTCTAACAACATCTCTATTAAACGAAGGTCTTGATACAGCAAGACGATTTGTTAAAGATGAAGGTGCTGGAGAAGTTGCATTAGATCATATTGGAAGAAACAGTACCGCTACATATCCAGACAAAAAAACAAAAAGCAACTTAAACGCAATTAAATCTGAGTTGAATGACGAAGAAAGAAAAAATGCAGAAAAAAATGCAACTGGAATAGTTTACGAAGAATATGTCGGAGAAAACGATGAATTTGTTACCGGTACGGAATACGGAAATGGGAAACCAGGTGAAAGAAAAGATCTTGATTTTGAAATACAAGACACAGATATAAAATCTGCCGCAGATAAACACGAAGACGATGAAGAAAATTCAACACCAATCGTTTTATATCAAAGAACCAGAGAAGAGTCTATAGATACACTTACAGAGAAAGAGAAAAAACATTCAGACAACTATCGTAAAATTTTTACGGAAGAGTCTGAAAAATATGAAAGTGACACAATAGGTACCTTAACCGAATCAGAAAAAGAGAAAATCGATAACTTCTCTATAGATATTCCAAATACACCGGAAAAAGAGATAAACAATTTTTATATTACTGAACCAGATGATACGGACACGGTAACAACCCAAACCGATGCTGAAAGAGCAAATTCTTCCGGTTATAAAAATCGTTTCCCCGATTCGAGTAAATCTGAAGCAACACAAATCGAAGAAGATGTTATAGCAAAGAGCAGGGAAGAATATAGAAAGTCAATAAAGGAATTTGAAACCCAGATATTTGACGAAACGTTCGGTGATGACTCGGCGGCAATGCCAAATGCTCACAACATAGATAAACTGCACGCCCTTAAGGATATGCTAAACGCAGCCCTTGAAAAAATATACAAAGGCGGGGAAATTCAATCTATGGCGGTCAGCGATCAAATGAAAGCAAAGATTGCTGAAGACATGTTCGATGAATTTTTGAAAGACCTTGAAATGTCAAAAGCAACAAACAACAAGACTTTAAAGAGATTTCTTTCAGTTTATAGGACTCTTCAGGAGGAAGATAAATACGGAAAATCTCCAGCAACTATGGGGTATGAATCTGAGGAATTCCGAAGAAGTTATGCTTCAGCATTTGATAAATTAAACTAATATGGACTTATCAAAAGAATATTTAGGAAGGGTTGAGTATGTAGATGACCCTACATTTTCCGGAAGATGTAAAATCAGGGTATTCGGAATTTTCGATAACCTCGAAACCGAAAATATACCTTGGTTTTCTCCACAATCATCTTTGCTGTTTTCAAGTAAAGCTGGCTTCGGTTCGTTGTCTGTTCCGAAAGTGGGTTCGATAGTGAGAGTGAAATTTTCAAACCAAGACATATATTCTGGAGAATATACAAACATTCAAAACATCGACCCTGCCCTAATTGATGAAATAAAGGACGATTATCAAAATACCCATGTGCTGATGTACGACAGCGAACAGGATGTTTTGATAATATATCAGACTATGACCGGAATAAAGCTTTGGATGAAAGGGTCTATGATAAAAATAGACGCCGACGGTTCAATCCAGCTGAAGCATATGAATAACTCGAACATAATCGAGCTTAACGATAATAAGATAAACATCGTAACGACCGGAGAGTCTGAAAGGGGTTCTAACTTAAACGGAATAATAAACATAGCATCGGGTGCAACTGTGAATGTTGTCGCACCAACCGTCAACATTGACGCAAACAGCATCGCTCTTGGAAAAGATGCTAACGATAAAGCCGTCAAAGGTGCACAACTTGTAAAGGTTTTACAGCAGATTGTCACTGAACTTAACACGAAGTTTCCACAGGGAGCATCAACATTAGTTGGAAAAGACTTTTCTGAGATACTTTCAAACGTTGTTACATTAAAGTGATAATCAAACAGTTACGAAAAATTGTGAAAATTTTTTCAAAAAAAGTTATGAAAATCTGAAACTTTTTTGGATTTTTTGCATATAATTTTTGAGAAAAAACAAAAAGAGAATTTAATATAATATATATAATATTTGTAGTTGGAAGCCCCCAACCCTTCCTTAAAAAATAACCATGCCATGTCGTTTTTATGAAAATAGAATTTAAGTTAATACCATGGGAAAGCGTTTCTAAATTCTTTTCTGTAATTTTCAATTGGATTAAAAAAGCTTTTAAATGGATGTTTTCAGATTGGAAAAATGTCCTTATTGTTTGTTTTGGTATTGCTCTGATTTTACTTTATTTTAATTTCAGACACGTTCGCAACGAATTAGATAATGTAATTGTAAGTCAACAAGACACTATAACTGTATATCAGAATAAGGTTGGCGAATTATATTCGCAAAAGCAAACCTACATAACGGATCTTGCTCATCTTAAAGAAACAAACACCCAGCTGGCGGCTGAGGTGAAACATCTAAAAGACAATCCAATCGTTGTCACGAAGGTTGTAACAGAAACCATAATAAAAGAGGTAAAGGTTACAGACACGTTGACTGTTGCTGGACCGTCTCAATACACTTCACCTATACGATACACTGACAAATGGTGTAATATAGACGGTATTGGTCTTTTTGATATAGAAAAGATGACTAGCGAATATACATTCAACACTATATCATTCCCTAACACACTGACGCTGGATCTAATAGAAAGCAAGAAAGGAAATCTTTCATTTATCGCAAAGTCCGATAATCCATACTTTCAAATAAATAACATAGACGGAGTTGTATTGTCTCCTGAATCTTCAAAAGCCTTGAAGAAAAGGTTTGACAAGAAATGGGTGTTTGTTGCCGGTGTAGGTGCATCACTCACTATTGTCGACAGCAAGGTTAGAGTTGTTCCGGCGGTACAGCTTACGTTTGGTAGAAAAATATGGGCTTTTTAAATGAAATTCAAGAATAGATATCTTCAGCTTACCGACACCATAATGTTCGAGTACAAGATGCTCGGAGGTGAGAATATGGCCAACGCATCGACAATTGATGATTCTGAAGTTGATTCTGATCAACTTCTTTATATCTATCATGCTAAACTGAAAGATGGGCATTTAGCTCTGATATCTCCAGTTTCAAGCGAGTGTGAGTATGATGCGTCCAATGGCGTTTATAAAAAGCAATATGATCCGCGTTCACTTAATACGTTTAATCATCTTGTGATACCGAAGGACTCTAAAGATTCTCTGTTTTATTATTTTTCGGATCCTGATTACAAATACGTTGACGACGCTTTGTTTGACGGAGATTTAAGCAATTCTCCTAAGATAAATGAGTATCTGAAATATCTTCCGGACGGAATTGTTGCTGAGCCTCTTAACGCTAACATAAGATTTGACAAGGTTCGACTATATTTTGTCAACGGTTATGATTTCAGCAATATGTATGGTTTTTATGCCAGAATATCCGTTAATGCTGTTAAAGACGGAGAAGACGTTGTTGTTGATTTGTGCAACTTTATGGTAACAAGGGACAATGGATACAAACTTATAAAGTATATGGAATCCCCGATACTTATGGGGAATGACATATATGACAAATATATTGAAGTTTCTATACCTTGTTTATATGATATAGCCGAGAACGGATTTGGCGACGGTACGGTTAACCTGTTCGAAATAAACGAAGCTAATCCTATAATAAGGTTGATGTTTTCCGTTGTCGATAAAGCCGACAGAGTTGAGGAAAACGTAAAGTATACAATCGACGAAATAAACGCCAACGCTGACGTCATAAAGGATCCTGTTAATGTTACATTTGCAAGAACTTCAACAACAAAGGGAAGCATACCAACAACGAATGTAGCGAGTGACAATCTTGGATGTTATATAGCAGAGATGCGCGATTACCCATATATTGAATTCTATGGAACTTGGAACGATGAGCCGCTTGACAAAGAAACTGTGTGGAAGTTTAACACAAAGATTAAACTTTATAACAGGGATTTGATAAGACAGAACTCTGGATATGAAGTCGAGGATGGATATAAAGCTGGTCGTTCTGAATCAAAGTGGATAGTAATGCATGAAATCGTTCTGTCTTTCCTTTATGGTGAAACAGTGATAAAGAAAGAAACGTATAGGATGGACCAGATATTCATATCTGATAGTGATCCTGTAAAGTTTTATTATCGTCCGATGATTTTCGACGACAGGGCTGGTTTGTATGTGGATAACATACACGTCGTGTATACTATGAGATTGATTAACGCAGATGATAAGGTTCAGTTTGTTAAGACAGCAACTCTTTCGTTAATTGGTGATATGGGAAGATTCTTTGCTAAATCTACAAATTTGAGCTTTTCGCAGATTACTCCATATACAATTTACAATAAGATTGTCGAAACAAAGGGTAATCAGTTGCCACAGCCAACGATTAAACAGAAAACTAAATATGTTAATGTTTTTTATGATACTACAAATGTATCTATCGTTGACGGTGAAAATCTGAGAGGTTCATATAATTATACGTTGCAGGTAAGTCAGGCTCCTAAATCATACAAATTCGTGTTCAAGAAAAATGATCAGGATGGTAAGATGGTTTATATGGACCTTACGAACGGATATTATAAGATTATGTTTAGGGATTCCGGTGGAAATCAGAATTTGATTGAACCTACATACTCAAAAAATATGAATTTATATTTGGGTGAGCTGGAATTCAACTTTAACATGGACACGATAAATAAGCTAAGAGACGTTCCGGAAGGTGACAGGAAAATGTCAATAGTCGTCCAGAACGAGAATAATATGGTAAGCTCAATGTTTGACTTACTTTATACACTTTAGTAAACTTAAAACAAACGCAAAAATAAATGCCAAGAAGTAGTAAAGAAAATGATGTTCTCAGCGGATATGTAAGTGAAGTTGAGAACGAGCCTCAGGCAAGAGGTCCAAAAGAGGCTACAGTTACTCCAGTTTATGAAGAAGAAGCTTCTTCTATAAATTCTGCCGGTCAGCGCCGCGTTCGTTCTATAGATGAACAGATGGAAGAGAGACGGCAGATCAATGCCGACACAACAGGCGTCCATTATCGCGAGAACCTTGGATATCTTGAGATTCCTCTAGAGTCTCTTCCAACCGGAGGTCTGTTCTACCCTGATGGGTTCGCTGTTAAAATCAGGGCTGCACGTGGGGAAGAGATTAAGCACTGGTCTACTATGAACGAGAACGATATCAACCAGTTGTCAAGAAACGATGATATTCTTAACTATATGATTGAAAGGTGTACGCTTGTTCATAATCCTGAATATGCAGGAAACTGCTGGAGAGACCTTAAGAGTATAGATAGAATTTATATTCTTCTCGCTATTAAGGAATTCACATTCGTGTCTGGGGAGAACGATTTGAGTATCCCTGGTGAAAATGGAGAGCAGTTGATTGTTACGAAAGAGATGATTGATTTCATCCACATTCCTGACGATTTGAAGAGGTTTTACGATTCAGAGAAAAAGTGTTTCACTTTCCAGATTGGTGCAAATTCAATCAATATGTACATCCCTTCAATCGGTGTTAACTCTTGGTTGAAGAGCTATGCTATCAATAAAGCAAATGCTCGTGAATCTTATGATGAAGACTTCCTTAATTTCGCTCCGATGCTCCTTCGTGACTATCGTGGTGTTACTAACAGAAATTACGAGGAATATGCGGCCGCCACGCGGCTCTGGGGTGTGAAGGAATGGTCTGTTATTTCACACGTTATTGAAATTTTGACAGATGCTACACAACCTAAGATAAAATACAACGACGAACGCGGAGGTGAGCATGAAATCCCGCTAACCTTTCCGGGAGGACTCCGTAGTATTTTCGTCATTCCAGATCCCCTACGAACGCTATGTGGAGCTTGAGTTGATATTCGCTCTTAAACTTCATATCGGACCAGAAGAAATGGGTAGAATGTTTTTCTATGACATTTCAATGCTCTATAAGAAATATGTTGAATATCTCGATGAAGAGAACAAACAACAGAAAGAAGAGCAGGAAAGATATGAGGAAGAATACAACGACAAGTATAAGCAGCCAGATTTGGATGCTATGATGAAGCAGGCGAATTCGAATACACCAAATATGGATTCGATAACACGTGGATTCAGTATGCCGAATTATGGCGGAATGAATTTCGGAAATATGGGAAATCTTAGTAATTTCGGAGTTTAAAAAAGAGCAGTCAAGTGACTGCTCTTTTGTTATCTTGTTGGTAGAGTATCGACGTTATGCGAAGCGATTGGACTGAATCTGTCAACTTCATCAGGAGACTTCGCTATAAGAAGCGTAAGATTTTCATCAGCTCTTATTGATACAAACTTTGATGTCTTAAATGTCAAAATGTACAATCCTATTATAGAACCATCAACGTCTCTCAATATTCTATAAACCTTTCCAGAATATTTTTTATCTGGATTGTTTATACCAACTCCGCTTACTGAACACCCCGGATAAATGTAATATTCTCTCGGTGGTGTGTTTGGTTTCTGCTGTAATGTGTCATCGAGACCTCTTATTGCGTAGGTATATCCAGTTTGCCCACCTTGTACCATATATGTTGCAGGAGACATCCCCCAGTCCATTCCGGGACTAGACATGTTTCCACCGGCAAACCAGTTTTCATTAAGTTTTCTTCTTTTGCTCATTATACAAACGTAGCGTAGTTTACGGTAACTGGGAATTCGTTAGGGTTGTATATAACAATTCCCGGTATAAGGTTTTTGCAATATGGATCTGATTCATCATCAGATATGCTTGTTATGCAATAGAATTGCCCGAAATTTGTCCAGAGGTTGTGTTTTGTTAGATATACACAATATCCTGCAAGACCAATTGCATCTCTGGATTCGATGTCTTTATATATTGAAAGTGCCTGAACGTTGAATGGAACGTGTGAATGTTTCCATTTATAGAACATTTCTGGAACAATCTGTGGTAGCTCATCGTGTCTTATCCACTCGTCTCTTGTGTTTTTGCTTGAATATTTTCCAAGCCACATATCATAAGCTTCGCTGTCATATTCACAATGATACGAATCTACAACATCAAGAATCTTCCTTGTTGCCAGATATGTTCCATCAACAACACTTTCAGGAATCATGTGGTATTCTTCAATGCTATCCTGAACGTGTGCAATTTTCAGAGAACGCTGATAATCATATATGTCTTCTGCATTGAATTTTGGATATGTCGCTTTTACGACTATTCCTTTCAATGCGCCGTTTCTGTATTTCTTAGGGGACACTCTTTTTAAGAAATCTTCAAAAAGGAAAACTCTTTTTACGTTATGGGTTTCAAGCATTGTCTGAAAATCGGTGTCTAGAAGATTCATCAGATTATAAAGTCTACTGTAGTCTGATTTTGTAATTAAGCTTGAATATACGTTCTTTTCAAGATAAGGGTTGTCTTTCGTTATGTTGTTGCTGTCGAAATAATCATCATCCCAACCAACCTTATATTGATATCCGTTGTCGATTATCCATTTGTTGATGTCTGACATTATGTCATAATCATCTTCGGATTTCCATAGTAAAACATGGTCAATCCAAAAATCATAACCAATTTCAAGAGATGTGAATGTGACATAACCGTCGTCATATGTTACGCCGATTGGAATTTTATTTTCTTCAAAATATTCGGTGCAAACATCAACGAAGGTCTTTTCATTTTCCAAATCACCCTTCAGTTTGATAGACTTTACGACTCGTTTTCCAGTTGTCGTGTCCAAGTATTTTATAACAAAGAAGAATATGCTATTGTACATCCAATTTTCATCGTGGTCTATTATTTCGCCAACTATTCTTCCATATGTTTTCTGAGCATATGTGTCGCCATATGCCATACCTTTTATATAAAGATAGCTATATGGTTCCAAAATTCTCATATCGCTTGAGTATTGACTTAGGGGAACGTGAACATCGGATAGGTCTATTCCGGCGAGTTTGTTTCCGTTGTCCGTTATTTGCCCCTCGGAACCTATTATGTCGAATGACAGTTCATCTGCCGATGGGCTGTTACATACTAGATTCGTGTATATGTATGACTTCTTTGGGTTATTGAAATATTTCCCGAAAAGATCTGTTGCCATTATATGATTATTCTTTTCTTTATTTATTTTTATAGGTTATTTAACGCTGAACCAATTGTAATGTAAATCAAATGTAAATGTGTTATATGTTGCAACTGTTGCCGCATAGCTTAGATTCAGCTCACCAAGATTTGTTGGGGTGAGTTCGTTGAACGTAAACTCAAGCATCTGTATGCCTTGGTCCGTTAAAAATCCAAGTGTTACTGGTTCAAACCAACAGTCTTTGTGTTCCGTATGTTCACTTGAATAGTGTAAATACAAATCAACCTGATCCCACAAAACCCAATAAGAAAGATAACTTTCTGTCAGCTTAAATGTAATACTCAACGTCTTGTTAACTTCAGTTTCGAGCTCTTTTCCAGCTGGATACATTATTTCATATTGCTCTCTTCCCTGCATAGACATCTGTAGGTTTGCACCGGGAAAACGAACCTGCTGAACCTGTGCGTTCATAAAATCAGAAAGGTCCATATAAGGAAGTTTCATTCTCTCTATGAGCGGTGTCCATTTCTGGACAACTTCCGGATACCAGAAAGTGCTAGGAAAAAAGAATGTAAACAGTTGAGGTTTATTATTTAGAACCATATAATTAACAATTTATCCATTTATCTATTTATCCCATTTTAAGATAAATAAACAAACGCATTTCATATCTATATGAAGAAATTTATAATTAAGCGCAAAAAGAAAACAAATGAATGTGATGCGGTTGACGGCGGAGGGGCATCCTACGACTATGCAGCAAACCTTGGGTTTGGAATGGGTGAAGTTAACCCAATTGGCGGTCCGGATAAATTCGGAGAAATTATAGGTGCAAAATCGTTCCAGAGAAAGAAAAGAAAATACAAAGTTAAGAGAAGAAAATAATGGCTGACATTTTATATCAACACTATAACGTAGATAACATTTTTAACAGATCCGTGATAGGTGGTCTGCTATATCTCCTTAACCACAGTATAACATATGAGCAGGTTTGGGATGACAATGTTGTCGAGCGCGTCACAGTACCGTTTGCTTATAATTTTGCACACGCAAAAGACCAGAGATTTGCACAGGACAACTATACGTTCTTTGGTCGCGAGTGTTTTTCTGATAAGTTAATCGACGGAAAGTTTGATATGCTTCCACGATTTGCTGTTACCTATTCTGGCTCAAGTATAGATTCTGGAAACATAACAAACCGATTCGTTAAGGGAAAATATCAAAAAGAAGAAGACGGAAAAGTAGAAACCTATGTTGCTTACTTATATTCAATTCCTCTAACCATGACATTTGATATTGAGGGCTGGATTGATAATTATGAGACTGCGTTCAAGATTGAACAGGAGTTGAGAAACAAGTTTTATAAAAACCAAACGTTTAATGTTTTATATAAAGGAATAAAGATTGGGTGTTGTGCTGGATTCCCGGAAAGTATAACAGAAGGTGATAAAACTGTTTCATACTCATTTGAACAGGAGGGAAATATAGTTAAAATGAGTTTTAGTATTGCGGTCGAGTGTTATCAACCTTGTTTTGATGAATCGATGGCAATAAAGGCAGATAATAAGGTAGAAACTTGGGCGTTCGACGTTAATACGTACAATGGAAAAAATGCACCTGACACTAGATATATCAATGTAAAGCTCGACCCGATTGATATAAGCACTCCAAAAAGAGTTGGTGACGTTCTTCATCTTTCTTGGAAATTTGATTCTAATACCGCTCAGGGATATAGCATGGGAATTTATTATATAGACCCTGAAGGAAAAAAGCACGTTACTGATATAGCATTGATGACGAATGAATTTGATTGGACTATACCTAATATAGAATCTAACATAAAACAGCCTGAAGTTTTCTTCATAAACAATGAATTGGTTTCTGTTGTTTCTGAACCAAAGTTGATAATAACTACTGATAATTCTGGAACTGTTAATGGAGAAAATATACAAATAGTTAATGCTGGTGAGTTTTCAAACGACGGTTATATACAAATTTCTTTAGAATATATCGATAGAAAGAGAAATGTTAAGATTCACGACTGTTATGTTGGAAAAATTACAAACAAATGCTTGGAACGCATTGATTATTATAAAGATATAGACTCCGTTACTTTGAACAAATATGGTATAGAACCTACAAATAATTCCAAGTTGAAGTACAGCGTGAAGTCGATTTCTAGAAAAATTTCTGTAGGAATTTTGTATCCATCTGACAAAAAAATATCGGATCAAATAGATAATATATTGATTATCTGATAGTTAAGCAAAAAAATTTTTACATTTTTTGTTAAAGAATTGATAATAAATAATAAAACGAAACATTTTAATAATGAGTAACTCTAACAGAACACTGTCTATGGTTAAGATTGTTGATTTGAAATCTGCTATAGCCAGCCTTATGCTTTCAGAATCAAATTCAGTTGCTATAATGGCTCTTTGTAAAGAGTACAATGCCGCTTTATCATCAGGAAAGCATGACGAACAACTCTGCGAGAAATTTGTGATTGAACTTTCAAAGATAGCCGAGAGCGAAGCAGCGAAGGATATCCTAAATTCTCTAAATGAATCAGTAAAGAAAAACGCAAAGAACATCAAACTCGCAAACAACATTTATAGTTTATACAACAGTTCCTGCAAGTACATTGCTCCAATGCTTGAGTCTTATACTGTAGATTATATGGTAAACAAGACTCCTGAGACGAGAAACGCCCTTGCCGAATCTCTATCTTTGTTCTCAAACGAGCCAATCGTAAAGAACATTATAGACATCGCTATATTCGAGGGTCACGACGAAGAGCTTGGTGTTAAGGCTGTCAATGCTGAGCTTCTTGAATCAGAAGGTGAAAAAACTCCAAAGACCTACACACAGAGCGAGGTTGATGCTATAATAGCAGACAGAGTTGCCGAGTCTAAGGAAGCTGAAAAAGCAGCAGCTAAGAAGAGCATTTCAATGATCGAGAGCCACATCGGTCTCAACGGTGCAATAGCAAACATTCTTAAGGATAATTCGAAAAATGAGAAGCTTCGTGCTTTCTGCGAACAGTATATTGCTGCTCTTAATTCCGGTAAATCAGAAGAAACCCTATATGAGTCATTCATTTCTGGTATTTCCAACTGGAATTATCTTAGCGCTGTTGATACTGAGCTTTCAGCAATGAATGACAGAATCAGCAAGTACAAACAAGATATTGACCTCAAGAAGATCGTAAAGATTATGGAGCAGACCGCTTCATATTACATCGTTCCTCTCATCGAGGAAGTTGTTGTTGATTATGTTAATGATAAATCAATGGCTAAGCGTGTTCTTCTTTTACAGAGACTCGAATCATTTGAGTATGATCCTTTCGTAAGAGATATCATAAACATCGTCAATAAAGACCAGTCTCTCAACGTTGGTGTATATCTTGGTGAGTCGCTTGAATCAGCAAACAAGTATGTCCACACCGAGGAAGTGTTCTCACCTGTTCTTTATGTCAAAGAGAATGAAAGCATCTTCAACGTTAAGGGTACGTATTATAAGAGAAGTGGAAACGCAATCAGCAAGCTTTCTCGTCAGGAAGTTTCTAACCTTTCCGAATCGTTCAAGAATCTTTGTGCTCTTGTAAATTCAGGAAGCGTTAAGATTTCTGAAGCTCTTAATACAATTTCCATATACGAAGGAAGCAATAAGGCTGTTATCAGTGAGTCTGAAATCAGCATCAACGGAAAGAAGGTTGTTCCGGGAGAAATTGACTCTCTCATAAACAAGGCTTCTTATATGAACGAAGGAAGCGCTTCATTCTATTCAGCCGTTAAGGTTCTTAATGAAAACTTTGATAACATTGCATCAATAGACTTTGTTAAGAGAGTTGCTTCTAACGACAGAAGTGGAAAATCTGTTGACGTATTCAAGATTGGAAACAATATATGCGTGAATACGATAGACGAAAGTCTCGGTCGTTCCGTATATTATAAGAATGTCAATCCTATCCAGTGCAAGAATTACATAAATGAGCACATGGGTATAAACATCACATCTCTCTTTGAAGACGTTCTTCCGGATCAGGATAACGCGAAGAAAGAATACGAAGCTAAGAAGGCTGAGTATGAAGGATATCTCGAATCATTGGAGAGTAAGAAAGAAACTCTAACCAAGATGAAAGAAGAATCTTCAGATATAGAGGATATCGATAACGCTATCGCAATGATAGATAAGGAAATCGAGGACACGAAGGCTGATTATAAGAAGTATCAGGAGGATGCTGATAAATTCCTTAATGGTGAAGAAGGTGAAGATAGCCTAAAGGATGAGGTTCCAGATTCAGATGATGACGAAAAATCAGACGACGACACAGCAGACAAATCAACTGATGATGCAGACGACAAGTCTGGTGAAGACTCAGAAGACAAGGAGAAAGAATCAGAGGAGGATATGGAACAGCCAATTCTAGGTGATGGCGGCGAAGCTGATGTTCCGGCTGAAGGTGAAACAGATTTAACAACTTTCGCAGAAGAGCCAGATGAATATGCAGATGTTCCTGCATTCGATCCAGACTTCGATGCACCAGCACCCGTTGTAACGGATACAACTGATACGACTGGTGGTGCTCCAGCAACTCCAGCAAATGCAAATTCATACGAGGTTGTTAGAGTTTCATATAACAAGAATGTTAAAACCGGAAAACTCACAAACAAGGGCGAGGTTATAGTTGTTATACCTTCTGTCGACGCCAATGGTGACGTTCACGATGATATGAGAAAGGTTACCTTCTATCTCGATGACAACAATAAGCCTGTTATAAACAATGAGTATATGCCTTTGGATATGTACTATTCAATCTGCGATGCAATCAGCAATGCGGATGAAACAAAAACAGGTACATTTGAGAAGGATGAACCAGATGGTGATCAGAATCCGTCAACCCCAACTGTAACCCCAACGCCGGAAGTTCCAGCTGAGCCAAGTGTTCCTGACACAACCCCAGCTGTTCCAGATGTTCCAACAGAACCAGCACAGTCAGAACAGACACCGTCTGATTCAGCTGATGCTTCTGTAGAACCTAGTGATGAATCATCTGATACGAAGGAAGGTGATGAAGCTGTTCAGCAAACTCCAGCTGAAATTCAGCAGGCTGACAGCGAGCTTCCTCAATATCCAATAACAGTTGGTCTTTATCCTGATGAATTTGCACCACGTGGTGTAGATGAATTCAAAAAGGATATGGACGACTTGAAGATTGAGTGTGTGCAGCATGAAGCTGCGAGTGACGAAGTTTGTTTGAAGATATCAAACAAAGCTCAGGCTCACGCATTCAAGAAATACTTCAAGGATTGGATGAATTACAATGACGAAGAGTTCGATGCTTTCTGTCCAGAACTCGTGAAATGTTTTCATAACAAACCACAGGAAGGATATCCAGTAGGACCAACGAACGAGAGTGTTCAGATAAAGAACGTGTCTGCTACCAACGAGGGAAAGAAGGATGTATTTTCCATCCTTATTCCAGCAACAAAGGAATATTGCACATTGCTTGAGGCAAAATACGACGATGGATTTTCAAAAAAAGGTGGTTTGATGAGAGTCATCGCAGAGAACAAGGAAGAAGCACAGTACATTTACAACAAACTTTATCTTCACAGTCTAAGAAACAACGATGTTGAACAGGACGTAACTGATATTCTCGAACACTATGCTCCAGAATATAAGGAAAATGCAGAGAAATCTGTAAAGTATAGTCTTAATGTTCCATACAACGGATTCTTGGAATCAAAGCTTGGTGCAAACGGATTTAAGGTAAAGAGAATAGACGAGGGTATGAACGTTGAAATTCTTTCTGATGAATTCGGAAAGGCAAAGAAAGTTCTTGAATCGTTCTATCATGATGATGCCCCAACTCAGGCTATAGATTTTTACAATCACGTTAATGAAGCCGTTCATATTACAATAAAGGATGATACAACAGGAAAGACTGTTGAAATCAACACTGACGATTTGAATGGAAACGAAAGTTCTGAATCAAAGGAAGGTGAGGGTGCCGACTATGATAGTTCTTTCAAGGATACAACTTTCGACGTTAAGGATAGCCTAGTTTTTAATGATGACGAAGAATCAGCAGACGAAGATAAGGATAAGGAGAAAGACGAAGAAAAAGAGAAAGAGGATAAAGAAAAAAAGGCTGAAGAAAAGGCTGATGAGTCTGTAGAGTCTACAGAAACTGAAACTGGTTCAGATGATGAATCTTCTGATGAATCTTCTGATGAAAAAGAGGAAGATAAAGAAGAAAAGAAAGATGCTCCAAAGAAAAAGTTCAAATTTAAGGCAACCAAAAAGAATGAATCTTTAGAGCAATCCGCAGATAATACCTTAAACGAATCAGCTAAACCTACAGTTTTGGATTTCGTTTCAACTCCAGCTGGAAACGGTCAGATTATCTTTGAACTGTCAACCGGAAATTATATCGTAAATGTATCCGGACACACTCTCGAATACGGAAAGAACGATGTTAAGATGCTGAGAGAGCGTCCAGACACACTTGACTTCCCTTGGAAATTTGATCCAGTCACGCTGAAGGCTTTGATGGAAAGTTACGTTAGCTGCGGAATGTTCATCAACGGTGCAAGAATAACATCAGACGACTGTAAGGTTTCTCTCTTGGAGTACAACAATGCAAAAGAAGATGATGAATTAAACGTTATTCTTGAAGGCGAGTCAACAAAGATGCTTAAGAAGTATGTGAAGATAACTGAAAATCTTTGCGAAGCTCTTGACATAAACAACTATCTTGAAGGAAGCGTAAAGCTTAACCTCGATGAAGGTTTGGTAGATGCAGAAGCTTATATCAATGCAAAGGATTTCAATACTTACAGAAACATAAATGAAAGCACATATCCTGTAAGGGCTATCGTTAAGATGAATGAAAGTGCGAAACTCGTTTATGTGAACGGTTCAAGCATCAGCGTAAAGGGGACGGACGATTATGTTCCGGAATATGTTAACGATTTGAAGAATGCTATGGCATTAACTAAATAAAAGATATTACTCGTAAAATGAAAGGGTTCAAAAAATATTTTGATGCGATTGTTTTCTCATCATTGCAATCAAAACTGTCAGTCGCTTCGTTCCTTATTGGATCTGTAATGTGTCTGTTGTGTATGTTCTGGGTTCCACCTCCGGGTGAAGTCACAGCATCTGCTCTTCAGGCTGTAGGAATGTTCCTAGTTTTGGCTGGCGCCGCAGCTGGAATAAACGTTGCTTTTGATTTGCAATCGCAAAAATTCAACGCACAACTAGCAGACGTTATGAAGAGGATGCCGAAACATGAAGATGATGATGAAACCGCATCTGAACTCTTCTAAAATAAAAGAGAGGGATTTAAGTCCCTCTCTTTTTTAATGTCTGAAGTAAACAGCCGTTCGTCTTGTCAAGTGATTTCCGGCAGGGGTTATAGATGCGCCGTCTGCATCTTTTCTTAACTGTTTACCGTCTTTTATTTTTATTATTGATACGTCCGTTGTTGGAAATATTTCATAGAACGAATTTCTAACAAGATTGAGTTTTGCTTCTTGTTCGGATTTGAAGGATTCGTTCAATATGAATGTCAGGTTTTTCTTCCTGAGATTTGAGTTCATTCCAGTTGTGAAAGATGTAGTCAAGTTGTTATCGAACAGTCTTCTTACGAAAAGCGATTCATTTATAGTATAAACGTCAACAAAATTGAATACCCTTTTTTCAAATTCTGTATCTGCGCCGCAAGTCCATGGTCTGTATCCACCAAACCTGTCAAAGATTTCGTGTTTCATCATTATCTGACCATGTGCAATTTCTTTTGACGAAGAATTTGGGCTGTTATGATAAAATCTAACTATGTCGTGTCCGGCGTTATTCATTAAACGTTCTATCATACAGCTTTTCATCAAATCGTCGGAATCGAACCTGAGCAACCATTCATATCTTGCTGCGTCCATTACGGTATTTGTTGTTACATAAGTGCCTTCGTTGCTTTCCATAACAATTACTCTGATGTTTTTATATTTTTCCATCAGACTGTGAACGTACATAGCATCTTCGATGTCCCCGTCTATTCCAACTATGATTTCATAGTTGTCGTGAGTCTTAAACCAAGTCTGGTTCGAAATGCTATCAAGAGTTTCTTTTATAAATTTTTTAGAATGGTATGCTGTTATGCATACAGAAATTCCAGATTTGTAAGACTTTGACATAGCTTTTCCTGTTGCGTTTAATTATTTATGAAAAAACTTCAAAAAACTTTTTTTGAAAACTTGCATATAATATAATAGAAGGTTTAAAAATGGAATTTTTAAAAATCGATGGCAACTAAATTACAAGCTAAGATAAGAAGTGAAAAAGAAGGTGTCGAGTTTGTTGACAATACATTGGTTAATGTCGGTAGGACGCCGATTGCCGAGCACTATGTTAAGAACAAGGACCTTTATGATGAGATAATGTATTGCAAGGAGCACAATAACGGACTTGCTACGGATAAGCTTGCTAATATGTTCATAAACATAGCGTCTAAGCTTTCAAATTGCTTAAACTATAATAATCCGGATGACAGGGAGGATTGTATATATTTCGCAGTTGCGGATTGCATAAAATATTTTAACGACTTTGATCCGACTGTGACAAAGAACGCATTTGCCTATATAACAAGCATTTGTTCGAATGGGTTCGCAAAGGGGTGGCGTGCTCTCGGAAAAATGAAATGTCCGGATTCAATGGTCGTAAGTTTAAGTGATAATATCTACAGTATATAAAACAAGCTTGTTCTAATAATGAATGATGTTATATATGCCCCATATGTTCCAAAGACAACGGGGGTTATCATAAATGGAATAAAAGTTTGGGATCATAGGTGGTATATCAACATTTTATTGAAAATAAAATTGTTTTTCATGCCGAGTTTTCGGAAGCGTATGAAAACTACTTCTAACATTGAAGTTGATGCAAAAATGTTTATTCCTAGTTATATAGATAAAATTAACGTTGATTTAGTAGTATAATGGAAGTAAGTGTTACGAGAGATACAAGTTGGGAAAGGGCTGTTAACGCAGCGAGACGAACAATAGGAAAGGGTCCGCTTGGACACGAGCCGTCTGACAAATGGAAGACGATGACAACAATGGCTGAGCATTCTCCAATAAAATTGGTCGAGTATACGATATCGTTTAAAGACCTTAAACAGAGGGTTGGCGTCCACCTCCTTCGTCATGATTATGTTTTGCCATTTATTCATTCCCAGAGATCGGACAGAAGGGAAGATATAGAGGAACTCACGAACAGATACATGGAAACGGTAGCAGATGATATAAAGAACGACCCGTATTTCAATCGAAGCGATGTTCTGCCACAAGGTCAACCCAACGATCAGGATTTTGTGGTTAACGTTCAAACCCTTATAAACATTTCGAGAAAACGTCTTTGTTCTTGCGCATCGCCAGATACTAGGGCTGCTTGGAACGCGGTTAAAGGCGCAATAGCCGAGATAGATCCGGTCGTTGCAAGATGTATGGTTCCGAATTGTATATACAGGGGACGTTGTCCAGAAATGAAAACCTGTGGTTATTACAAAACAGAAAAGTTTAAGAAAGAACTTGACGAATATTGGAAACAAATAGATAGATAAATGGAAGAAAAATCATTTAAGACTGTAATGTCTGAATTAGTTGCACAAATAGAAGATAATATGACAAGATGCAATGTGGGTGACGTTATCGGTCCGTTATATGGAGCTGGATACACCCAAGGTGTAAATGATGTTTTGAAAATGATAAAAGAAAAATTAAATCAGGAATAGTAGTATGTCATCAAACACAAATTTGGTACTTGAAACACCGGAAGTATTGGAAGATAAGAAGTCGTTGCTTGAAAGTACACAAGAGTCTCTCCTGTCCGGAAGTAGTGAAGAAAACGAAAACGAAAACGAATCCCTTATTGGGGATACATCCAGTCCGACTGTAGTGGAAGCAGATGTTGAAAGTGAAACGGAGAAACGGGCAAAGGAAGTGGAACACAGAAAAGAGTTTTATTCCAAACCTGAACATCAGGCAACGATTTTGCTTAACAACTATTTGGCGTCTCATAAGAATTTTTATCCAACCGGTCATCAGAAAAGAATGATGTACAGAGAATTCTTAAGGAAGGCTAAGAAGGGCGCTTATAAGAAAATTTTCAACGAGCTGATATATGGAATATCCATAGAGGACAGCAAGAAAGCCGCCGAAAAAATCAAAAAGTTAAATTAAGCGTTGAATTCTTTAATAAATAGCGAAAACAACATTTAAGCAATGAGAATTCAATACGAAGATTACGATGAAGATAATTTGAACATTGACGATTACGACCAATTTGAGGAAGGGTCTGAAGAAAGGCTTAATTTAGACAATCCTGAAGAATTGGAAGACTCTGATAAAAAAGAGTATCAATCTCCAGAAGTAACTGGCAAAACGTTATTGTCTGTTCTTAGGGGAGAACTTAAAAAGTCAGAAGCTGACAGAGGAAGTCTCGATTTCAGGTTCGATGGTGTAAATTACAGCGGCGTTCCTATGTATGAGATAAATCCGAACAAATACGTATTTAAGATTGTCGATGAAGATGATAATCAAGTTGGTCCATTAAAGTCGTTTATACTTTCAAATATCACGATTTTGTAATATATCGAATGAGGTGATATATTTCAAATAAAAAAGATCTGAGATTTCTCAGATCTTTGTTTTTCTAAAACTTTTCTGTGTATTTTTGCCCTTTATCGTTGTAACCTTAGACGATTGCGCTGGTTTTTTATTTTCAACATTTGAATTTATAGTGGTTCCACCTGTTCCACAGTTTGGACATTTCTTCATTTTGACGACATCTAACTTTTTTATATTTATCGCATTTAGTTGGATAAATAATAAAACCGACGTTATCTATTCATATATGATTTTAATAAGATATTTCAAAGGTAAGAAAAAAGTTAACGAAGACGACGCAACACCAGATGCCGAGGCAGCACAGAAGCAGGCTGTTGAAGCAAAGATACAGACTTTAAATAATGATGTCACCAAATTGGAGCAGGATATTGTTAATATAGAGTCTGCATCAAACGCTGCTATAACTGATAAGAAAAATCAGATTGTGAAAAAGCAGGAGGAAATCGCAAAGCTTGGTGGTGAAGTTACTCCGTCTTCGGTCATAGAGGGAAGAAAATGCTTCGGTAGGAAACTATACGAAGCTTCAGCCAACAGAACAGATGAAATGTATACGGCAATCTCAATGGCGTTTGATTCCATTGATGGTTTATCATATACACCGAATACAACTAAACGAAGAACTATGGCAAGAAAACTCGTCGAGTTCATAAACAGAAATGAGTCTTGGAGTTCTGATGGTGAAGATCACACAGACGCATTTAATGACGAAGTGAGACGTCAGATAAACGCCGGGCAGATGTCTCTCTCCCAGAGAGAAAAGGATAAGTTTGTTGCTGCATTAGATGAGCAACTTACAGATAATTTAATGTTTTCATGGATTTTTAAAGAAAATAACAAACAATAAACAATGGCAAAGTATATAATTGGTTCAAATGGAAATCAAACCGTAAATTGTGAGCTTCTTAACGAGAATGCAGGAAGATACATCGTTAGATTCAAAAGTGGTGTTATAAAGGACGTTGACAAGAATAAAGTAACGTCTTTGGATAAGATAGATGAAAGTGTTCTTAAACTCGTAAATGAAGGAAAACTCAGCGATATCGTAAAGGGCGCCGCAAGTGAGTTTGGTAAATTTGGCAAGAAAATAGGCAGCGCAATAAAAGGTGCAGTTGATTATGTAATTTCAAGAATAATAAAAGCTAAGAACAGAATTTGGTTCCAGCAGGAAAACGGTGAGATTGCAAGAGCAATCCACCCAGTTAATGGAATGTTAGCAGCATCCGAAAACGACGCTATTGGGTTTATTCCATCAGAAGATATGGTTAATTTTGCTGATGACCTTGGTGTAACTGCCAGATCTTTTGAACCAAAGGTTTCTGACTATGCTTATGCCGGTTCAGCAATATATTGTGATCATGAGTTTGATAAAAACGGAAACCCGATGAGATTAAACGAGTCGCAGGAAAACGTAAAACAGGGAACAGTTTACGGTTCAGAGAAGGAAGACGTCCTTGTACTAACGAACGAGAAGTTTGTTGATGTTAATACTGAGATTTTGTGCAGAATGCTTCATCTTGCATATAGAGCTAGAGTTAAAGGTCAGGTTGATAGAGAGTGGCCATTGTTTATATGGGGTGCACCAGGTATCGGAAAAACATCTATAATTAAAGCTGTTGCAGCAGAACATGGAAATGTTCCTGTTTTGACTGTTATGGCATCAAATATTGAACCAGAGGCGTTTACAATGCCAGCTCAGGTTTCTAGAGAGTATAGAAACAAGAGACAAAAAGAAATTTTCAAAAGTGCAATTTCAAAGGGCACTGAAGAAATGAACGGCGCAGTTGGTGCCCTCGGTGACAAAATCATAAAAGATCTTCCAAAATCTTGGATGCCGGTTTATGAATTTGATAATTCTATATCAAAAGATGAATTAAATCAGAGAATTTATTTAGCAAACGGAGCAATTCCAAATGACGATGGTTTGTGTGATGGCGATGGTGATGGCGGATTCTTCTTTATCGACGAGTTTGTAAGAATGTCAGATGCTGGTATGGCATCGATATTTGATATGCCGTTGAGTAGACAAATTGGTTCGAACTCAGATTTGAGACTTGGAACAAAATGGGTTGTTGTTTGCGCATCCAACAGATACAGTGACATAACAAGAAAAGGTACTGGTTCATTAAGACTCATAGGATTTGATTCTGCCGCAACTGGTCGTTTTAAAATGTGCAATTTTGTTCCAAAATATAGCGAGTGGAAAGATTGGGCTCTTGGCAAAGCAGATAGCATGCCGAATTTTAGTAAAGTGAATAAAAACTTTATAGAGTTTATAGACGCAAATCCAGATTCATATTATGCACTTGCCAGACAAGATATGAGTAGACCTCAGGATCTCGATTGTACTCTTGTTCAAGCTTGTCCAAGAAGATGGGAGCAGCTTTCTCAAGACATAAGAATCATCATAGACGATCTTATTGACAGTGGAAAGATTACAATTGTCCAAGGAAAACACTATGATGATTATATTTTCGACATATTGTCGGATGAACTTGTTGCGTCGACAATTTACATGGGTCTTGGAACAAAATTGGCAGAGAAGGTAATCGATTATCTAACAATGAAGATGAACGGACTTTCGTTTACAGATTTGAAAGAAATGCTTGAAAAGGGTGATGCTTATACACCAAGGCAGGAGGTCGCCGATAAGTTTACTACCGCTTTCTACACAAGCAAAGATGCTATCGAGGAATATTTTTCGAATGTTTCTCTTAATTCTGCAATACAGAATCTTCTTAATGGATTTGAAAACTGTATTCCAACTGATGGTCTTGCAAAATTGATTTATGCTTTTGGTAAGTTGATAGACAAGACAAAGGGAAATCAACAGGGTGGTGATAAAGCGCAAACTTTCTTGGATTGTTTAACGCAGAGATGTGGTTATGCTAAACCCAGTGAAGTTAAATCTGCTGATGAAGAAAAACATTTCGTAAGAACAGCTATAGCGAAGGTGTTTGGTGTAGCAACAGCACAGAATTGGCTTGGTTAAAAATAATTAAAGCATTGAGATGATTATTGAAAAAATATTATTGGAATCATCCGGTGGTGGAAACGGTGTAATAACAACAAACCGTTCGGGGCGAAATCTTATTTGGCTTCGCCCCGAAGGTGGTACTGTTGATATAAAAACCGTTGATAGGGTTATTGATGCTGCACTCAGTAACATAAGAAGTGAGTTTCCTCAATGGTTCAGATATTTGGAAAGTAAAGATATATTCTATACGGATCACCCAAAGATTGACACAATGGCAACAAACGGTCACAGCTTCTTTATAAATCCTGCTTGGGTTGAAAGAACAATAGCTAGAGTTGGTTCAGTTGATGCTTCTACTGGAAAATTCGATTTTGCAACTCCTGTTATGTGTATGGAATATGTTTTAATTCACGAGGTTATGCATATAGTATATGGTCACTGCTCTCCAAAAACTATTCATAAACCAAACCAGGATAGAGAGAATAGAGCAATGGATTACCAAGTGAACTATTATATAGAAAATCATATTCGTGATGATTATAAAGGAATGACTGAGAAAATGAATGGTTGCTATGATGAAAATTTTAAAAATTTACCATGGCAGACGATTTATAATCAGATACCGGATAAACCGGGTGATGATACAGAAGAGGTTCAAAAAACAAGCGATTTGTTTAAGGAAGGATTTAGGGCTGCTGTTGAGGGTTATCGCGATTATTTAAAAAGTAAGGGGTTAATTGAGCATTATGAGATTGACTAAAGAAAGCGAGAATAGTATACGAGTTGTTCTTGGAAAAGGGTTTGAACCAGCTGAAGCAGCACGTATAATCGTTGATAAAATTTTTCCGGAAAATGAAGATAACCAACAGCCAGATGGTTCACCTCAGGATGAACCAAACCTAAACGATCCTAAATTGAATAGGGAGGATCCTGAGTATCTCAGGGGGTTCTATTTTGGAAAATTGTATGCAGAGTACATGTTTAATCACCATGGCGTAAAACCTGATATTGAATATGAGATTCCGGATATAGATGTTTCTATAATAAAAGCTCTTCATGAAAGTGCTTCTACATATGATGTTCGTAATAAAGAGGATTACATAAAAGCAATCAACCAGATGATTGTTACATCAATGAATAATGAAGAAGCTTATCAAAAAATTGTAGATTATATCAATCAGATATTTAAGGATTATGAACCAGAACCACAGTCCGGTGGTGCTCAAAATGGTCCATCACCTTTTGAATTGAATAATCCTCCACAGCAACAGCAGAATAATCAGGGTTCACAAAATAATCAGGGTGGACAACAGAATCAACAGAATCAACAGAATCAACAGAATCAACAAGGTCAGCAAGGAGGACAGAATCAACAAGGTCAGCAAGGAGGACAAAGTCAGCAAGGTGGTTCCGATGACGCAAATCAAGGACAGAAAGGTGGTTCCGATTCTTCGGATGGATCACAGTCTGATTCTGAGAATAGCGGAGGTTCCTCCGGTGAAGGCAAGGGCGATGGTGATAAATCCGGAGAAGATTCTTCAAGTTCCAACAAAGGTGGGGATTCAAATGGAGAAAATGGAGAAAATGGGGGAAAGGATGGAGAAAATTCAAATTCGAATAATGGTGGTTCCGATTCTTCAGATGAAATAGAGCCTGGTTCCGGTAAGGGAAATGATTCTAATGGAAGCGATTCAGAAGGAAACGGTGGAGAATCTGGCAATGATTCTGGTTCTGATGGCGGCAACGACACTGGAAGTTCTAATCAAAATGGAGGCGGAAGCGGATCGTCTGGTTCACAGAAGATGACCGCAGAAGAATATGAGGATACTTTAGAAAAAGCCGAAAGTGAATATGGGGGAAGCGATAAAGTCGCTATGAGAAATACCGGAGATAAGTCCGGAAAATTCTCCGATAAAGTATTAACAGATGAAGAAGCTAAAGAAATATTGGATGAACTTAATGCGGAAACTAATGCAAAGGACGATTATGGTGTAGAGGGAAATGATAACGATGTCCTAAACGCGTTAAAGGCTACTGGTGCTCAGATGAGAAGCAATGAACGAGCCAATGTCCCGGCGGCAAACGAAGGAATTAAAGAATCAAACGAAAATATGATTGCCTCTCTTAAAGAGGCAGTTGATAGTGACATTGACTGGAAAGGAGAGCTTCAGGATTACATCTCATCCTATTCAACGAATAAAGAATATAGACATTTCAACAAAAATGTCGCATCAAGATCTGGACTCTATATGAAGAATTCATATAGAACAAAAGATTCTTTGAAAAAGTGTCTGGTTTATCTTGATACGTCTGGTTCTGCTATAGGATTTGTTATATCGATGCTTAAAGAAGTTTCTGAGCTCCTGATGCAAAATAACTTCCAAAGTGTAGATTTCCATCTGTTTGCTGATAGCGTTTACGATAGAGACAGATATATTGATATGAGTCCAGAAGACGCATATGATATATTTAATGATAACGGAGTTAAGATAAGGAGCGGTGGAACGTCTCCTGACGCGGTATACAAACATATATACAAAAACTATACAGATAGAGGAGAATTAGACGGAGAAATCGATTTCATCATTATACTTTCAGACCATTCTGGTATCACCGGAACAGGAGACAGCATAGAAGCAGATGGATTGAATCCATCATGCACAGAGAAAATGTTCTATTTAATATATGACGACTCTTATTCTATGACGATGTCTGAGGTAAAGGAAGATGTTAGAAATTCTATTGCAGCCGATTCTAAATTTATGGTTGTCAATAAACTTCGTATACAAAATTCTTTGGACGATGATGATTCATCCGACGTTAATGAAAGTAGAGTAGAAAATCTTGATAATTATGATTTGGATGACGAAATTCAAGCTGGGCGTATTTCTGTAGATGATATAGAATACTTTAAAAAGCATGATAGTCTCAGTGATGAAGAAAAAAAGAAATCATCAAGATTGGCAGATCTTGCTTTTGCAAGAAGAACCGGAAAGTATGAGGAAGTTTTTGGTGAAATCATCAACGTTATGAAAGAACGATTTCCAAATGTTTCTCCTGTTGAAAGCGAATTTAAATGTGAAAATGACGAGAACACATATTTCATAACAGACGACGAAACGATAATACTTCATACTGATATAAAAGACAGTAAATTTGTCGATTTGTTATACGTGTGCTCAAAATATATTGTCGATAAGATCATCGGAAACATATCTGTAGATGATTGTGATACAGTTGAAGAATTTCCTGATGGTTTTCCAAAAGTAATAGACGGTGATTTTGAGGTTGAATTTTTACCAAAATTATTGAACGATAAAAACTTCCCGACAACTGTTACAGGAAACGTTGATCTTGGTTTTCTGTCTAACAAAATTCCGCTTTCAAGGGTAAAGCAAATTGAGAATAGACTTAGAAATGGAAAGAACATAGAGTTTGGGAGAATTTCTGTGTTCAATTAAGGATAAATATCACAAAGAGTGTCATTCACTTTTAATTAAATGATAAATACACACACGATGAAGAAACTTAAAATAACAGAAGGACGTGTAACTAGTTTGGATCTCTATGACTTGGATGACGAAATCCAGTCTGGTGAAAAAACCGTAGACGACGTTGAAATATTTAAGCAGGCAGATTCAGCTTCAGATGAAGAAAAGAAGCGAGCAGCTAGACTTGCCGATATTGCTTTTGCAAGAAGAACCGGAAAATACGACGAAGTGTTCGGTGAAATTGTCAAAACAATGAAAGAAAACCTTCCGGATGTAAGTCCAGTTGCTAATCTTTTCTCTTGTGAAAATACAGAAGAATCTTATTTCATAACAGACGAAGAAACTGTTGTTCTACACCTAGACATAACAAATGAAAACATAGCTGGTGTTGTTGCTGTGTGCGAAACGGGGGTTATATTTGATGAACTGATAGGAAATATAGAATTGTCAAATCTATTTGGAAAGAATGACGTTAAACTATTTCCAGTTGGATTCCCAAAGAAGGTTGATGGAAGTGTAGTTGTTAGAAACATTCCAAGACCAATAGATTATGAGAATGCTCCGGGCGTTGTTACAGGAGATGTTGAAATAAAGATGATTAACAAATTTAATCAGCTTCAGGCTAATAAGTACATTAAACGTCTTTCTGGTGATGCAAATGAAAGTAAATCTGAAAATCAAGATATGAAAAGTGAACTTTTAATAGAGGCTAAGAAAAGATTCAATCTTGGCGAAAAGTATATATCATCCCTTAATGAAGAAATGGGGACAAAGTTGTCTGCATTGATACCAGCAAGGCATGGACAGGAGTTAAGTGGAAATGCAAAAATCGTCAAAAACATTAACAAGAGAATCCTTTTTGATGTCATAGACCCAATAATAACTATTCCTTGGGGTAACATAAATGACTCTGATGTAGACGTTATCGACAATCCGTTTGAAATCGCAAGAGATCTTAGCGTAAGAGGAAAATTTAAAGGTATTAAGATATTCACAACAAAGAATGGTCTTATAAGTATGGTTTATGCTTATACTCCATCTGCAAAATACCCAACTCTTGTTTACCTGAAGGATGACTCTAGAAATCTTACAAGCGTATCAGACTCTAACACGATTTATAATACAATAAAGGACAGAAACGATTATTATGAAAGGATGTTTGGTTCCTTTAAAGAGTTTGGTATGACTCCTAATGAAGTAACGAAGGATGAAGACACGACTGTTGCAAAATGGGTATACTCTTGTGCATATTGGTGGCTCTGCAACCATCTTACAAAGAGTGCGTCTGATTATTCAAGAAGATATATATCATCTGTTTTTGACCTAAATAGAGCATCAGAAGATGAAACTTTTGATAGGGTTATGGACATTTTGTTCGGAAGAGGTTCTTGGACCTTAAATGAAGATCCCAAAAAAGAAAAATTCGTATGCGAACTTAATTACAATTTTAAGGGATATGCTGGAGATGATAGAAAAACTGTTTTCTTTAAGGATATAAATTCAAACGACATAAGCACCTGTAGAAACAATTTTGTTCTTGCGGCGGAAAAACACAACCCTCTTAACGAGAAGTTGATAAATTCTTTGAGCGAAAAGTTCTTGAAGTGTATTGCATTTGGCTGTGGTATACGTTTAAAGGATACCTGTCCTACGTATACGGTTGATGACATAGAACAAGGGAGCAAGGATGAATTGGTTGATATAATAAAATCAATTATGGATGTCAAGTTGTCCGGTACATCAGCAAAAAGAGGATCATACGAACCTTCGAATCTATCTTCAGATAAAGCTGCTCCTGCAACAGTTTGTCTTCTTTTCCCAGACAAGATGGCTAAAGAATATAAAATTAACGTTAATGTTAAGGAAGAAAACATTAAGAGAATGCAGACTGTAGCAAGCAGAGCTCTTTCGAAGATTGGATTGCAGGGAGAAATTGGAGACTTTTCTGAAAATATTGGAAAGGTGTTTGGCGCAATAAAGCAGGTTAAGGAAAACCTTGAAAACGATAATTTGAGACAAGATGCTTATGCCGTCATAAAGGGCGCTTTTGAGAAAAATAAAGCATCTGCTGCTGGTGTAGATTTGGATCAGGTTAGAAAAGTATTTCTCTTTATCCCAACATTGATAGACGGTGTACTTGGTTTCTATACAAAACATGGTGCAGATGAAATAGAATCAAACGATGTAGCGTATAATAACGTTTCTGAATTTGTTTCTAATTTGTTCAATGTTGTTGACAAAATGACTGTTATAAGAGATGGTTCACTCTCAGATAAAGAGATTGTGATAAACTTTAAGGACATTGCAAAAACATTAGATGACCTTATTCAGAAATACAACAACATAGCCGACGAATTGGGCGAAACTCCTCTAAAGGGAAAGGTTTATGACTACATTGTAGATTTAAATACAAATTTGAAAACAAGAGAGGAAGAGCAGAAGAAGCTATCTGATGTTATCGACCAAAGTGAAGTTAGACCATCCGGTGTTGATGTGGATTCATTTACTTCCGATGTGACAAAGGTTACAGGATATGCAAGTTCATTGAGAATTGCAATCGGAACAATAAGAAAGAATCTTGGACTCATTTCTGATAATTCTCTTAAGAGAACAATATCTAGAAACATTGATACGATAGTGGCGGATATTAGAGATGTTGCTAAGTTTGGTAATACAATTGTAAACTCCGGTGACTTCGAATATCTTGCAGACCACAAAGATGTTCTTGAAGCGTTTAAACATATAGCCGGTTCAGAACTTATGAAGAAGACTGATGTTGATGTTCTCGGAACAAAAGAAAAGATCGAAGCCAAGGCTAGAATTATAAAAACAATTCTTCCAGACATCGAAACGATTTTGGACGCAGCAGATACATATGATGCATACAAATCAAGATCTTCCGCTACTGGTGCATCTGCATTTGCAGAATCTCTACAGCAGAGGGGTTACAGACTTGTTGAGTCTGCGTCTGGAATCAGAATTTTCAAGAGAATCTAATTTCACAAACATTTTAATAAATCGTCTCTTTGATAAAACAAGGAGACGATTTTTATTATGCATGCGGGCGATATGCTAATAAAAATAGACCGAATCTTCGGTCTATTTTTCTATACTTCTTGATTTGTCGTAACATTTTGTTTTTAGTTCAACTAGTCGTTCAAGATATCCGTTTCTTCTTAATGTTTTGAATATTAGATTTCCTTCTGACATTTCTTTGTTTCCGCTTGTGAAATTATCTTTTCTTATTGATTTTATTTTGTCGAACAGCTCATCGGCTTTTATATATAAATCCCAGTAATCTGTTGTTGATTCGAATTCTGTTTCTAAGTCTTCTATATCAGTCATTAACTCTGCCGCTTTTGTCGAAATTTTTTCGTTGTCGAGGTTGTCATTTTTTATTTTGTCCTTTGATGGTTTTTCAATCCATTCATCGTTTAATACTGAATATACTCCGCTTGATGTGTGTTTTTCTTTTATGTCTTGGACGTACAGTTCAACTGGATATCCAAGTATCTTTATTTCATCATGTCTATCGTTCCAATTTTTTCTTACTGCATCAAAATATTTTTTAACAAGGTCTTCGTCGTCTCCAATTGTTTTAAAATCTAATACTATATGAAGGTCTATGTCTGAATAATCTTCGTTCCAATTGTAGTTTGCCAATGAGCCGGTGAATATAATATCTTCAATGGATATTCCTTCTATTTCAAGATTTTCCAAAAAATCTCTTGTAATTTTTAAAAGGTCAACCCTAACGCTTCTATTTAATTTACCATCAATCCAGAATTTTTTATTTAGTTCGTCTTTCAACTCAAATGAAGAAAGATCGACATCTTCTGGAGTTGCTTCACCTAAGTCTTTGTATTTGAAATATTTCATTATTTTCTTACGAAAGTTTCTATATTTATTCGATTTTTGATAGATTTTGAAGCCTAATTTTTTTTGAAAAAATTTTTAATGCCACACAGCGCACTCTGGCTTTGTTTTTTATTTTTTCTTATGAATTTTCCGTATATTTGCATCGCGCAATTTGTCCCGCGAGGGATAAATAAACTACCATATAATCTGACGTGCACGTTGCACGATAGAAAATCAATAATATAAAATTCATGTTAGAAACTGTAATTAAGCGGGATGGTCGAATTGTTGAATTTGACGCTGAGAAAATTAGAAAGGCTGTCGCTCTTGCGATGCAAAGGACAAAGAAGGGGGTTGATGAAGAAATTATTGAAAAGATCATTGACTACGTTGAAAGCAAAAATGTAAAACAGTTATCAGTTGAGGAAATTCACGATATCGTTGAAAAAAGACTGATGAGTTCAACTAGAAAAGACGCAGCCCGTGAATACGTAAAAGAACGCCACAGAAGAGACGTGGCAAGACAATCGAAGACAAAGGTTATGTTTGATGAGATTGTGGCTACAAAGGCAAATGACATAACCAGAGAGAACGCAAACATGAACGCTGACACGCCAGCCGGAATGATGATGAAGTTTGCGAGTGAAACGACAAAGACCTTTGTAGACAATTATCTTATTTCAGAAGATGTCAAAGAATATGTAGACAACAATATAGTTCATATTCATGACAAAGATTACTATCCAACAAAAAGTTTAACCTGTATTCAGCACCCGCTTGACAGGATATTCGAAAATGGATTCAGAGCAGGGCATGGAGAGTCCAGAGCTCCGAAGAGAATCGAGACGGCAGCAATCATAGCTTGTATATCTATGGAGACTGTTCAGAATGAAATGCATGGAGGTCAGGCTATTCCTGCGTTTGATTTTTATCTTGCTCCTTATGTTAGGGCTACATACAAAGAGGAGATTGATAAGATATCAGCTTTACACGGAATTGATCATAGTAACCTTAAAGACGCAGAAATCGATGATTATATTGTAAAGTCACTTGATGGGCTGTCTGGTGATGAAAGATGGAAGCAGCACGCTATAAACGAAACCGTTAACAGAGTCCATCAGGCTATGGAGGCGTTTATTCATAATATGAATCAGATACATAGCCGTGGCGGAAATCAGGTCGTATTTAGCTCCGTTAACTATGGAACCGACACGTCGGCAGAAGGACGCTGCGTTATAAGGGAAATTTTAAATTCGACATACGAAGGTGTAGGCAATGGAAGCACAGCAATTTTCCCTATCCAGATTTGGAAGAAAAAGCGCGGCGTTAGCTATCTTCCTGAAGATCCAAATTATGATTTGTATAAACTCGCATGTAAGGTTTCTGCAAGAAGATTTTTCCCGAATTTCTTGAATCTTGATGCGTCATATAATGTTGACCCGCTGTGGGATAAAAATGATCCAAAGAGATATGTGCACGAAGTCGCAACGATGGGTTGCAGAACAAGAGTTTATGGAAATAGGTTTGGCGAATATCCAACATCAATCGGAAGGGGTAATCTTTCGTTTACCACGATAAATCTTCCGAAGCTTGCAATTGAAGCTGCTTTGGCAACTGCATCTCTTTATGAAAAGGACGGAAAGATTGTAAGTATATATGACGAACATTCCGTTTCTGATGTGCTTGAGAAAGATATTCAGAGAGAAACAATATCGTTATTCTTTGATGAGCTGAACAAAGCTCTCGATATAGTAGCTAAGCAACTTGATGAAAGATATCAATTCCAATCTACAGCAAAGGCTAAGCAGTTCCCTTTGCTTATGAGCGGTCTCTGGAACGGTTCGGATAAACTTGATCCGGAAGATACAATTGAACCAGTCATTAAGCATGGCACTTTGGGTGTTGGATTTATTGGTCTTGCTGAGACCTTAGTTGCTCTTGTTGGGAAACATCATGGAGAATCAGAATACGCTCAGAAGCTTGGTCTTGAAATTGTTTCTTTAATAGATAAAAGATGCAAGGAGTTTTCAGAGAAGTATAATCACAATTATAGCTGTTTTGCTACACCAGCTGAGGGTCTTTCTGGAAAGTTTACTAAGGTGGACAAGAAGGAATACGGAGAGATAAAAGGAGTGACTGACAAGGATTATTATACAAACTCAAATCACGTTCCGGTTTGGTATCACTGCTCAGCGAAACACAAAGCTGAAGTCGAGGCTCCTTATCATAAGATTACTCCGGCCGGTCACATTTTTTACGTTGAGCTCGATGGTGAACTTGAAAAGAATCCGGAAGCCGTTATGAATATAGTTGACCTTATGGACAAATATGACATCGGTTACGGAAGCTTTAACCATAATGTAGCAAGATGCGACCATTGCTGTCACGAAAGCGTAAAAGAATTTCCAGTTGATGAAAACGGAGAAAAGTATTGTCCGGTTTGTGGAAGCAAAAACGTGTCTGTTCTACAAAGAATAACAGGATATCTTGTTTCTACTGTCGACAGGTGGAACTCAGGAAAACAAGCAGAGTTCAAAGACAGAATTCAGCACGAAGTTCAAAAATAAAAAACGAGCCTCTTTCATAGAGGCTCTATTTTTCAAATATTTTCTGTATATTTGCAAAATGAAACAGTTTGCTAGAGCAATTTTATCCGGCGTGCTCATTTCTGCCGGTGCGTGGGCTTACGCCGTAGTCGGCGGAGTTGTTGGCGCGATTTTATTCTCATTCGGTTTAATTACAATACTGTGTCTCGGCACACCACTGTATACAGGGTGTGTAGGTTCAACTACATTTAAGAGAGACGATCTTTGGTTTGTCGTTAAAACTTTGTTTGGAAATTTAATCGGATGTTTGTTGATTTCTTTGATTTTTACTGGAGATGTAGATTCGCTTACTGCCGTTGAAGCGACAAAAATGTCGAAAGGATTTTTAGAGATATTGGGGCGGGCAATAATGTGCGGATTGATTGTTGATGTATCTGTATACATATATAAAAACTTTCCATCCTTTAACCCTGTTCCGGTTTTGATAGGCGTTCCTCTTTTTATCCTATCTGGTTTTTATCATTCGATTGCAGAACCTTTTTACATATTCTCTTCAAAGATGTTCACTCTTGATGCTCTTGCATATTGGGGAATAGTTTTGTTGGGAAATACAATAGGATGTAATATAAGGAGATTTTTATTATGAAAACAAGAATATTAGATATAATACCAGATACAGCTGTCGACGGGACTGGTTTGAGAACCGCAGTTTATTTTGCCGGGTGTGCACACAAATGCAAGGGTTGTCATAACCCTGAATCTTGGGATTTTCATGGCGGGAAAGAAATGGAGATTTCTGAAATTGTAGATTTGGTTGAAGAATACGACAATCATAAAGTTACACTGTCTGGCGGAGACCCAATGTATAGGAGAGATGAAGTGCTTGAGCTCATTACTCAACTTAAACACAGGATACCAGACATAAACATATGGATATATACTGGGTTTACGATGGATGAACTCGTCGCTATGAATGATGATAAAATAAATTCAATTCTCAGAGAAATAGATGTTTTGGTTGATGGTCCTTTTATAGAAGAATTGAAAGATGAAGATGCTTTATTCAGGGGTTCTACAAATCAAAACATAATATATCTTAAATAAAGAACTTTTCTAAAAAATAAAAAATCAGTATATTTGCAAACACAAAGGCGAATATACTTTGTTTTTATACTTAATGAATACAACAAATACATACATTCAAAACATTTATTATCACTATATATTATCGGAACCGTCTTTGGCTATTAAGTTCGAACCGGATTTCTTTTTTGCGAAGCCTGTTCAAATTGCATTCAAGCTTGCTAAAGATTATTTGATTAAATATCACTCCGCCCCAACCGCAGATCAGATGAAGCAGTTGACAAGGCAGGAAAATGTTCTCGATCAATTATCCGATGATATTGTTGATGCGTTGTATTCTCAGAAGCAGATGCTTGATACATACGGAGAGGATTGGCTTTATGATGAAACAACGAATTGGGCAATTATAGAGAATGTAAAGAAAGCAATATATGATGCCGCAGCATACTTGAAGTTAAATCAAGAAAGCATGGAAAGCGGAAAGGCAAAGGAGATGGTTGAGCATATAAAAACTATGTTCAACCAAACATGTGTTATAGAATTTGCCGATACTGTAGATCACGGTTCGGACTTCTGGGATGCAGAATCGCATCGTCAGAAAAAATTAAAGAGGCGTTCAAGCGGATTCCCGTTTATCGACATGTGTTTGAATGGCGGGTGGTTCGACGGTTGTTTGGCTTGTTTTGTCGGTGCGCCTAAGATTGGTAAGTCACTTTGGCTTCAGAACCTTTGTGCGGAATCCGTTAAAATGGGACATAACTCAGCATACATAACGTTGGAGCTTCCAGAAGAAATGGTAACATCGAGAATTGGTTCGAATATGTTTTCAATCAATTCGCTACAATATGAGAAAGTCGCAGAGGACGGAACGATGATGAAGGAGAAAATAAACTCCTTTAAAAGAGGTTTTATGGGTGTTCTTGGTGAACTTCTCGTCAAAGAGTTTCCAACTTCAACATTAACGGTCATTGAACTTGAAAGCTTTCTTCTGGCTGAAGAAGACCGGAGGTCAACTCCGGACAAACCGTTTAAATTCAAAAACATATTTGTTGATTATATCAACATTATGAAGAATTACAGGAACCCAAACACAGAGAACACTTATATGAAAATCAAGCAGCTTGCTGAAGACTTGCGTGCTATGGGTACCAAAAACGGATGGGCGATAATAACTGCTACGCAGACAAACAGAACGCAGTTTGACACTAACGACGTTAATGCAAATCAGGTTTCCGAATCATCTGCGCTTGGCGCCACGGTCGATGCGATGTTCGGTATAATTGCAGATGCACTCATGATGGCTCAGGGGTTCTATTTCTTGAAATGCATATATGACCGCGTTTCTCCTCAGGCGAATAAAAGAAAACGCTTCAATTGTGATTTTAATTATCTTCGCATAACAGAAGATCCTAACACCGGTGTTGAGGAAATGAGTGTTGTGTTCCCTCAAACAAAAACTCCGGGAAAGGCAACATATACTGTTCAGACGGATTCAAAACCGCAGTTCGAGCAAGGTTCCCCGGTTGCTGTTATACCACAGCAAGATGAATTTTCACAAGGAATAGACCTTTTCAATAATGGCGGAACTACACAACCACAACAGCAAGTTCAGAATAATGTAATAACACCACTCATAAAAATAACCGGGAAGGGTTTGTTCCTACCTGAATAAAAGTAATCATACCCAGCTATGGTTGAGGATAAAATTTTTAATAATAGTTTTGATAATACCGAATATGGAACAGAACGGTTAACCCAAAATGCTGTCGCGATAGACCCTATATTTGCAAGCAGATTTGAAGAAAGCACGAGCGAAAATATAGAGGATCTGTATACTGAGAGAAGACTGCGAGACATATTATCGCAGGCTTATGAAAATTCTGAATTCTATGAGAAGTATAAAGATTCATCCGGAAAAATTGAACGCCGCGATATGTTCAAAATCTATTATCACTTTAAGGATGTTCTTACAAAGTACGACGAGTTTAATATAATACAGATTTTCTGTGCAATTGCTGAATTCTTCGATTTTAATTACAGGACTCTGTATAAGGATGTTATAACTCTTGAAGATAAGGCGGCGATTCTAGAACTCATAGAAGAACAAAACGGACTTGATAAACACGTATCACAATCTAAAAAACTTTTCTAATGGCAATAAGAACAGCAAACTTACCAAATGTTGATGAAATAATTTTCATCTCTGACGTTCACTTCGACAAGAAGCGAACTTCTTTAGATTGGAATCAAGATATAGTAGATTATTTTGATAACTTTTTTATACCTCTAATCAATAATGAGATTATCAAAAAGAGAAATCCTGTTGTTGTTTTTGCGGGTGACTATTTCGATAACAGAAACACTGTTGATATTGACGTTATGAACAAGGCAACTGATACGATGCTTAAGATAGCTGAGATATTGCCGGTTTATGTTATGATAGGAAATCATGATATCTATAAAAAGAATGATACCGGCACAACGTCGCTTCGGGTTATAGATCATTATAAGAACATAGACATCATTAAGGATAAACTTGTTCTTTCTATAAAGAACGAACGCACGTTTATGCTGAATTCTTGGGTAGGCGATCCGTCAAAGGAAAACAAGATTATAACAAAATATAAAGATAAGTACGATTTCTTAGTTTTCCATACGGAGATATCAGGAATGTCATATGACAATGGAAGACAAATAACAGGCGGTTTGAATGTAAGTGTTCTCGGTGATGATTGCAGGATTTTGTCGGGGCACATTCACAAAAGGCAGGAATCCAAAAAGGCATTGTATTTTGGTTCTCCATATGAGATAACAATTGAAGATATGGGAAACATAAAAGGTATATATACATTTTATGTTAATGACTCGAATGAGATTGTTAGAGAATTTCACGAAAACACATATTCACCTCGCCAGTATGTTGTCGAATATAATGATTATGGATCAGATTTGGAAAAATGGGCATTCATAAAAAACAACTATGTGAAAATTCTATTTGAGCACGGTCAGTTTAAAAAGGTTAACGTGAATAAGTTGTCTGAGTCTCTTCAGACACTGTGCCCAAGAAAGCTTGAATTTGTTGAAAAGAGTGTTAAAAAGCCAGACTCTGACAAAGAGGAACGCACGGTGAAAAAAGACGCTACGCTGTATGACATATTCGAGGAGAAGGTTTCTGAGCGTGAGGTTGGAAACGATTTTAAAGAAACTCTCTTTGCGTTTAACAAAGAGTATATAAAAAGAGCTGAGGAGGAACTTGCACAATGAAGATATTGAAATTAGAGTGGAAAAACATATTCTCATATGGTGACGATGTAACTACCATAGATTTCGGGGAGGATGCAAAGCTGTGGCAGCTTTCCGGTAGAAGCGGATCCGGAAAGAGTAGTCTTTTGACTATACCAAAACTCCTTTTGTTTGGAAAGACAGAAGGATCTGATGGTAGAAATGTCAGTGTGACTGCAATCGCAAACAGAATAAACAAAAAAGGATGGATTCGTGGAACTATAAAGAAAGGAAAAGACCTTTATATAATAGAACGCACGTTTTCTCCATCAGGGCTTACGCTTTTCAAGAACGGGGAGCAGATTGATAAAGCTGGCATAAAGAGCATACAGGACATTATAGAAGACGATGTCCTTGACGGTATGCCGTATCATATCTTTGCCAATGTTATGACGCTTTCTTTGAATAATTTCAAGTCGTTCATATCTATGACACCGGCAGATAAGCGTGCTATCATCGACAAGATTTTCTCGCTCGAAATAATCAACAAGGTCTATGAGCTTGTTAAGAAAGATATGCGCGATCTCGGAAACGAGATAAACTCCAGCAATAGCCAGATGTTTACGTTGGACCAGATGATAAAGACATCAACTGCTGAACTTGAATCTCTTTCGTCTGGTCAGCCGGGTTCTCAGGATAAACTTGCTGAACTTCAGACAAAGCTCGCAACGGTTTCGGATTTATATCAGAAACATACAAAACTGTATTCGGACCACTATGCGAAATATAATGAGCTTGTTTTATCAGAAAATCAACTCAAGCAGCTGATATACCAAAAGAATGTTGAATTGAATACAATACAGCAGAAAATAAATCTTTTCAATCAGGATAAGTGTCCAACGTGTGGAACTTCATTTAATAGTGAGGCGTTTGCTGATTTGAAACAGGCTCTTGAAAAACAGAAAAACGATGTTCTTGTGTATATAGACGATTTAACAAAGAAAGTCGAAACCATAAATGAATCGAAGAAATCGTATGAATCTCTGCTCACTGAACTTAATAACAACATAACAAAGATAAACACTAAATATCAGGAGCTTCTTGTTGAATATAGGACAATCGAGGCGGTTATAAAAAGTTCAAGTGAAGCCAACTCTATACGTAATATAATAAAAACGACAGAAGAAAGTAAGGCGAATCTTGAAAAATCTCTTAAGGATTCAAACGATAAGATGGAGATTTTAAGCGTGATGGAGGAATTGTATTCTGCCGACGGAATAAAGCAGGACCTCATGAACAATTACATTCCAACTCTTAATGAGGAAGTCGCTGAAACGCTGAAGGCTCTCGGTTTCCCATACACTCTTGAGTTTGATGCGATGTTTGATGCCCATCTTCAGGACGTAACAGGAGAAATAACACCACAAAGCCTTTCCACCGGCGAGCACAAGAAGGTTGACCTCACTGTCCTTTGTGCAATATTGAAGATGCTTAAGAGAAAATATCCTCAGATAAATTTGGTTTGTCTTGATGAGACAGTATCGTCTCTTGATTATGAGAGCTCGACAGATGTCATAAAATATCTGAAGGAACTTTCAAAGAGCATGGGAATGAACATTTTTATAGTTAGTCACACGACGCTTGATGAAAATCTTTTCGATGTTCATCTTAGCGTAGAAAAACCATACGGATACAGCGTATTGAGCGTAATTTAATATGAAAAATTTTTCAGAAATAACAAAAGATGAATTATTGTATCTTAAGTCTCATCCCGTGGAGGTTAGAGAACTTTTAGATATGATAAGGTTTACGGTTAAGGTTGGAAACGATAAAAGCTTTTCCATACTTAATTCTAAGGGTCGTCCTATTGGAAAATCTGACTGTATTGTAAATTCTGTAAATAAAGAAATCCTTGATTTTGCAGAAAGATTCAATCCAGCTTCTCATTTGGAATTTTATGAAGCGTTTGGTGGATGCATGATTGGATTTTTTTATCTTCCGGTTAACAAAACGAAGCAGATAACATATTCTTCATATTCTAGACCTGTGTTTATTTTGTCGGATTTTTATACAAATGATAAGTCGCTGAACAATATCAGCGATCTGCTTTCATATGTTGGAGAATGTGGCTTCGGAAATTTTAGTGTATCCGGATATCCAATAATAAAGACATTTAATGGTCTTCCAGATTCAATCTTTCCGGATGACACAAATTATAATGTTATAAAATCATTGTGTGGAGAATCTACGTTTTCCGGAAATAATATAGATGACATCGAGGGTATTGTAATTTCATCCGGAAAATTACGCTTTATTGTTAGGTTGAACGATTCCTCCGCCGAGATTGAAAGATCTACAAAACTAATTTATAGAGACGTGATAATTGAAGATTTTATAAAGGTTATAACGGATGAAGATTTAAGAAATGCGGTTAGCTCGAAATCCGACTACTGTGATAGGATTCAGGAACTATTTCTTTCCTATATAAACAAAACCGACATTTTTTCTACAACTGTATTTGAACCAGAAGATCTTCTTCCACCGATGTGCGGATATTTCGGAGATGTTTCTTATGAATATTTGAATTCGACCGTTGGTTTTGTTTGTAAAAGAAACGAAGTGTATAAGAATATATTAAGAATACTTCTCATTTCTTTTGATGGAAAGAATAAGAAGAAGTTTTACAGATTTCCGGAAGCGAAGAAAAAAAGGTTTGAGATTGTATCGTCTTTTCTTAATTCATAAAAAAGAAGTATATTTGCAATGAAAAGCGAACTCCAGAAAATATGAATAAATATTGTGTAGTAGAAATACTACATAATACATTTCAAAATATTCAAAAGTTCAAAAAAATCAAAAGGTTAAAAAATTCAAAAAATTAAAAAAGTTCAAAAATGGGTAATGATTACAACGGTCTGTTTACACCCAGTGGTGTAACTGAACAACAGCCAAGAAACACGGAGCTTTATCGTGTAAATTATAAAGCATCTAAGAGTGGAAAGTACACATCAGTTGTCCGCTTTATTCCTTTCTACAAGAATCCAGCAAAGAACATCGTTGCGAAATTTGTCACCTATGTAAAGAACCCCGTGACTGGGACTGGACTTTACATCGATGATCCTCGTACAGTCGGCAAACCATCTCCAGTGAACGAGCTTTATTGGAAGATGCAGAACACGAATATCGCAACTTATCAGGAGTTTGCGAAGAAAAACCTCGGAAGCAAGCAGCAGTATGCTTCTCTTGTCCAGATTTTGAAGGATGATATTCATCCAGAACTTGTCGGACAGATTAAGGTTTTCGTTTACGGTAAGAAGATTTTCGACAAACTTCACAGCGAGGAACATCCTGAGAACGGTCAGGCTGGTATCAATCCGTTCGATCCGTTCCGTGGTCGTAAGTTCGCGATTGTTTGCGAGAACGTGTCAGAGTACAACAACTTCGACAAATCAGCATTCTACGATGAGAAAGATCCAACCGGAACACAGGTTCTTCCTTCTGGTATCTGGTACATAAACCCAGAAACCCAAAACTATGAGATTGCTATCGAATCTATGCCGGAGAAAAACCGTCAGTATCTCGTAGATTATCTCGCAGCAAATTCTCCAGACCTTGATAATTACGAATATCAGGACTGGACGCAGGAACAGATTGCACATGTCAATGAGGTTCTTACGATTTCAAACAATTACCTCTCAACCGGAAGTCTTGGTGCAACATCTCAGATTGTCGGTGCTGGTATACAGTCTATGTTTGCCGGTCAGCCGACAGCTACGCCAGCTGTTCCTCAGCCAGCGGCACCCGTGGTTTTCCCAGGAGCTACTAGTCTTCCCGGTGGAGTTGCAGCGCCTGTAGCACCCGTTGCCCCCGCAACACCAGCCGCACCAGTTACTGCCCCCGTTGCCGCACCGACGGCTCCTGTAGCTCCTGTAGCTGCTCCAGCCGCACCTGTTGCACCCGTTGCACCCGTTGCTGCTCCAGCCGCACCTCAGGGTGTTGGTTTCGCTCCAGTAGCTGCACCAACAGTTACTCCCGCGACGGCTCCTGTTCAGGCAGCTGCCCCAGCAGCAGGGATGAATGTGGACGACATTCTAAATAACCTTTAATAGAGGTTGATAATAAGAAAAAGGAGTTGGTTTAATCGCCAGCTCCTTTTCTTTTTGAATTAGATTGTTTATTTAATCGTTTCTTCATATTTCTAAGAGTTTCTAAATCAGAGTCTACTCCAGAACGAAGATTTAGAATATCTGTGTCAATTTGATCTATCTCGTTGTTTATAGAATTTATAGCTTCGTCATATCCTTTTATCATCCCTTTTATCATCCCCTTTATTGGTTCAGCTGATAATCCAACTAATTTTCCTGCGAGTTGTCTTAGCATGTCTATCGCCATGTTTATTAAGGGTATCGGAAATGCTGGAACGTCACTCATATTGACAAACAATATCATTGGTAACGGACATATTCCGCACAACCCAAGACCTATAACGATCGTAACCCTTCCAGATATAACAACTATAGGTATGAATATTATTGGGAGTGACAATGGACCGCTTGGAAGAATCAATCCGGTTCCCCAGTACATTGGCATCATACAGTTTACTATAGTTGCCATTGTGCAGTATTTTAGCCAATATCCGTATTCATTTACACCAAATTTTGTTTTTAAGGAGTCTTCTGTGTATACATATGGATCCCCCTCATATGTTATGTTTCCTGACGAATCGATTGTTTTCTTTGGTGTCTCTTGTGTTTTTGGTATTTGTACATAATAAAAGTCATGCCCCTCATCGTCCTTGAAAACTTTTGTTGGGGAACTCCAAGATGGTTCTATGAATTCTTGGAGAGCTTCCCCATTTTCAACACGTTCGCTTTTGTTCAGATACCAGTTTATAGCCCGTTCGCATAAATCGTTCAGCTGATTTGATTCGTCCTGAGTTATGCTTTGTAATGCACCCAGATATTTTTTTAAAGCGTTCTTATATTTCAGCATTCTGGCGTTTGTTGTTGTGGAACTATAGTTTTTTATGTCTATTTTATATTTTGCCAACTCTTCCTTAGCGGTGAACACCTGAGTCAAATCGCTTTTTGAAATGTATTTTGAAAAATATTTATAATCTCCGTGATTTACTTCTATCTTTCTTAATTTTACAAAATCGAGTGCAATCTTTTTTAAAGATTTTAATAATGATTCATTATCCTTTTCGATCTTGCTGTATTTGTTGTCTATTGCTATTTTTTTCGGACTGTTTGCGTTTGACATTTCCTCAAAACTGAGTTCTTTGTATTTTTCGTCAGGGCTGGTTGGTGGAACATAATGACAAATATCTTTAAGAAAGTTCAAAACTTTCTCATATAGTGTCACTCTGTTATCATCGTTTATTTTCGCTTCTATCAAATCATCATCAACGTTTGTATAAAAATCATATCTGAATAGATCTTTAAGGTATGTGTAGTAATCTTTTTTTCTGTTTCCCCAGAATCTTGCCACAACACTTCCGCAGTCTTTGTTGAATTTTGTCACCATACCGTCTATGTTCTGGCAATTCAACTCTATTCTGCTTCGCATTCTCATAAAATCGTTCAGAAGCTTAAAGAGCTCAACAACATAAGGGTTGTCCTTGTCATAATAAAAGTCATCACTCAAAAGATAATTTGCGTAATGTTCATATAACATATAGTCTTCTATCTTTCCGGAAGAAAACCCATATTTTGCTGTGTTTCTGAACTGCTTTATTATTTTGTTTATTGATTTCTTTTTCTCGTTGTCTATTTCTTTCTTCAAACCAAGGATATCATCTCCTTCGCATTTTGACTTGACGTTATCGGAATCGCAAACTCTTTTTATGTTCTTTTCGTATTCTCTTAATATGACACTTGAATCCTTTTCATAATTTTCAGCCATTTTGCTGACAGGTGTGTATGTTATCATATATCCGGATTTATCTGCGTCTTTCGTATGGAGCGCAAATTCAGGAAACCTGAAGTGTAATATGAAGTCTTTGATGAACAGATTAACATTTTTGTTTTCGTTCATCAAATTTATTATATTATCCATTTGTTCCTGTGTCATGACAAGTTTTTCTTATTTTTGTAATGATTCACTTTTAGCCATCATGTCTTTTGGTACAAGGCTTTTCAACTTCTCTATCTCTTTCTCAGCTAGCTT
>Ga0265301_10000088_pt1 | contig 154266 bp, 130 predicted proteins | sample AusTroGonzalo_MG_2_FD_193488 | JGI IMG/M metagenome (GOLD analysis project Ga0265301, IMG submission 193488) | Bovine rumen microbial communities from tropical cattle in Woodstock, Queensland, Australia - Gonzalo_04 | ecosystem: Host-associated > Mammals > Digestive system > Stomach > Rumen ... | reverse complement strand
GTTGAGTCGTTGCTGGGCGTGCCCGTTCAAAACCTCATGGTGTCGCAGACGAAATGGGTGCTTGCGTCCATCATCGCCTTCATCTTCCTTGTCTCAGCACTCATCCCCGCAATGATGTTCGTCAGGATTCCCGTCTCAACGGCATTCAGCGGCTACAGGGAAAACAAACGCCGTTGGAAACTTTCCCTGCTGATGGTGCAGATTGGCATCAATGCCATCCTATTGCCTATGGTCATTGTGGCTGACCGACAATACAATACTGCGCTGGACGCCGATTTGGGCTATGAATACGAGCAGTTGCTGTATTCGTCATTAGAAGGTGCAGGCAAGGACAATCTGGCGCTCATCACCGAGAAATTAAAGTCGATCCCTGAGGTGGAAGGCGCTGAACTGGCCTATTGTGCTCCTTTGTTGAAATCATCGGGTAACAACATTTCTTTGCCTGACAACCCATCGAAAGAATTGTTCAATGTGTGCGACCAATACGGTGCGACGGAGGGTTTCTTCGACCTGATGGGCTTCCGTTTGATGGAAGGACGGATACCATCGAAGCCGAATGACGTGGCGGTGAGCAGAAGTTTCGTCAAGGCGATGAACCGCTTTGAAGATTGGAGCGACGGCGCTGTGGGCAAGGACATCTTGATTTCGGAGCACAGCCACAGCGATGATGATGTATATACCATCTGTGGCGTTTATGAGGACTATGTTATCGGTTCGGCAATCGGCAAGGATAATAGGCCCAACATCCGTTTCTGCTGGAACAAGGATTGGTTTGATGGCCCTTTCGATTATGCGCAAATCATGGACAAACTGGTGGTGAAGGTGCGTGAGGTGAATCCCGAGACGATAGAAAAGGTGAAGTCGGTTATCGAGGAGTGTCTGCCTGAACGGAAAAACATAGAGGTGACTGCCTATACCGAATTGGTCAAGGAAGAGTATTCCTACACTTACCAGATGCGTCGTGCTTTCACGATGGGAGCCTTATTCGCCATGGCCATCGCCTTGGTCGGTCTGATTGGCTTTGTCCGCGACGAATCCAACCGCCGCAGCAAGGAAGTCGCCATCCGCAAGGTGAACGGCGCGGTGACGGGTGAAATCATCCGCATGTTCGTGGTGGACGTGCTGAAACTGGCTGTGATTGCTGCTTTGATAGGCGTGGCGATAGCCTATTTCCTTGCCGACAAATGGTTAGAGCTGTTCGCCATGCGCATCGGCCTCTCGCCACTCTATTTCATCATCGGCGCGGTGTCGGTCTTGCTTATCGTGACCGCCGTGGTCGTCATGAGCAGCAACCGAATTGCCCGGTTGAATCCTGTTAAGTCTTTGAAGAATAATTGATATGGAAACAATGTATATAGATTCCCTGAAAGGGAAACTCAACAAACAGTTAAACAATCAATAATTCAACAATATGAAATCATTTTTCAATTTTTTGAAACGGAACAAACTTTACGCCCTCATCAATCTTTTGGGCTTGACCATCTCGATGGCATTCGTGTTGCTTTTGGCGGTGTATGTGCAGAAACAACTCTCCACCGACGCCTTCCAAGAGAACGCTGACAGAATTTTTGTCATCACCAATGAGGAAAGCCTCAATATGGGCTATTGGTTAGACAAGCACTTGCGCAACCAATTCCCCGAAATTGAGAAATCGTGCGCGGTTTGTAACTATTCTTTCAATGAGGAGTTTAGCATTGACGGCGAGACCGTCTATGGTAGCCTCACCTTCGCGGACTCGTGTTTCTTCGAGATGTTCAGCTACGACCTTGTGAAAGGCTCGAAGGCCGATTGGAAAATATCAGGTGACCGTTGTATGGTGAGCGAGGCGTTTGCCAACGCGCATTTCGGCGACAAAGACCCCATCGGGCGACAAATCATACTTGAAAGAAACGATGGCTACCCCATGGTGGTGTGCGGCGTTTTCAAAGACTTCGGCAACAGCATCATCAACGCGCCAGATGTGTTGGGACATGGCAATTTGATGCCGATTATCAACCCGGCCAACAATGAGCGCATGAGCAATGGTGGCGGCGGAGGTGTCTGCTTCGTGATGACTTATCCGGGTGCGGATTTGCAGGCTCGCCACGACGACATTTTGGCTTGGTGCGAGGAAAACTTCTGGGTTTATAAGCAAAAGTATGACGAGGTGCGCATCATCCCGCTGCGTGAGGTGTATTTCCTTAAAGAAGGAGCACAGGATCATACAGCCACTGTGAGTTTGGGCAACCGCTTTTTTGTGAACCTATTATTGGCCATGTGCCTGATGCTTTTGTTGTTCGCCATACTCAACTATTTGAATCTTTCCACTGCACTCATCGGTTTTCGCGCCAAGGAAATGGCCACGCGGAGGCTCGTTGGGGCAACAAAGGCAGGCATTTTCTTGAAAATGATAGGCGAAAGCACTGTGCTTTGTGCTTTGGCGATGGGCTTGGCGGTTCTTTTGGCTGAAGCTCTTGCGCCTGCCGCTTCTGAGCTATTGCACTACGATATCTCGGTTTTCGGAGCGGTCAATACGGTCAATGTGTTGATTGTCATTGGATTCGTGCTTCTTTTGGGTTTCCTTGCCGGGCTTGTTCCCGCTTTGATGATTCAAAAAGTGCAGCCCATCGAGATTGTGCGCGGGTCGTTGCGGGTGAAGACCAAGACGGTTTATGGTCCTGTCATCATCGTGGTGCAGAATGCTGTGACTGTGGTGATGCTTGTTTCGGCTTTGACCCTTTACTTGCAAACGCGGCACCTGATAACCGCCGATTTGGGCTACAATACGAAAGATATTTTGGTCATAGACAATGTGTACGGCAAGACGGGCGAAATCAAGGCCTTGTTGGATGCCTATCGTGCCGAGCCGTTTGTAGAAGACGTGGGGCAAGGTGACGGTACGCCGTTGTTGGGCACCAACAATTGGACGATGGAGGTGGAAAACGGCAATTGGGTCTCGTTCCAGCAAATACAAGGCGACCAGCATTATTTCGACATCTTGGGCCTTCGCGCTAAACAAGACAACCATATCCCTGGGTCTTATTGGCTCAATGAATATGCTTTCGGCCAAATTGGTATAGACGAGACGGTGACGGAATTTAGGCATAAAGACGGAAAAACCTATGAAATCGGTGGCATATACTACGATTTCAAGATTTGGCCTTTGGAAATACAGCAGTCGGCGGCCTTGATTAACAATCGAGGTGAGAATCCCGATGACGATTTTCCATGGAAATTGTTGGTAAAGACCACCGGTGACCACAAGGCGGCTCTCGACCGTTTGGAACAAGTGACGAAAGAGCTGTTTCCCGACAAGCGTTTTGAAGCGCTTTACCTTGAGGACATGATTGAAGCCTTTTTTGCTGGCGAGAGCAGGATGCTTCGCATCGTCCTGATTTTCACCTTGCTTTCGATGCTCGTTTCTGCGTTGGGTTTGTTTGCAATGAGTTCCTACTACATGCAGCAGGAGCGTCGCGCAGTGGCTGTGAAGAAAGTTTTTGGCGCCGACTATGGCGGCGTGTTGCGCGAGTTGGTGCTGAACTTCATGAAGATGGTGGCTGTGGCTGCACTGATTGGCATTCCCGTGGCCTGGTTCATTATGCACCGTTGGCTTGAGGAATACACGCACCGCATCAGCCTCTCGTGGTGGATTTTCGCTTTGGCCGTGCTGGCCGTCGTGCTGATGGCGTTCCTGTCAGTCATTTGGCAAAGCATCAAGACGGCACGGGCTAATCCAGCTACGGTGTTGAAGAAGGAGTAATTAATCACAAAACTTTCAAAACAATGCAAAACTTTTTGAATATCAATGGAAAAGCAAGCACTGGCTCGCAACCGCTTGCCGTTGGAAAGGAGCCGGTTGGCGACATTCTATATGGGAAAATGGTTTTGAGGGTTTTGTGGAAAAACTAATTGATATGCGCAAACTGATCCAAATACCGGTTGAGAGCTTTGAGCGTTTCCAAGTCGTTGGCGAGGAACGCCCCGCAATAAAGTTCCCTGAAGCGGCAGAGTTCCTTCAAGAGGGCTTTGCGGTTGGGTGCGTCTTGCCTACCGTAGGCAATGGTCAGGTCGATGAGTTCCTGCATCCGTTCAAAGGCTTTCTCGGCGTTGTCGCGACGGCCTTTGGCCAGCCATTTGGTGGCGCGATAAGTTTCGCTTCCGATATTGGCCATTTGTTTGGGGAAAGTCAAAGAAAGCCATGCGCCATTTTGAAGTGTCTGGTGTTGCATCATTCCACGAATTTTGAAACAAGTTCCTTGATTTGCTTTCTCACGTTTTCATCCTCCACATCACGACTGCGGTTGCCTTGCCATGCGCGGATGTTGATTAATGAGTCAAACTCGATGAAATCATCCCCTGTTTCGTCGGGATACAGGTTGAAACCCCAAAGAAATTCCTGTTCGGAACCTTGCTCAAGCAGCATGGATTCCAAGTCGGCATGGAGTTCGGCATCGACAGCTAAAAGACCACGATTGACATCAGCCACACACTTAATCATATCAACAAAAGTGTTAGCAGCCAATTCTTTAAGTTGTTCTCTCGATATTTTTTCAGTAAGAATCTGCATAAGTCAATTTTTCCGCAAAAATAGTAAAAATCGGATAATTGAATCTTTGAATTTTATAATTGCGGAAGAATATAGATTCCCCGTAGGGGAACTCAACAATTAAACAGTTAAACAATCAACAACTCAACAATATGAAATCATTGTTCGATTTTTTGAAACAGAACAAACTTTACGCATATTGACACGAAAAGAGATTTTTATCACTAGCGTTGAATCTTTTGCAATTGTATATGGCGATATTTGGGAAAAATAACATGTCCAAACACATTAAGAACATAGCTATCGAATAGTCATGATGTTTTTCAATATATTGATTATTAGTTTATTAAATAATTTTTCCGTGACTTATTGATAGCTACGCGCCTTCAAGCCCTTGACAAGGCCTGTTTTTGAGCTAACTTTGCAACATGATTCAAACGAAACGACATCTTATAATCTTAACTTTTTTAATGGCGTTGCTTTTGGGTTCCTGCCAGTCCAACTCGCGGCGACTCGAAAAAGCACGTGCCTTATATGAACAAGGTCTCGAGCTTTCGACGGACAACTCCGTGGCTGCCGCCGAAAACTATAGCCAGGCGCTCGTTGCGCTCGACCGTTGCGACCAACAACGCCCCGAAGTGCAACGCTTGAAAGGCCAGATCGAAGACCAACTCGGTACCCGGTATTGGAAACACGGATTGAAGGACGAAGCCCTACGCCTTCATCTGGATGCCGCCGAACTGTTTCGCCAAACAGCCGATTCTGCCTTGCTCATGAATGCGCTACGCAATGCGGGTAGGGTAGGAGCTTCACTGCATGATGTGGAACAAGCAAAACAGTACTATGAAGAATCACTTGGACTAGCCAACACCTTGAACGACACAGTGCTGGCCAATGAACTCAAACTTGAAATTGCCCGAGACATCTATATGGAACAAGGTGAATACGAGAAAGTCATCGGGATGGCTTCTGAAGCCCTTGCCGGTGGAGCTCGTCCCGACCTTTGTCATCTGACCTTGGGTATGGCACATTATTATGTTGAAAACGACAGCCTCGCCATCAAATATCTGAACTTGGCGACACAAAGTGAGAAAGCGGGCGTGCGAATGTCAGCCTATCAAGGATTGTATCAGATCAATGAGCTTTATGGGAAGTACCAAGAAGCCTTGGAATGTTTCCGACTTTTCAATGAAAACATGATGCAAGCCCATCGTGAGCAACGCAGTGAGGAAATGCAACGCATCCAAAGGGACTATGAACTCCAATTGCAAAAAAACGCCTTGCAGTCGGAGCAGAAGCTAAAGGCCGTGTATCTCTATGTGGCTTTGGGGCTGCTGATCGTGGCCTTGGTGGTGACGCTCTTGCTGTTACGACAGAAAACGTTGAAAAACAAACTCAAAGACGAGGAAAACCATCGGCAGTTGGAGCTTGCCTTGAAGAAAAACAAGGTCTTTGTGACCGCCTTGGCACTGGCGGAACAAATCACGATGAGTACGGTCGATTTCAACCTCGAAGAATCGGAATGGAATGATTACCTGGAGCTGATCGACATGGTTTACAACGGTTTCACCAAGAAGTTATTGGAGCGTTACCCCACCTTGACCAAGGCTGACTTGCAGATTTGCAGCCTCACCCGTCAAGGTTTCAGCAACCAGGTCATCTCCATCATGATGAATCTGCAAACCAACTCCTACGCCCGACGCAAATACCGCATCAAACAGGAAAAGATGAATGGGGATGAAAGGAGTTTTGAGGAGATTGTTGGGGAAATTTGATTTGGAATTTAGAATTAAGAATTAAGAATTTAGAGAGATATAATGTAGGGATTTTACCGAAACATAATTTTAAACATTAATAATATGAAAAAGTATTTATCAATCATTATCCTTTGCCTCGGTTTGTTTGGAATGCTGACGGCACAAAATGTTTGGAAGCCTATGAACTGCCACAGCTATTTTCTTGGGGCGGATTCAGAGGGCAATCTATTTGCCATGGGTGGCTACAGCGGCCTTCTTCGCTCCCAAGATGAAGGCGAGACTTGGACGCCGGTTCTTGGCTATTACATGCGTAATATGATGGCCTTTAGCCCTGGCGGTCGCATCTTTGCGTTTCCTTCGGACCATGACTTTGTATGCTATTCCGACGACCATGGCGACACATGGCAGGAAACCACAATTTTGTCCTCATGTGCCATGAATGATGTTGCAGGACTATGTGCTCCGTCCAATGATATTGTGGTAGTGTGGAGTTCGAATGGTGAAATGTATTGGACCATGGATGGTGGCACGACATGGAGTTTTGAAGGTTTAGAATTGGATGAAGAGTCTCAAATCAGCGACATGATTATCAATGCCGAGGGTGATGTGTATGTCGGCGTTTGGTCATATTCGGATGGGGATGCAGGCATTTTCCATTCCACCTTATCAGATATTCAAAACTGGGATCTCGTTGCCGCTGAGGGCATTAACATTAAAGATATGGAGTTCGATCCCGAAGGCAATGTGGTGGCTTGTGGCTATAATGCCGATGGAAGTAGTGCTGGTTTCCAACATGCTCCGGGCTTCTATTTATTTGATGGGACTACTCTGGCCATCAGTGATGAAGGTGTTGTGTACACGCCTCACTTCATGGGACTTCAGGCTGTTCTTTCCTATTCCATAGACCATGGCGAGCATTTTACCGAGATAGGAGAGCATCTTCCCCTTGTTGATATTGCTCCAGGTGGTGAATATGCTCATCTCTTCAAAGGGGCTGACAATCATCTGTATTTTGACGGAGGCGGAGAGTATTGGAAGAGCGTTCAAAATGTCAATGAAATCGTCAAAACCTATCCGACCGTTCTTCCAGAACACTATTGGTACGAGCTCGTGACTTCTCAACCTGAAGGCTATGTCGTTGATGGACAAGGTGATATCCACATCTATTCAGCAGAAGCCCTTGCTTGGCTTATCTCGTTGAGCAACGGACTCAATGGCGCTGAGCGTGACGATTTTGCAGGAAAAACCATCATCTTGGAGGCTGATGTCGATATCTCGGAAGGCATTTGGACTTCCATCGGTACGAAAAACGAACTGCCGCCGTCACCTCCCACCAAAGATGATGAATTCTATTTCCAAGGCAACTTCAACGGTAATGGCCATATTATCTTTGGAATGACCACCAACGAAGGCTTTATCGGCGATATCAACAACTCAAGACTGGAAAACATTGTCATCAAATACGCTTTTGCAAAAGATACCGAACAAGGTTTGCTTGTCAACCATTTCAGCAATTCAGTGATTGACAAATGTTGGCTCGACTGCGTGGTCCATGTGAACGATAATGGCGGATATGCGCTCTTTGGTTATGGAGGTGCGTCAACCCATATCACCAACTGCATCTTCAGAAGTCCGCTTGTCGACAATCCTTCAGGAGAGATTCCCCACGGTTCGTTATGTGCTTTTATTGAGGGCAACAATGCTTATAATATGGTAGATAATTGCGCTATTATCGTTGACAGCGTTGCCTATCCGTTGGATGCGCCCGTTGTCATAGAAAACAACTCAGGCCTTATGCGTAACTGCTATTCCTATGTTGGGGCTTTCAGGAATTACGACCCACAGGCTTTCTTGTATAACGGCAGATCAGGAATTGTAGGTATCGATTACGGCTCAGTGGAGCATTGCTACTACAACTGGCTTGACCCGGAAGTGTATGGTGAAGAGGTGAATAATCCAGCGATATTCAGTCACGAAGATTTAGATGCCACTATGTTTCGGTGGGTTGACGATGAATGGACGTTGCTTGAGCCAGTGACTGTTGGCGGAATGGAGACAGACGATTTCAATGAAGCCCTGAATGCTTGGACAAACACCCAAGCCAATGTCTCCGAATATCTCCAATGGCATGCGAATTATGCTGTTCTACCCAATGGGCTTCCTGTTCTTTATGAAGAAAGCAATCAGCTTTTCCCTCGTGGTACCGAATGGTACTACGAAATCAAACATCTGACAGGTGAGATTACCTATCAACATCTTGAATATACGGCAGATACCGCCATCAACAGCAAGCGGGTGAAGATCATCACGGAGACCAACACGATGTATGATAAGTCGACGTGGACCGATGTTGAATACATCTACGAGGATGGTGACCGTATTTATTGGTGGAACAGGGACTTGGAGGATTTCACATTGCTTTATGACTTCGGCGCAGAGGTGGGCGACGAATGGGAAATCAATGGAGGGTGGTTCACCATCATCGTTCATGTGGATGGCGTGGATGAAACGACCCTTCAAGGGAAGACCTATCGGGTGCTTCACGTGACCGACCCGAACTATCAATTGTTTACTGGCGACATCATCTGCGGCATCGGTCACCAAAAGAGCTTTTTCCCATTAAGCCCCATTGCAAAAGAATATTATATAAATGGCTTGCGCTGCTTCTGGCAAGACTGCGAACTGCTTCTTACCATGGGTGAAGAGGATTGCGATGCCGTGTATTGCGAGATCCATGGCGTAGAGGAAGGCGATGATGCGGGATTCGTAGTTTATCCCAACCCGACCAATAGCATCATCACCGTCGAGACGCAATGCATTTTGTCTCAACAACAGGAATACCGCATCACCAATTTATTGGGCCAAACGCTGAAATCAGGTCACATCTCCGCTGACCGTCAGCAAATCGATGTTCACGACTTGACTGAAGGCGTGTACTTCATCACCGTGGGAGAGATAACGAAAGTTCTTCTCAAATCGTTGTAAAGGATGCAATATCACAGCATTTTGTGCGTTAAACCTTTGTCTCAAAAACAATCATTATTATGGATTTTTTCAAAGGAATAAACATCGCTGTGACCGTCAGCGACCGCGACGGCAACGTGATCTATCAGAATGACAGCTCAATTGAGGTGAATGGCGACGCCCGTGGCCGCAATCTCGAACAATGCCATAACCCTAAATCGTGGGAAATGATTTGCCACATGATTGCTGATAACGTTTCAAATGTTTACACCATCTCGAAGAAAGGCAAGAAGAAACTGATCTATCAGACTCCATGGTACGAGAATGATGACAAGAACACACCTGCCGGCCTGGTGGAATTCTCCATCATCCTTCCGGAAGAGATGCCGCATTATGATAGGGGATAAGATAGAATGCGGAATTAAGAATTCGGAATTAGGAATGCGGAATTAAGAATTCCGCATTCCGCATTCCTAATTCCTAATTAAAAGTAAACAGCAGGTTCCCAAAGAAGTTCCACAGCGTGGCGGCTCCAACGGCGAACACCTTGCTGAGGTAGAAATTCCATTTCAGTTTGCCGTTTAGCAAATAAACGGTCAGCGTGTCGATGCCCAAGCCGACGACTGAAATCAGGAAATACTTGGCGTATTCCGCGCCAACTTGCGGGTTGTTGCTCTGGAATGTCCACCAGCGGTTGAGGAAGTAATTGGTGGTGGCGGCGAAGATGAAGCCTAGGATGTTGCTGAAGTATTTGTTCAGCTTGCAGACCTCCTTGAAAAACCAAGTGACACCGAAGTTGACAAACACGCCGGACAAGCCGACGGCACCGAACTTCAAGAACTTATAAAGGAAATCTTGGTTAAAACTGAGCATCCTAACTCCACATTACATGAACTTAGTGAGGAAAATAAACGGCATCAGGGTCTCAACACCTTCAAAAACAAACACTTTTCCCGTGTTGCCTTGACAGATGATCCTCATGGGGCTTCCTGAACGTTGCTCTGTCTCCACCATCACCTGACGGCAGGCACCGCAGGGCGCTACGGGTTCGGTGACATCTTTGATCTCCGAACAAGCGGTGATGGCCAAGGCTTCTACAGCCACACCTGGAAACTGGGCTTGGGCAGAGAAAAGGGCGACGCGCTCAGCGCACAAACCGCTGGGATAGGCTGCGTTCTCAATATTGCTGCCTTTGACGACAACTCCGTTGGCAAGTCTGACAGCGGCACCTACATGAAACTTCGAGTAGGGGACATAAGCATTGCCAGTGGCTTCGTGGGCTTGCCGCAAAAGCTCCGCATCGGCGGCGGCAAACTTCGCCAACTCATTCTCGTCCTCATAAACGGTGTAGTCGGATACAAACTGTTGTTTCTTCATGTTGTTGTTTTTGGAAATGCAAATATAAGCAAAGAATTGAAAAATGCAAACAACATCACGCCGGCTTGTGTCTCGATAGTGTCTTCGGGTAACATTGAGAGCAGTATGATGACCAAAAAGACAGTGTATAAATAGGTGCGGTTTCGTCGCTCGGAGCAATAGGGGAACAACAGTGAGAATAGGAAGACCAGCAGACCTACGACACCGAACCCAACAGTGATGGAGAGATACTGGTTGTGGGCCTTGTGCCGGAACTGTGGCTCCAATGGCGACCCGATCTCATCGTAGGCTTGTTGATAGGCGCTGGGGATGTCGCCAGTGCCTACGCCGAACACGGGATGCTTTTTAATGAGATGGAACGAAGCGCGGGTGTATTCGATGCGTTGCGACAGAGAACCCCCGTTGGGGTTGTTGTAGCGCCGATATTGACCGTATTCAAAGAGGGTCTCGGAGAGGCGCGCCCTGAGACCGGGGTGTACATGGTTGTTGTAGTTGGCGACACCGTTCTCCACGTTGAGGATGTCGTTGTCGGACAAAGCGTTCACGCCCCCTGCATCTTTCCGAAGGTCCTTGGAAGTAAGGTATCGAGCCAGAGTGGCCTCCAGGTTTTCCCCATTCAGGGTCAAGCCATCGTAGTCCAAATCACTGCGCAGGTTCCAAGCCTCACGCATCTCGGGACGGCAAAAGTAAAGACCGATGTATTTCCCGTCCTCCACGGGGAAACAAACCGTGTCATGCCAATAGTCGTTGCCCAGTGCAGTGGTCTTTTCGAGCTTGGCGATGTCGACGGGTTTCACGTTCAACAGGCGGTTGACAGTACGGTAGAAAACGATGCCCGCCACAAGCGGTACCACCACGACAGCGATAAGGCCAGCCACCCTCCATGCGGGGCGTCTCACCCTGGTGAAAAACAGGTAAAGCAAGGTGGCGCCAACCAGTCCGGCGAAGGCAATGTAACCCGAAAGGGATTCGAAGATGTAGATCTGATAGACAAACCACATCATTAGGAAATACATGAGATATTGGTTCAGGGCGGTCTTCAGGCTGAAGGCCGGGACGTTTTTCCCTTTCGAGATGCGTCTTTCATGGATGTAATACCCGATAATACCTATTGAAAGCACGATGTTCAGGCAGAAACGGATATGGCTTATGAAACGTGATATCTCCCTGATGTCGCCGTAGTCTTTTTGGAGATATCTGCCAAAACTGATGCAGGTTGCGACAAATACCGAAGCCACATAGATGAGCATCAACAGGTCGAAATGCTTCTTGTCCAAAGGCTTTTCCGACGAGAGTACCACCGGAAGGATCAGCAGAGGCAGCTTCACCTTGAGGTCCTTAAAAGCGTATGCAAAGTCGGAGGTGTAGATGAGCCCCACCAGATGCAGCAGGTAAAGGGCGACGATGGCCAGCGCGATGCGGTTGTGGAGGAAACGCTGGAACTTGTCCTTGACGGAGTCGCCGGTGAAAAGCCAAACGCCAATGATGAGAAACTGCGTGGCCCCCATCATGAATGGCGACAGCGTGAGGCTCACCGCCATCAGAGCCAGGCAGATGAACAACAGGTTTTCAGCTTTCCACTTTCCGTTTTCCACTTTCCGTTCCTTAGGGCTTAAGTATGCTGTCGTAGCGTTCTTTGTCGAGCAGTATGTTGAAGGCTTCCTTCAAATCGTCGTCGTTGGTGAGCGAGGCTTCGATACGGCCTACTTGGAAATAGTAGCGGCTGACGATTTCCAGGCGGAGCAGGTCCTCGATGTCTTTGCGGTTTTTGACGAGGTCGTTTTCCTTGTCGGCCAGCAGCTTGCTCTCCAGGGCTTCGACTTGGTCCTTGATGCTCTCGAGATAGCCTTCTTCCTTGGCCATCTTCTTGAGTTCCGTCAGACGTCTTTCGCTCTCGGTGGTGTAGGTGAAGCCTTTCTCTTTCACGAACTTCATGAAGTCATTATAGGTGGCGTCGTCGATCTTGAAGTCCTTGGCGGGGGCGATGCTCTTGTGCTCGAAAGCGAACTTGGTGGCGTAGTCGAAGATGTAGTTTTTGCCGTAAAGGTAGGCGGTGGCGGTGGCGTAGGGGATGGGTTCAACCTTCACGTCGGGCATGATGCCGTGGCCTTCATAGACGGTGCGTCCCGCCATGGTCTTGAACGGCTTTCCCAGTGTGTCTTCTTTTATTTCTCCGTTTTCCGTTTTACCTCCCGTTCGGTCGGTGAGCCCTTCGGGGTTCCGTTTTCCGTTCTTCGAATAGTCGATCTCCTGAATGCATCTTCCGCTTGGGATGTAGTACTTGGCGATGGTGACTTTCATCTGGGTGTTGTACGATAGCGGCAGGATGTTCTGTACCAAGCCCTTGCCAAAGGTGCGTTGGCCGATGACGACGCCACGGTCGTAGTCCTGGATGGCGCCCGCGAGGATCTCGCTGGCCGAGGCGCTGCCGCCATCAACGAGGATGGCCAATGGCAGTTGCTCGTCGATGGGTTGGTTGGTGGTGGCGTACAGGCTTCCGGCGTGTTGCGACTTGCCTTTGGTGGCTACCACGGGTTTGCCTTTGGGGATGAAGAGGTTGACGATGTCCACCGCCTCGTTGAGGAGTCCACCGCCGTTGCCTCTGAGGTCGATGATGAAGCCTTTGAGTTCATGGTCTTTTTTCATCTCAAGCAGATGCTGTTTCATTTCGCTGGCAGCCTCTTTGGTGAAGCTGTTGAAACTCACGTAGCCGATGCCGTTGTCGAACACCGTGGCGTATGAGATGTTGTCGATCTTCACCTTTTCGCGTTTCAGGGTGAACTCGATGGGTTTCTCCACTCCGTAGCGTTTGATTTTGAGTTTCACCTCAGTGCCAGGTTGCCCTTTGAGGAGCTCGCTCACTTGGTCGGTAGGCTTGTTGTGGGTGTCGATGCCGTTGACGGCAAGGATGGCGTCGCCGGCTTGGAGCCCGGCTTTCTGTGCGGGCCACCCCTCGTAAGGCTCGGAGATGCGGGTGTATTCGCCGTCGTATTGGATAAGGGCTCCGATGCCACCGTATTCTCCAGTGGTCATCAGCCGATAGCTCTCGATCTCCGACTCGGGGATGAACACCGTATAGGGGTCGAGGCCTGAAAGCATGGCGTCGATGGCAGCCTCGTTAAGTTCGGCGGGGTTGATCTCATCGACGTAATTCAGGTTGAGCTCCCGAAGCAGGCTGTTGTAAATGTCGATGCTCTTAGAGATCTCGAAATTGTTCTGTTTCTCCTGACCGATAACTGTTATCGATAACAAGAGACCAATCAATAAAAAACTTATTCTTTTCATAATTATTTTCCGTTTTCCGTTCTCCGTTTTCCGTTCTCACGGCACCGGGTCATACCCGCTTCCTCCCCAAGGGTTGCACGAAAGCACCCGTTTGAATGTCAGCCATCCACCTTTGAAAGCACCGTATTTCCGCAGGGCCTCTATGCCGTAGTTGGAGCAGGTGGGGGTGTATCGGCAGGCTTTACCCAGCCAAGGCGACAGGGTGATTTGGTAGAGCCTGATGAGTAGGATCAGGAGGCTAGTGAGGGGTCTGAAGCGTCGTTTCATATCTTTTGATGACTTCGTTGATGGCCTTTGAGGTTTTGTCGAACATCGTCTCGTAGGTGTGGATGACGGTGGCATTGTAAACTAACGCAACATCCACCGAAATAGTATCGCGGTTGCAGATTTCGTAAAGCTTCGACTTGTTTTTTCGCCAGCATTCCCGGATGAGGCGTTTCACGCGGTTGCGTTTGATGGCGTGATGGAAGCGTTTTTTCGAAACGGAGAGCAACAGTCGGCAGGTCACTGGATGGTCGCCGACGGGGTGCACGAGAAACACGACACGGAAGGGATAAGACGAAAAACCAGTCCCTTTTTTGAAGAGAGACTGGATTTCGCTTTCCTTGCAGATTCGTTCGTATTTCGGGAAATCCTCCATTATTTCTTTTTGTTCTTTTTGATCTCGGCTGCGATGAACTCCTCAATGGCCATCGTCATCGAGGGTGCCGTCTCAGTGGGAGCGTGGAAGTTGAGGGTGAAGCCAGCATCGGTGATGGCTTTGCAGGTGGCTTCGCCAAAACCTCCGATGGCCACTTCTTTCTGTTTGAACTTCGGGAAGTTGGTCTTCAGCGACTCGATACCAGCAGGGCTGAAGAACACCAGCATGTCGTAGTCGGCGATTTTCACCGTCTGGGTGAGGTCGGCGGATACAGTGCGGAACATGATGGCCTTGGTGACGTTGATCTTGGCTTCGGCAAGCATCTCCATCGTGGTGTCGGAACTGATGTCGGAACAACAGTAGAGGTAGTTCTCGTCCTTGTGCTTCTTGATGATCTCAAGCAGGTCTTCGAATTTCTGGTTGCCATAGAACACCTTGCGCTTGCGGTATTGGACATAACGCTGGAGGTACAAGGCGGTGGACTCGTTGATGCAGAAGTATTTCAGCGTCTCTGGGACAGCGTAGCGCATCTCCTTGGCGACTCTGAAGAAATGGTCAACAGCGTTGCGACTGGCCAAAATGATGGCGGTGTATTCGGGAAGTTTGATGTGGTTCTGACGGAGCTCGCTGGCAGAGACACCCTCCAACTTAATAAATTTTTCGAAAGTGAAGGTGACCCCGTATTTCTTCGCAAGGTCGCCGTAGGGCGTCTTCGTGATGTCAGCCGGCTGTGGCTGAGACACCAATATCGATTTGATTTTCATTTGCTAACTTGTTAGAAAACAATATTGTTAGTAAAAAAGCGCACCCCCGCCACAAAAAGCAGGACGACAGGTGCGATTTCGAGCGTGCAAAAATACAAAAAAATGTAAAACGACGGCATTTTTGAAAAAACTCTCGTCTCGATTATCTCGAGAAACAATTTCACGAGCGCACTAACAAAAAGGATGCCAATGCCAATCCATACGAATATGGTGTTGGGGACGTAGAACACCAAAAGCACGACGATTAGCAGTGCCATGAAGCTATAGGTGGAGATGGAGAGGTCAACGGTGGTCTGTCGCACGACGATGTCTTTCTGTTGGAACAGCCAGCTGATGATGACAAAGGCCAGGTATCGCAATGCGACGCTCCCGGCCACGCATCCGCACAAGATGCTGAAGAAGCTAAAGCCGTTGTATTGCACCACGTCACGCGAGAAGATGACGAACGCCTTTTGGAGCAACAGGGCCACCATCACCACGTATGACATGTAGAAAGCGTATCCGATGAAACTTGTGGTAGGTGTCCACTCACGCAGCAATTGGTTGGTGTGCGACACGCCAGAGGGCACTCCAAGCAGCTGCCTGAATTGTCTGGGATAGAGCTGTTTGTTAAGGACAACCAGCAAAAGCACCACGGCCACCACAATAAGGTTCCAACCGGCCAACACCTCATGGGTGACCCGTTCCATTGGGCTGATGACCCCTTCGAAACCCGATGTGACGAAACTTGTGAGCTCCTCCATATTCCTCAAAAATAACTTTGCAAAGATAAGAATAATTCCTAATTTTGCCTTCTCAACAAAACAACAATTCTACAATTCAACAAATAAACGATTCATCATGAATTTAATGCAAGAAATCATTGCCAATGCCCAAGCTCACAAGCAGCGCATTGTGCTTCCCGAGGGTGATGAACCCCGCACACTGAAAGCCGCCGACCGCCTGATTGCCGATGGCGTCGCCGACGTGATCCTTATTGGTCCTGCCCAGAAAATCAAAGAGATGGCCACTGAGTTCGGTCTTCAGAACATCGACAAGGCCCGGCTCATCGATCCGATGGACAACCCCGACCGTCAAAAATATGCCGACCTTCTTTTTGAGATCCGCAAAGCCAAGGGCATGACGCCCGAGCAGGCCTACGACCTCGCCGGCAACTTCATGTATCTCGGCATCCTGTTGGTGAAGGCAGGCGAGGCCGACGGCCTCGTGAGCGGTGCCCGCAGCACTACGGGCGACATGCTCCGTCCCGCCCTCCAGATCATCAAGACCGTTCCAGGCGTGAGCTGCGTCAGTGGTGCCTTCACAATGTTCCTGCCCGAAGGTTGCCCCTATGGCACCGACGGACGCATGGTGTTCGCCGACTGCGCCGTGACCCCCATGCCGACCGCTGAACAGCTGGCCGAGATCGCCATCTGCACCGCCGACACCGCCAAGGCCATCGCCAAGATCGACCCTGTCACCGCCATCCTGAGCTTCTCCACCAAGGGCAGCGCCAAACATGAAGTCGTCGACAAAGTCATCGAAGCCACACGGATCGCCAAGGAACGCCGTCCCGACCTCGTCCTCGATGGCGAACTCCAAGCCGATGCCGCCATCGTGCCGTCAGTGGGCGCCAGCAAAGCCCCGGGTAGCCCCGTCGCCGGCAAAGCCAATACCCTCGTGTTCCCCTGCCTCGAAGTGGGTAACATCGCCTACAAACTCGTCCAGCGTCTCGCCGGCGCCGAAGCCGTCGGCCCCGTGCTACAAGGCCTTGCCAAACCTTGCAACGACCTGAGCCGTGGATGCTCCATCGACGATGTCTATAAACTCGTTGCCATCACCTGCAACCAAGCAATTGCACAGAAAAACTGAAAACTGAAAACGGAAAACTCATGAAAATATTAGTTTTGAACTGCGGCAGCTCCTCCATCAAATACCAGCTGCTGGATATGGAAAACGCCAACAGCGCCCATCTGCTGGCAAAAGGCCTCCTCGAACGCATCGGCCTCGAAATGGGCGAGTTCACCCATAAATACAATGGTGAGAAATACTACGAACAGCTTCCCATCCCGAACCATACCGAAGGTATCAAACTGGTGCTGAAAGCACTGGTCGACCCCAAGATGGGCGTCATCAAAGACCTGAAGGAAATCAATGCCGTTGGTCACCGCGTGGCCCACGGCGGAGAGAAGTTCTCGCAAAGTGTCCGCATCGACGACAACGTCATCAGCATGATCAAAGACCTCTGCGATCTGGCTCCCCTTCATAATCCGGGCGCTCTTCAGGGCATCGCCGCCATGCAGGAGGTGCTCCCCGGCATCCCTATGGCCGCCGTGTTCGATACCTCGTTCCACAGCACCATGCCGCCCGAGGCCTACCTCTACGCACTTCCATACGAATACTACGAGAAATACCGCGTCCGCCGCTACGGCTTCCACGGCACCAGCCATAAGTTCGTCGCCGAGAAAGCAGCCGCTTTCGTCGACAAGGACTGGAATAAGAGCAAGATCGTGACCTGCCACCTGGGCAGCGGCGCCTCCATCGCCGCCGTACAATACGGCAAGTCGGTCGAGACCTCCATGGGCTTCACCCCCGTCGAAGGCCTCGTGATGGGTAGCCGTACCGGCGACCTCGACCTCGGTGCTTTCATGTATATCATGGACAAGGAAGGCTACAACACCAAGGAGATGAACACCCTGGTAAACAAGAAGTCGGGCCTCGTGGGCATCACCGGAGGCAAACAGGATATGCGTGACGTGCGCGCTGGAAAAGAAGAAGGCGACGAACGCTGCACCTATGCCTTCAACATGTTCTCACACCGAGTGAAGAAGTACATCGGAGCTTACATGGCCGTCATGAACGGCGCCGACGTGGTCGTGATGACCGGCGGCATTGGCGAGAACGCCTGGTTTATGCGCGAAGCCATTCTCGAAGACATGGAGTTCCTCGGCATCAAGCTCGACCACCGCGCCAACAAAGAACTCATCGGCGAAGCAGGCATCATCTCCACACCCGACTCCAAAGTCACCGTGGTGGTGTATCCTACCGACGAAGAATTTGTCATAGCACAAGACACGTTTAACCTGGTTAAATGATATTAATCAAACAAATATCGGAAATCGTTGGCGGCAGTCTGGTGGGCACAGGTGAGAATCGTGAGATACTCGACCTGCTCACCGACAGCCGTCAACTGGTTGCGGCAGGACAGACATTGTTCTTCGCCCTGACCAGCAATAGAAATGATGGCCATAAATATATAGAAGAACTCTATAATAATGGAGTCCGTGCGTTTGTGGTCAGCCGTCAGCCCGACACCGAAGCCTTCCCCGATGCGTGCTTCGTCGTGGTTGACGACACCCTGATGGCCTTGCAGCAACTGGCTGCATGGCATCGGCAACAGTACAATATTCCAGTGATCGGCATCACGGGTAGCAACGGCAAGACTATCGTAAAAGAATGGCTCGCCCAACTGCTTGGCCCCGACTACAACACCGTACGTAGCCCCAAGAGCTATAACTCACAAGTGGGTGTCCCGCTTTCAGTGTGGCAGATGAACGATGCGCATCAACTGGGTATCTTCGAGGCTGGCATCTCCAAACCCAATGAGATGGGAGCCTTGCAGAAAATCATCCGTCCCACCATCGGCGTGTTCACCAACATCGGTCAAGCCCATGGGGAGAATTTCATCAACTTTACCCAAAAGGCAGGAGAGAAACTTAACCTGTTCACCCAGGCTGAGACCCTGGTGTATTGCATGGATTATTACGATATCCAACAGGTCATCCTCCGCGCCGGACTCGGAAACAAGCTGAAACTGTTTCCCTGGAGCCGTAAGTTCAAGGAGGCGGAGATTTTTGTTTCCGCCGTCGAGAAGCATGAAAAGGATACGCTACTTGTATTGGAGTATCAAGGTGAGTCCTTGCGTTTCACCATCCCCTTTATCGACGAGGCCTCCATCGAGAATGCCATCCATTGCATCGCGGTCAGCCTCCTGATGAAGATGGACGTAAAGGTTCTGAACGAACGATTGATGGGCCTGACTTCCGTAGCCATGCGACTCGAGATCAAGGCTGGCATCAACAACTGCACTATTGTCAACGACTATTATAACTCCGACGTCAACTCGCTGGCCATCGCACTCGATGTGATGAACCAGCAAAGGCAACATAAAGATAAGGTGCTCATCTTGTCAGACATCCTTCAGAGTGGCCGCGACGAGGAGGAACTATATTCCTATATCTCCCATCTGATTGAGGAGAAAGGGGTCGGAAAACTGATCGGCATCGGCCCAGCCATCAGTCGTCAAGCGCGTCAATTCAAAAAAGGGAGCCGCTTTTTCAACGATGTCGCCGACTTCCTGCAACATTGCTCGTTTGATGAGTTCCGCAACCAGACCATCCTGCTGAAGGGTGCTCGTGCCTTCGCTTTCGAGCAAATCGGCATGGAGCTTCAAGAGAAAGCACATGAGACCGTGTTGGAAATCAACTTCAACCATCTGGTCAACAACTTCAACCACTACCGCTCACTCATCAAGCCAGAGACCAAGATCATGGTTATGGTGAAAGCCTTCGGCTACGGCAGCGGCAACTACGAGGTGTCCAACATCCTTCAGTTCCATCGGGCTGACTACCTCACCGTGGCTTTTGCCGATGAAGGCGTGGAACTGCGTAACGCGGGTATCAACCTCCCTATCATGGTGATGAGCCCCGAGGTGAACAGCTACGACAGTATCATCAAAAACCGTCTGGAGCCAGAGGTGTTCAGCTTCCGCAACCTGGACTACATTGAGAAAGCCCTCCAATCACCAAGCGTCACTGCCCCTCTGAATGTCCACGTGAAACTCGATACGGGCATGCACCGCCTGGGCTTCTCCCTGAAAGAACTGCCCGAGCTGATCCGTCGCCTCCAGGCCAACCCACTCATCCACGTGAAGAGCGTGTTCTCGCATCTGGCTACGGCCGACAATCCCGATGAAGACGAGTTCACCTTGAGCCAAATCAAAGTGTTCGAGGAAGGCAGCAAGATGATTGTGGATGCCTTCCCGCACAAGGTGCTGCGCCATATCCTTAATACTGCTGGCATCACAAGGTTCACACAATATCAGTTCGACATGGTACGTCTCGGCATCGGCCTCTACGGCGTGCCCACCTGCAAGGCTGACGAGGGTGTGCTGGAGACAGTGGTGTCGTTGAAGACCACCATCAACCAGATCAAGGAGATCCCTGCTGGCGACAGCATCGGGTACAACCGTCACGGCCGTGCCACACACGACATGCGCATCGGTATCGTTCCCATCGGCTATGCCGACGGCCTCTCGCGGCTGCTGGGCAACGGCAATTGCCATTTCTTCGTCAAGGGACAGCCTGTGCCTATCGTGGGTGACATCTGCATGGATATGTGCATGCTCGACCTTACAGGTATCGAAGCCGAAGAAGGCGACACCGTGGTGATCTTCGATGCGGAGCATCCCATCAACGACATCGCCCGTGCTTGCCAAACCATCCCATACGAGGTGATGACCCGTATCTCGCAACGTGTGAAGAGGGTGTATTATCAAGAATAATATAAATATTTATTAATATTATACAATAACCCTATGAAAAGAGACCCAGTTGCCAGCAATGACTACGAAGGAGCGGAAGTCCGCCTCTGCAAGGACGGCAAATACCGCTGGAAATACGAGTTGAATATGATCACCAATCCCGTAATCATGATTACGGTGTTCAAAGTTTTCTTCTTTATCATTTTGGGGATGTTCCTGGTTTTCGGTTTCTTCCTTTATGTGATCCATGGTGACTGGGCTGGCCTCTTGGGCATGTTGAAAGCCTTCGGTATCGTTTTGGGTGTCTTTTTGGTTTTGACGTTTTTGGGCACCGCACTTTTGAATTTGGTTTTCGGCGGGAAATACGTCGCCCTTTTTGAGATGGATGAGAATTCGATCACCCACATGCAACAAGACACGCAGGTGAAAAAAGCACGGAAATTGGGCTGGCTGACTTTCTTCGTCGGCCTCTTTGCCAAACGTCCTACAACCGCGGGTGCAGGCTTGCTTTCCATGGCGAAAACAGAAAGCACCTCGGAGTTTCAAAAGGTGAGAAGAGTGCGTAGCCGTCGCTGGCTCCACACCATCAAGGTGAACCAACTATTAGACCGCAACCAGATCTACGTCCCCAGTGAGGATTACGATTTCGTTCTCGACTACATCAGGTCGCACTGTCCTAATCTGAAATAATTCCTAAAGCCATGAAGACCAGACTATACCTTCTTATCCTTGCCTTTATGGCTTTGGCCCAGTTGGCAAGCGCCCAGAATTGGAGAATCGAAAATGGCCGGATGGTGCACGACGAGTTCCCCGACCGAGGCTATTGGGTGCTGACCAAGAGCGAGCTCAGGGGCTATCCGATGATGGTGGGCCAGACCCAGATCGAAGACTTCAACTACTGGCCCGTCAACAACAGTGTTTCAGAATCGAAGGCCACGCCTTTTTTTGGCGGTTGGACCGTGAGCAAGAACTACGCCTCTTGTGGCGAATACTCCATTTCGTGGGGCGACCCACCGGCCAAGATTCCCGTTGGCCAGGAGTATAGGGCGGTGATTCCCTACTCCTACGACTGTCAGAGGGTCAAGGTTCGCAATTGGCAGATGGACGTCATTCCCATGGGTGATGAAGAAGGTGAGCGTAAGCCGGTGTACCATGATTACTGTCTGTGGAGCGTCTTCGGAGAAATGGAAGCCATCTCCAAGTGGGGGAGTGCGCAGCGGACGATGCAGATGTGGCCCTACGATTGGAGTGAACAGTATTTCACCAAGGATTGGCTTTATGAGGAAGGTTATTTGGAAGATCAGGGTTTTCCGTCCGGAGGAGCTACAGACATCCTGATGGCAGGCGGTCATGATTATTTGCAGGTGACCCTGGGGACGGAGGCTATCAAGGACAACAAACTCCATGAGCTGGTCATCAGCATCTTCCCACATTATGATTTTCATACCGATGACAATTATGTGGGCGTTGATACGCGAAAACTCAGAAAGAACTATTGTTGGATGTACTCCTACTATTATACCTACGTCCAGCCTGGGGCGCTGATTGATGAGACCATCATAGGCTCTGGGGAGCCTGGGGAACAAAACGGATCGGATTTTCCATGGTGGTTGGTGGTTGGTGGCGCTGCCGTCGTTGGGGGAGGTGCCGCCATAGTAAAAGGAAAGAAAAAGAAGGGTGGAAATAATGAGCCCGAAGCCAAGGGACCAAGTAGTTTCCGGATGATACTGTATAAGGACTTCGGCGACACCTTGGTCGTGGGTGACAAACCCCGTATGGTCGGGGCGAGAATTGAAGAAATCACTCCCGATGGCCGTGTTTATGACAGAGACGATCTTACTTCCCAGATCTCTGTCTGGGATGAGGAAAATTGCACCTTGAGCAATATCGGCCCATGGGGCCGATACATGGCGGCTGGCGTGGTGGCCAAAGAAGCACCCAGAGAAGGACAGTTGGGCCAAGCCAAGGTGCGCTTTGTCTTTAAAGGTGCTGGCGGTGTCCTGATCAACCACGTGGTGTTTAAGGTGATGGGTGCGCCCGAGATTGTCATCGGCGAAGCGCTCACCTTCGCGGCAGGGGAAGGAAAGACCGAGTTCATGGAGTTCCAAATCGTCAACTACTCGGGTATCGTGTCGCGCGTCGATGTGTCGATCTCCGATAGTGGAGCCCCCTTCTTCAAGGCACAAACCGAACCCAATGCCGAGAACCAACTCAAATTCCGCATCAACGTCACCGAATGTGGTGAGAAACCGAAAGAAAAACCCATTGGAGGCGATGCCCAACGCTATACCTGTAGCATCTCAGTGAAGCTCGCCGATCGTGAAGAGCCCGTCACCGCCAAGTTCGACCTCTATCGGATGTTCCTCGGCGTGAGTCTCTTCGTCCACGCCCTCAAGGGCTATCTCGTGGAGTGGGATAGCAACTACAAGAGCGAGCGCCTGCCCATCGCCCCTAACACCCGCAAGAAATGGGGTGAGAGCGCGGCTACCTTCAAGCTCGTGGTGGAAGACCAGAAGGATGGACAGATTAGAAGCGTCATCCCCGACAGCGATCCGGTGTTTACCTTCGAGGACGTTCAGGAAGGCAGCATGCTCTTCATGGACAAGGATGGAACCGTTGTTTCCTCACCCTGCTCGTTGATGAACTTCAAGTTCGACCTGGTGACTGTCCACGAGGACAATACCGTGCGTGGCATCATCCGCTCTCACGGAGGCGGCTTGCTTCCGCCCAACCGTGCCAAGGCCAAAGTGACCATTACGGTGACGTTCCAGAACAAGAGCTACACCGACTCGGTGGTGGTTCCTATTATCTCGCAACCTTATCGTGATATTTCTGATAATCAAGAATATAGCAGGATTCTTCACGAGGACGAGAAGAAATACGACCAGCTGATCAGGATTAGATCGAAGATTGCTTACGATCCCAAGTTTGCCTATCTGATGCCTTTCTATTATAAGGTGAACGCCATGGTGGAAGGCTATAGTCAAGAGTTTGGATTTTATGAACCTGATTATCAAAAGGTTAAGAAAGCTTTCGATGACTATTGCTCAGGAAAGATCGGTCATTATTTCGTGAACAATTCGGCTTGGACACCTTCGTGGACCGCTGCCGATGAGAACCTGGACGCTTTTGTCACCACCTACGGCAACATGGAGAAGACATGGACCTTCCTTGGTTTGCGTATCGCCCTCGGTTTCTTCACCGCTGGCGCTTCCGAGCTGGTGTTTACTCCCGCAAGTGGCCTGGTGAAGTTGAGAGACTATGTCGACAAAGGCGGCGACAGCGCCTACGAGGGCTTCAAGACGGTCAGCAGCGAGGTCGTTTTCTGGGAAGGCGTATTCTATGTGGGCGGCAAGGCCCTGAAATGGGTCGGTGGCAAACTCAAGGCTATTGCCGACGAAAAAGGCTATACCGACAAGCTGAAACAGGGCTACGAAAAGATCAAGCAGATTGTTTTTGGTGCCGAAGAGAGCAAGGGCGTCTCCAAGGGTCTTTCGAAACCTCCCGGGTACAACACGAAACAGTTGGGCGACAAGGTCAAGGAAGCCGGAAAGAAGGTGAAGAACATCAGGAGAGATGCAGCCATCAAAGCCAATGAAGCCATCAAACAGGCCGTTGAGCAAGGCGATGATGTCGTTCGTTTCGGCAGTCCCGAATTCAACGAGGAATGCGCCAAGTGGGCAAAAGAGGACGCCAAGAAGATCCTTGAGAACTTCAAGAGGGTGATGAACGATCCCACGGCTACCCCCGAGCAGATGCGCCGTGCCACCCTCGCCCTGCAAGGCAACAAGGCCGCACAGAACCTGCTCCGCCAAAGCGAGTCGGATCTGCTCCGAGCCAACTTCAACCATAACATCCAGAAGATTTATGACGAAGTCGATCCGATAACCATCGATATTCTCGCTGAGCGCCTCAACGTGAAAGCCAAAAACGTTCGGGCTTGGAAAGGAGCGTCCTCCAATGCTGGCGGCGACCTTTATCTGGGCAAGAAGATTGGTGCAGACCGCGATGTTACCTACCAAGTGTGGAATGAGGAAACCAAGACTTGGGTCGACATCGAAGAGACCATGATGGAGGAGGCCTACGCCGAAGCCTTCAACAAATACCACTATGGCTACATGCCCGAGGACATGCAGGAGGCCATCAAGACCCTTAGGAAGTTCGACCAGGCCGTGGTGAACGGAGAGTTTGGGAAGGAATCGTTCGGCAAAGACCTCGAGAAGATCATTGTGAAGGAATTGCAAACCGCCAAACTCTCGGATCCCGAGCGGGTGGCCAAGACCGTCAAATACAAATGCGAATTCTGGCTCAACCAGGGCAAGTCGTGCAGGGATCAGGCCGAGCAGCTCTTCAAGGCGGGCCTCGAAGAAGAGGCCAAGCACGTGATGGGCTATGGCGAGGAACTGGTGAAAGAGGGCGTGCGCATGAACGTCAAGGAGTTCAAGCGCATCCTCGATCCGCGCATCCAGGCCCTCAACGTGAAGGGTGCCGCTCCCAGGAACTACGAAGTGCTATACGAGAAGATTAAGATTTTGGAAGCCATCGGAACGCCGCCGCCCAAGGATGTGACACCCCTTTCGTTGCAGCAGGCCCGTAATGTGCTCCTGAACAAATACGGCACCACCATCGAAGAGGTGGTTAATGAATGTACCAATGTAATTGAAGAAGTGAATCCATACTTGTAAGCTATGAAGTACTGTGCAAATTGCGGAACTCAGCTGGCCGATGATGCCAGGTTCTGCCATAATTGTGGACATCAGGTGGAGATGGTGGCGCAGCCCCAACCTCAGCCTCAGCCTCAGGCTCAACCCCAACCTCAATCCCAACCTCAACCTCAACAACCAGAGCCTGTCAATCCTGGTGAGCAGACTGTTGGAGCCTCTTCTGTAGCAGGTGAAGTGGTGCTTTCCTCATGGGAGAATCCCAATCCTCAGCCCCAGCCCCAGCCTCAACCACAGCCCCAACCTCAGCCTCAGTATCAGCAACCTCAACCTCAGTATCAACAGCCCCAACCCCAGCCCCGGTATCAACAATCTGGTTATCAAGCACCTCGTTACCAGCAATCTGGATACCAGCAGCCTCAGCCTCAAAAAAAGAAAAAGAACGGTTGCGGTGTCGTTGTGGCGATAGTTGCGATTCTAGCGGTTATCGCTATGGGGGTATATTTCTACATGGAATACATTAAGTAAATTTAAAATATTGAAAATCAATATAATATGAAAAGATTCATTATCGTTGTCTTTTTGCTAACCATGTGTTTGTTTGGATATTCACAGGATTGGTTTCGCTTCAAAGACTACAAAGCTGACAACGAGCGTGTTATTGCCGACAAGGCATATCCCGAGGTGGTGTTTATGGGTAATTCCATCACTGAGAATTGGGCCTATTACCATCCCGAGTTTTTTGCCGAACACAACTATCTCGGAAGGGGTATCAGTGGACAGACCTCGGCGCACATGCTGGTGCGTTTCCAATCGGATGTCATAGACCTTCATCCAAGAGTGGTGGTCATTATGGCTGGTACCAACGATGTGGCTCACAACGATTTCTGGGCAGACCCGGAGCAAGTGGTCCACAATGTAGTCTCGATGTGTACCTTGGCTAAGGCCAATGGTATCGTTCCTATCGTCAGTTCCATCCCTCCCTGCAACAGCTTTGCCTGGAGAAAGGAAATCCAAGACGCTGGCCAGACCATCGCCGACATCAACGCCGCCTTGAAAGCTTATGCGAAGGCGAACGACATTGTTTATGTGGACTATCACTCCGCCCTCGTTGACGACAATCTGGGCTTCTCAAAAAACCTCAGCAACGATGGTTGCCATCCCAACCCCGATACCTACTACCAAATGGAGGAAATGGTGGTGGCGGCGATAAGCAAAGTGCTGAAAACCCAACAACCGCCTAAAGCGAATTATGACGTCATTCCCCAACCGAAGGAGGTGAATCTCACGGAGGAGAGCCCCTTCATGCTTGTCTCCAACACTGTGATTTACTATGAAAAAGGCCTCCAACGTGAGGCGGAATTCCTCAGTGAGTATGCCAATGAAATCCTGGGCTATGTACTTGAGACGACGCCGTTAGGGAACCAAACAGACGGTGTCGTGTTAAAAGTAGTCCCTGAGGAATTCGATTTGGAAGAAGCCTATGAAATTAACATCACGCCGAAACAAGTAGTGATCAAAGGTGCTGATGCCGCTGGTGTTTTCCATGGCATCCAAACCCTCAGAAAGAGTTTTCCAATCTCCACTTTCCACTCTCCACTTTCCGTTTCCTTCCCCAGCGGCACCATCCGTGATTGGCCGAACTTCGGTTACCGAGGTATGCACCTCGACCCCTGTAGGCATTTTATCCCGCTCGATTCGGTGAAGGTGTATATCGACATGTTGGCGTTGCATAACATGAACCAGTTCCATTTTCATCTCAGCGATGACCAGGGATGGCGCATCGAGATCAAGAAATATCCTGAATTGACCGAGATAGGAGCTTACCGTAACGGTACGGTCATTGGACATAATGGAAACCTCTACGATACCATCCGTCATGGGGGCTACTATACCCAAGAAGAGCTTCGTGGCCTCATCCAATATGCAGCCGAACGCCACATCAACATTATCCCCGAAATCGACTTGCCAGGCCACATGCAGGCTGCCTTGGCTTGCTATCCCCAACTGGGTTGCACCGGCGGTCCCTACGAGGTGTGGAAACGCTGGGGCGTATCGGAGGATGTGCTCTGCGCCGGCAACGAGGAAACCATGCTATTCGTGGAGGACGTATTGAATGAGGTCATGGACATCTTTCCTTCACCATACATACATATCGGTGGAGACGAATGCCCCAAAGTCAGATGGGAACAATGTCCGAAGTGCCAAGCCAAGATCAAGGAGTTGGGTATCAAGGCAGATGAGCGTTTTTCGGCCGAAGACTATCTCCAAAGCTATGTGATGAACCGCATGGCCAAAGTGGTGGAAGCCCGTGGACGACGTGTCATCGGATGGGACGAGATCCTTGACGGCAACGTGTCGGAAACGGCCATCATCATGAGCTGGAGAGGCACCCAAGGGGGCATTGAAGCGGCTCGCAAAGGCCACGATGTGATCATGGCGCCTTCGTCGCATCTTTATTTCGATTATTACCAAAGTGAGGACATCGCCAGCGAGCCGATGTGCATCGGCGGCTATCTCCCTGTGTCCCGTGTGTATGAGTTCCAACCGCTGCCCGCGGAACTGACTCCCGAGCAACAAAAGCATATCATCGGAGTGCAGGCCAATATTTGGACGGAATACATCGCGTCCTTCAAACATGTCCAGTACATGGCTATGCCTCGCATGGATGCCTTGGCGGAACTGCAATGGAACAACCCGGAGGACCGTGATTTCGATGCTTTTGTGAACCGCTGCCGCCACATGGCTGAATTGTATGACCTCTTTCATTACAACTATGCGACGCACATCTTCAATCCACAGGTCTGGACCGACACGGTGGCGGCCAATTTGGCCACAAGGAAGCCGATCAGCCTGCGCCAGCAACCGGCCGAGAACTACACCTACGAAGGTGCTTCCTTACTAAACAATGGTGAATTAGGCCGTGCCGCCTACAACTCGGGCCGTTGGCTGGGCTTTTGCGGCTATCCTCTGGATGCCGTCATCGACCTGGAGACGCCCTCAAAGATGAGTCAGGTGCGTTTCCACGCCCTTACCAACAAAGGAGCATGGATCTATAATCCCCGAAAGGTATCGGTGCTCGTCTCCGATGATGGCAAGAGATTCCGCGAAATCGCCCAAAAGGAATTTCCGATTTCCAGATGGGACGACAAGGAAGGAGTCTTTGCCTACGAACTGGAGTTTGAGCCCGTTAAGGCCCGCTATGTTGAAATCATCATCGAGGGATACGACCTGCCCGAGGATCACAGTGGTTATGGCCATCCAGCCTGGATCTTCGTGGATGAGATCGAAGTTAACTGAAAAACGCTCTCAGTTTTCCACTTTCTTCAAAAGAATCACATATACTGGGAAGTGGTCGCTGTAACCGCCTGCCCACACGCCACCTGCGAAGGTGCGGAAGGGGAAACCGTTGTACCTGCCACCGTGCTGCTTCAGGAACTCTTTGTTGTGGACCTTGGCGTTCTTGTACTGATAGGTACTGTAGTCACCAGGTAAAAGGGCAGGGGTGAGGATGGTCTGGTCGAGGACACCTGGCACATCGCGATAGTAGTTGGTGCCGATGCCGTTCTGGTGCAGTTCATACATGGGGTTGAAGAAGTCACCTTCCTTCATACGCTTGCGGTCGCCCACCGCCTTCAAGTACTTGGTGATGCTCTTGTTGGTGGGATAGTCGTTGAAGTCACCCATCATGATCACCTTGGCATTGGGGTCCTCGGCGAGCAATGAGTCAGTGATGTGACGGCAAAGGGTGGCTGCTGCCAAACGACCTGGTAATGAACGCTTCTCGCCACCGTAACGCGATGGCCAGTGCATCACCACAAAATGCATAGGCTCCCCGTCAAACAAGCCAGAGACCAAAAGCTGGTCGCGGGTGATGAAATCTGGCTCGTCAGGCACCACCGTGCGGTACGACTTGGTGCCCGTCACCGTGAGATATTTCGGGTTGTAAAGCATCGCCACATCTACACCACGACGGTCGGGAGAATCGTAATGGATAATCTGGTAATTTCGGCTGGCAATCTCAGGTTGCGCCACCAAATCCTCAAGCACATGGCGGTTCTCAATCTCCGAAAGACCCAGCACCGCCACGCCGTCAGGCGTGTAATCCGTGCCAATGGTGGAGATGGCATAAGCCATGTTGTGAAGCTTGGCCAAATATTTCTCGGTGTTCCACTGGTTGACCCCGTCAGGAAGAAACTCCTCGTCATTAATCAAAGGGTCGTTGATGGTGTCGAACAGGTTCTCCAAGTTGTAGAAACCTACCAAACCGATCTTGTAAGCCTGTTGCTCCTGTGAGCGAACAACGTTGACAAACAGACAAAAGACCGCTGTCAACATGATTGCAAATGATGCCTTTTTCATTGGTGATGCGTTTTGTAACTGCAAAAATAAAAAAATAAAGGATTGCTTCGAGTTTTTTTTTATTTTTGCCATTTATCATGGGTAAAGAATAATAGATATAAATGAATACCATAAACATGAAGAAATTTCTACTCTTTTTGTTAGTCGTGCTATGTGTGGCGCGGCTATCGGCCCAGACGGTTGACACGACCGACCTTAACCAAAATGAGGTCCCGACGGTCATCCTGCTGGACTCTGACTTCGACGAGTCATCGACCTCGGTGAACGATGCATCGACGCTGCTTACCTCGTCGCGCGACGTGTTCAACTCCATCGCGGCCTTCAACTTCGGCTCCCTGCGCTATCGTGTGCGCGGCAACGACTCGAAGTACCAAGACGTGATGATCAACGGCATCCTGATGAACGATCCGGAGACGGGACGTCCCGTGTTCTCCAATTGGGGCGGCCTCAACGATGCCTTCCGCAACTCCATCCTTACCGAAGGTCTCGGCCGTACCGACGCCGGATTCGGCGGTGTTGGCGGCCTCACGGCTTTCAGTACCAGAGCCTCACAGTACCGCAAACAGATCTCGCTGAGCTACGCCTTCTCCAACCGCTCCTACAACCATCGTGTGATGGCCTCCGTGGGTACTGGCGAGATTGGCAATGGATGGTATATCATGGCGATGGGTTCCGGCCGCTATGCCGGCGAAGGCTATACCGAAGGCACCTTCTACGAAGCAGCCAGCTACTTCCTCTCCGTTGAGAAGAAATTCAACGATCAGCACAGCCTCGACCTCACTTTCTTCGGTGCCCCCTCGCAACGCGGCGGCTCTGCCCCCGTGGTGCAGGAGGCTTACGACCTCTCCGGAACCAATTACTACAACCCCAACTGGGGATACCAAACCCTTACCGATGGCTCGTTGGTGAAACGCAACTCCCGCGTGAGCCGCTACCACCAGCCCATGACACAGCTGACCTGGTACTGGAACCCCAGCCAACGTACCCAACTCACCACCACAGCGTTCTACTTCGCCGGTCCTGGAGGACAATCCTCTCTCGAATGGGGTGAGGCCCCCGACCCGCGTCCCGACTATTACCGCAACATGCCGAGCTACTTCCAAGGCCACGCCCACAGCACCGCTGAATATGAGGCTCAGATGCAAGCTTGGCTCGACCGCGACCCCTCAGTCACACAAATCGACTGGGACGGCCTCTATAACGCCAACCGCAACCACCTCTTCACCGTCGAGAACGCCAACGGAACCCAAGGCAACACCATCACTGGAAAAGCCTCAAAGTATATCCTCTCCGAACGTCATTACGACAAACAACAGGCTGGCGCTGCCTCCTTCTTCAAACACGAGTTCCGCCCCAACCTCATCATGGCTGGCGGCCTCGCACTGAACTATTCCAGAACACATTATTATGAGATGGTCAACGACCTCCTCGGCGGCGATTACTATTATGATATTAATAAGTATGCCGAGAACCTGGAGACCGACGAGTGCCAAACCGACCTCAACAACCCCAACCACGTGGCTTACGTCGGTGACATCATCAACTATAACTACTACGCCAACCGCAACTACGGCCGCCTCTGGGGCCAGGTCGACTACCTGACAGGTAACTGGGACATGTACCTCGGTGCGCAACTCTCGTTTACCCAAATCTGGCGTACAGGCCTGTTCCGTAGCGGCGCCTTCGCCGACAACTCATACGGCGACGATGCCAAGCATAACTTCCTCGATCCTGGCGTCAAAGCCGGTGTCACATACGCCATCAACGGTCGTAACCATATCGTGGCTAATGCAGCCTATATGCTGCAAGCCCCGCAGTTCCGCGACATCTACGTCTCGCCCCGTACCCGCCATACCCTCGTGTCGGACAACCTCAAAAGCGAACGCATCAGCGCATTCGACCTGAGCTACCTCTACCGCTCTCCCATCTTCAAAATGCGTTTGACAGGTTATTACACCGCATACCAGAACCTCATCTGGAACCGTAGCTTCTATTGTGAGAACGTGTTCATCGGTAGCGCCGAGGGAAGCAATACCTACAAGAGCGAGTTCGTCAACTTCATCATGACCGACATCAAACAGAAAAGCATCGGCATGGAACTGGGTGTCGAATACAACGTGACACCTACCATCACCCTTCAGGCTGCCGCCGCCAACGGCATCCATGTGTATGACAACAACCCGGTGTTCTCCGTCTATGACGACAACAACACAGAAGCCTATATCGTCGACCAAGTGGCCTATCTGAAGAACTATCATGTTTCAAATGGCCCCGAGACCGTGGCTTCACTGGGTATCAAATACAACGACCCGAAGAACTGGTGGGTCAGCCTCAACGGCAACTACATGACCAACATGTACTTCGACGTGAACCCCTATAACCATACCGAATTCGGCATGATGCACTACGCCCAGGGCGACATCCGTATCGAAGATGTGCTGGCCCAAAATCCCATGAAACCGGCCTTCACCCTCGATTTCTACGGCGGCTTCTCGCGTAGGTACAAAGGCTATTACTTCCTGTTCACCGCCAGCGTCAACAACGTGCTCAACAACAAGAGCACCGTGCTCTATGGCTATGACCAACTCCGTTTCAACGCCAACGACCCAGAGATGTTCCCGTCCAAATTCTCTTATATGTACGGAACCAACTTCTTTATCAGCTTGACGGTTAGAAAGTGATTAACAAATGATAAAAGATAAGAGATATAAGATAAAAGTTAAAAATTAATATATAAAAGTATGAGAAAAGTTTTGAAACAAAGTTTTATTCTTCTTGCCTTGTTAGGCGTCATTTTCACGTCGTGCAAGAAAGAGTATCCGGAACCGCCCATCCAGGTGCTTCCTGTGGGAACTGTCTACACCATCGGTGAAATCCTGGATATGGAATCAGGCACCGTGTTTAACGAGGATGCCTCAGTGTATGGTATCGTCACCGCTGACGAGCGCTCAGGAAACCTCTACAAATCAGCTTTCATTCAGGACCGTGCCTCTGGCAAAGCCCTCGAATTGCATCTGAACGCCACTTCAGGCGTCCGTATCGGCGATTCCATCCGCGTATACCTTAAGGACGTCACCTACTCCTTGTATAACGGACTCCCGCAGCTCTCCAACTTCGAGGCCGACGGTCATATCATCATCTTGGCCAACAACAAGGACATTGAGCCCGTCGAGACTACCATCGCCGACATCGTTGCCGGTAACCACCTGGCAGGTTTGGTGAAACTCACCAACGTGATGTTTACCGAACAGAACACCTTCGCCGAACCCAACACCTACGGCAACCGCACCCTGGTGGATCCCTCCGACTTCTCCAAGAGCGTCATCGTACGTACCAGCAACTACGCTAACTTCGCCAACGACAGCCTGCCCCAAGGCACAGGTAACTTGACTGCCATCGCTTCCGTTTATGGCAGCACTTGGCAACTCTACATCCGTTCGGCCAGCGAACTTGAATTCAATGGATACAACCCCGGTGGCGGCAACTCAGCCCTGCCTTATTATCAGGACTTCGCCTCCTCATTCGGAACCTATACCACCTATGACGTTTCAGGTTCCGAGTCTTGGGTGATCGATTACCAGACCGCTAAAATGACGGGTTATGTGGGTGGCGTCAACAATGCCAATGAGGACTGGCTGATCTCCGCTCCCGTGTCGCTTGAAGGCGTCAGCGAAGTCAACATGACGATGAAATATATCGCCCGCTATTTCTCCAACCTGAAGAACGACATCACCATCCAGGTCTCCAGCGAGTACACCTCTGGCGATCCTAATCTGGTCAACTGGACACAAGTGGACGCCAACCTGAGCGAAGGCTCCAACTGGACCGACTTCCTCACCGCTGAGATCGACCTCTCGCAATTCGCAGGTCAAGAAGTGCGTGTGGCTGTGAAGTACCTCTCCAGCGAGGCCAAGGCCGGCACCATCGAGATCCAAAGCATCCTCATCGAGGAAGGCAATGGCGGCGGCGTCACTCCTCCCACTCCTCCCGGACCTGGCGGCGACGTGCAGAGCATGCCTTACGTCCAGTCGTTTGCGACAGAGTTCGGCTCCTACATGACTTACGATGTCGCTGGCGCCGAGAGCTGGGTCATCGACTTCAACACAGCTAAGATGACAGGCTATGTCGGAGGCGTCAACAACGCCAACGAAGACTGGCTGATCTCCTCGCCCGTGGCCATCACCGGTGTCACCGACGCCAAGATGACCATGGTCTATATCGGACGCTACTTCGCCGATATCAATGAAGATATCTCCATCTGGGCTTCTACCAACTACAACTGGGGCGATGCACCTAGCGCCGCCTCTTGGAACCGTGTGAACGCAACCTTCACCCAAGGCAGCAACTGGAACGACTTCGCAACCACTGAGATCGCACTGACCGATTATGTGGGCCAAACGGTGACCTTCGCAGTGAAATATCTCTCCAACAACACCAAGGCCGGCACCATCGAGATCCAAAGCATCGCCATCCAAGAAGGCACTGGCGTGACTCCTCCCGAACCGCCCACCCCGGGTACTCCCGAAGGTAGCGGCACAGCCGACGACCCCTATAATGTTGCCGCCGGCATCGGCCAGCAGAGCGCAGAACCCATCGCCTGGGTCCACGGCTATATCGTTGGCTCTGTGAAAAACGGAACAACCTCCGTGTCAAGTAACGATGACATCAACTGGGGCGCTCCCTTCGACAGTCCGACCAATGTGGTCATCGCCGATGACCCCGACTGCCGCGAGATCGACCTCTGCATCATCGTCAACCTGCCTGCAGGCAAGCCCTTGCGTCTCCAAGTGAACCTCCTCGATAATCCCGACAACCTTGGAAAGATGCTTGCCGTCAACGGCAAACTCCGCAAGTACTTCAACAAAGCTGGTCTGCGCGACAGCAATGGCACAGAGAACGACTTCGTGTTGGAAGGTGCCGTGCCGCCCACCCCAGGCAATGAAATCTTCTCCGAGAGCTTCGCCTCTGGACAAGGTGACTTCGTCATCGAGGATGTGCTCATGCCGAGTGAACTGACCTACGTGTGGGCCCATGCACCGAACTACTCCTGCATGAAGGCCAGCGCTTACGTCGGTCAAGCCTACGAGACCGAAAGCTGGCTGGTGTCACCCGCCATCGACCTGTCCAATGTGAACGCCGCCACACTGAAATTCGACCAGGCCGTCAATTATGCCGCTCCCACGGGCGTGCTGTCAGTGATGGTCACCACCGAATACGAAGATACCGTCGACGGCATCGAATGGACCGAGCTCCAACTGAGCGCATGGCCCGCCGGAAGCGATTGGACCTTCATCGCCTCGTCAGCCGACCTGACTCCTTTCGCAGGACAGACAGTAAACATCGCGTTCAAATACACCAGCACCGAAAGCGCTGCCGCTACTTGGGAAGTGAAAAACTTTGTGGTTGAATAAAATTGCCTTTTAAAACAATGTCAGAGAACTTAGTCATCATACCGACCTATAAAGAGAAAGAAAACATCGAGAAGATCATCCGTTATGTCTTCAACCTGCCCATGGCTTTCGATATCCTTATCATCGACGACAACAGTCCCGATGGTACCGCCGATATCGTGAAGGGCATGATGCCCGAGTTCTCTGACAAACTCTTTATCTTGGAGCGTCCCGGCAAGCTGGGACTGGGGACCGCTTACATCACAGGCTTCAAATGGGCCTTGGAACGCGACTACCAGTATGTCTTCGAGATGGATGCCGACTTCTCGCACAACCCCGATGACCTGATTCGTCTCCATGACGCTTGTGCCAATGGTGCCGACCTGGCCGTCGGATCACGGTATAAGACCGGCGTCAACGTGGTCAACTGGCCTATGGGCCGTGTGCTGATGTCGTACTACGCCTCAGCATACGTGCGTTTCGTGACACGCATGAAGGTACGCGACACCACGGCGGGATTCGTGTGCTATACCCGCAGGGTGCTCGAGACCATCGACCTCGACCGCGTCAAGTTCGTAGGCTACGCCTTCCAAATTGAGATGAAATACACCGCATGGAAACTGGGCTTCAATATCGTGGAAGTGTCAATCATTTTCACCGACCGACGCGAAGGACAATCCAAGATGAGCAAAGGCATCTTCCGTGAGGCTATCTTCGGCGTGATTAACTTGCGCTGGAGAGGAATGGTAGGAAAGATCAAACCTCGAAAGGCTTAACAATGAACTATTTCATCAAAAATGCGACACTTGTCAACGAAGGCCTGTCCTTTGTGGCAAGTGTCTTTGTTTCAGACGGCAAGATTGCCAAGATTATCCCGGAAGGAACGCCGTTCAACTATGGCTCGGCTACCGTGATTGACGCAACCGGGAAATACCTGATCCCAGGCATCATCGACGAACATGTGCATTTCCGGGAACCGGGACTGACCCATAAGGCCGACATCCACACTGAGAGCCGCGCTGCCGTAGCTGGAGGCGTGACCTCGTTTATGGACATGCCCAACACTGTGCCTCAGACCACTACTCAGGAACTGCTTCAACAGAAATTCGACCTGGCTGCTCAAAATTCACTGGCCAACTACTCTTTTTATTTAGGCGCCACCAACGACAACCTTGAAGAGGTGGTGAAAACCGATCCCAAACGGGTGTGCGGCGTGAAACTCTTCATGGGGAGCAGCACGGGCAATATGCTGGTCGATAAGAATGAAGTGCTGGTGCGACTCTTCCGTGAGTCCCCTTGTCTCATCGCGGCACATTGCGAGGATGAGATGACCATACATGCCAACACGGTGCGTTGTAAGGATTTGATAGCAAAGGGCGAAATCATCCCTGATGCGAGCATCCATCCCCTTGTCCGTACAATGGAGGCGTGTTATAAATCCTCAGCGAAGGCTGTCGACATGGCCGAGAAGTTCGGCGCTAGACTGCATGTGATGCATATCTCCACAAGGAAGGAATTATCGCTGTTTAAAAATGGTATTCCTCTGAAAGACAAAAAGATAACAGCCGAAACTTGTCCGCATTATCTCTGGTTTACCGACCATGACTATGAGACAAAGAGTTTTGCTATCAAATGCAATCCAGCCATCAAAGCCAGTTGGGACCGCGATGCTTTACGCAACGCCTTGCGTGACGGACTGATCGATACGATTGGTACCGACCATGCACCGCATCTGCTTGAAGAAAAGATGACGGACGACTACTTCACGTCAAAGTCAGGATTCCCGTCCATCCAGCATTCCCTTCAGGTGATGTTGGAATGTGGTGTTGACTTACCGCTGCTGGTCCAACTCATGTGCCACAATCCCGCCGTCTTGTATTGTATCGAAGGTCGAGGCTTCATCCGTGAGGGTTATCACGCCGATCTGGCTCTGGTTGACATGAGCCATCGGGAGGTGATTTCAAATGCCGCGGAACTCTCAAAGTGCGGCTGGACTCCCTACGACGGAATGACGGTCCATTCCCATGTGACCCACACCTTCGTGAATGGTAATCTGGTTTATGAAAACGGTGTGTTTCACGAAGGCTTTAGAGGAGAAAGGTTATTGTTTAATCGTTAAAGTCTATTGGAATTATGAAAAGGAATCTGTTTATCATCGTCTCTCTCATCGTCGTCTTTGTCTTCTCCGGTTGTGGCCAAAGCCTTCGGGAGGAGGTGGTCTCCAGCTACGACAATGGACAGCCTGCCAAGGCATACTATTATAATAAAGGAAACCAATGGATCTATGAGAAGGATTTCTACGACACCGGTATTCTCATGATGGAAGGCCCCATCCTCAATGGTCAACGTGAAGGCGACTGGATATCCTATTTCCCTGACGGGAAAGTGCAAAGTACCGGTGTTTACAAGGAAGGTCTCCGCATTGGCAAGTCAATGGTCTATCATGAAAACGGGCAGCTCTGGATGGATGGATGGTATGTAAACGACCATAAATGCGGCGAATGGATCTTTTATGACGAGCAGGGATACGAACTGGAAAGGAAGGACTTCGGTCCTTGCGACTAAAGGTCGTCCTTCATCTTCTCGATCATTCGGCGTTCTTTCTTGGTGGGGCGTCCTGCGCCACGGTCGCGCCACTCGCTCTTGTAGGCGTGCATGAATTCAATGCGTTCATATTCTTCCGGAGGGGTGAGGTCGGTATAAACCTCGGGCACCATCTTGGCAGGGACTCGGTTTTTGATCACCGACTTAACCTGAACCACTTTGTGAAGTTGTTCGATCTGTACTTGGATGATATCGCCCTCCTTCACCTCGCGTGAAGGTTTTACCGGAGCATCGTCGATCTTCACCTTGCCGCCTTTGATGGCGTCGGTGGCGATGGCACGGGTCTTGAAGAGCCTTGCCGCCCATAACCATTTGTCGATTCTTACTCCTTGGTCCTCCACTTGATTGGAATTATGAATTATGAATTAAGAATTAAGAATTTACTTCTCTTTAAAAATCATCTGAATAGGTACTCCTGTAAAGTTCCAGTTCTCCCTGATTTTGTTTTCAAGGAAGCGCTCGTACGATTCCTTCACGTCCTTGGGGAGGTTGCAGAAGAAGATGAACTGGGGGAATACGCTCTTCAGTTGGGTGATGTATTTGATCTTGATGTAACGTCCGCGCGATGCTGTCGGAGGTGGCACCGAGCCGATGATCTCGAGCATCACGTCGTTGAGTTCGCGTACCGGGATGCGGCGTTCGCGGTTCTCATACACCTGATGGGCTGTCTCCAGCACCTTGAAGATGCGTTGTTTGTTGATGGCGGAGGTGAAGATGATGGGGAAGTCGGTGAACGGAGCGGTTCTGGCCTTGATGGCTCGCTCGTATTCGAGGTGTGTGTTCGAATTCTTTTCAACGAGGTCCCATTTGTTGACCACCAAGACCAGCCCTTTGCGGTTTTTCTCGATGAGACGGAGGATGTTCATGTCTTGAGCCTCGAAGCCGTTTTGAGCGTCGATCATCAGGATGGCCACGTCACAGCTCTCGATGGCGCGGATGGAGCGCATCACAGAATAGAACTCAATGTCTTCCTCCACCTTGCTCTTCTTGCGGAGGCCGGCGGTATCGACCAGCATGAAGTCCATGCCGAAGGCGTTGTAACGGGTGTCGTTGGTGTCGCGTGTAGTTCCTGCGATGTCGGTCACGATATGACGGTCGGTGCCGAGGAAGGCGTTGATCAGGGAAGATTTGCCCACGTTGGGGCGGCCCACCACGGTGAAACGTGGCAGGCTGGTGTCGAAGTCGGTGGTGTTGCCGGGGAGCAGCTCGCAGACTTTGTCGAGCAACTCGCCGGTGCCTCCACCCGTCATGGCGGAGATGCCGTATGGCTCACCCAGTCCCAAGGCATAGAACTCGGCGGTCTCAGACTCCTTGTTGGGCTCGTCGATCTTGTTCACGGCCAGCACCACGGGCTTCTTCTGTTGACGCAGTATGGTGGCTACGTCTTCATCGAGCACATGGAGGCCGACCCTGCCGTCCACCACGAAGATGATGACATCTGCTTCGTCGATGGCAAGGTCCACCTGTTTCCTGATCTCCTCTTCGAAGATGTCGTCCGACCCGATCACATAACCGCCGGTGTCGATCACGGTGAATTCTTTCCCGTTCCAGTCGCTCTTGCCGTAATGCCGGTCGCGGGTGACACCACTGGTCTCCTCTACGATGGCCTTACGCTCTTTCAGCATCCTGTTGAACAGGGTTGACTTGCCCACGTTGGGGCGGCCTACTATGGCTACGATGTTTGACATATTGACTTAAAGTTATTTTCAGAAAGGATATTCGTCGAAGATTGTATAATCGGCGCGGGTGAACACCAAGGTGCCAAGGTCGCTGGTGCTGTAGCTGAACTGTGAGGGCGTGACCTTCAGTTCACCATAACCGCTGGTCATGCCGGTGTTGAATTCAGAGATGACTTCTTCCCAGGCGCTGCCAAGGTCGTCGGTTCTCGAGTTGATGAAATACTCAGCCAGTTCTTCGGCTTCGTAATCCAACCATTCTCCTTCGCCGAACTCGCGGTCGTATTCCAGGAATGCGGTAACATAATCCAACACGGGTTCATCCTCAAACCAAACCCAAGCGGTCTCAGAGTCGTAGTCCAGGAAGAGCTTGCCTTCTTTCACGGTGTAGGTTCCTCCGGAATAGGCGATGTAAGGCATCTCGTAGGTGTCATCACCCACTTCATCGACGAGGCTGAGATAGTCTATCTCCAGGAATTTTCCAGTGTTGCTTTCGGTATCCGGGAAGAACTGATAGTCGGCCGGATATTCATCTTCTCCGAGATAAGTCGACCCTTCCCACGTGCCAGACAGGTCTTGGGCCATCTTTTTGTTGGTGTCGTCACAAGCTGTGAACAGGGATGCTACTGCAACGAGCATCGTGGTAAGTAAAAGCTTTTTCATATCTGTTTATTTAAAGGTGATTGATTTTGCAAAAGTATAACAATTATGCTTCATATCCAAACCGTTTCAACTCGGTTTCGCTGTCGCGCCAGTCTTTGTCGACTTTCACGAAGAGTTCCAAGAAGATTTTCTTCCCCGTAAACTCTTCGATGTCGGCTCTTGCCTGCATGCCGAGTTTCTTGATGGCACTTCCGCCCTTGCCGATGATGATGGCCTTCTGAGAGTCGCGGGCCACATAGATGACGGAACGGATGTGCACATGGTGTTCGGTCTCTTCGTATGACTCAACCTCGACTTGAACCGAGTAGGGTATTTCCTGTTGATAGTTCAAGAGGATCTTCTCACGGATGATCTCGGTGATGAAGAAACGCATCGAGCGGTCGGTGAGCTCGTCTTTTGGGAAGTAAGGCGGGCACTCGGGAAGTTTGGTGAGGATTTGCTCGAACACATGTTGGATGTTGGCGTTGTGTTGCGCCGAGATGGGGAAAATGGTGGCTTGGGGTAGCTCCTTTTCCCAGTATGCCACGGCCTTTTCCAAAGTCTCTTGGTCAGCCAAATCGATCTTGTTGATAAGGACAAACACCGGGATGTCAGTCGTTTTGAGCCGTTCCACGGTCTTTTCCTCCACCTTCTTGTCGGTAATGTCGACGACAAAAAGGATTAAATCGGCGTCGATGAGTGCCACGTTGACGAACTGATTCATCACTTCGTGCATCTTGTAGGCGGGGTCCTTGATGATTCCTGGGGTGTCGGAAAACACGATTTGGAAGTCGTCGCCGTTGACGATGCCCAAGATGCGGTGACGGGTGGTCTGTGCCTTCGAGGTGATGATGGATATTTTCTCGCCCACGAGTTGGTTCATGAGGGTTGATTTGCCCACGTTGGGGCGTCCTATGATGTTGACGTAACCTGCTTTATGGCTCATTTTTTTGAAAAAAATCGTTAAAATACTTGCGGTGTATGATAATTAGATGTAATTTTGCAGCCTGAAACTTGATGCGGGGTGGAGCAGAGGCAGCTCGTTGGGCTCATAACCCAAAGGTCGCAGGTTCGAGTCCTGCCCCCGCTACTCAAAAAAACGGACCTCTTTCGGGGTCCGTTTTTTTTGTTTGCGTTGGCGCATCAAATCAGTAGAGCTCCGGGGCTTTCTGCAGTGTGCCTTCAATGACGCCGTCATAGTTGACTTCCAGCATGGCGATAAGAACCATGGCGTTGCCAGTACCGACAGCAGTGCCATTCAAAGTCATTGTGTCGTCGTTGAGCACAGCGGTCATGTTCATGACAAAGTCAACGTTGACATCAATGAAGAGGTTGATGGTCTTGCGGAAATGGAACTCGTCGAAAGTGATGGTGACATTGTCTTCTCCCATGGTGCCATAGAGGCTCACAGGAGTGCCGTCGATCTCGATGGTGGCCTTGACACGGTTGTCCTCCTCGAGGGCTCCCAAAGCAATCATGACGGGAAGGTTAGAGATGGTGTCGTCCGTGTTGTAGGCGTTGTGGCCGGCAATCTCGTTGGAGGTGATGTGACCAGCGATGCTCATTAAACCATTGAAGGTACCCATCTCGGCGACGACAGGCTGGGCGACGTCAACCACGACGTTGACGACATTCATCTTGTTGGCCTTGTCAGTCACAGTGGCGGTCACGGCATAGGTCGAAGCAACCTCTGGAGTGTAGCTGAACGTGAAAATGTTCTCAGCATTGGGGTCGGTGAACTCGGGCTTCTGGTTGAAAACAGTGGCGCCTGTGGCATCGGTGATGGAGAAGTCGAAGTTGACCAGTTCAGACTCGCTGCCTGAGTTGGGGGCGACTTTCACCTTGAAGTTAAGTTCGGTGCCGACATAAACACCAGTGCTGCCTGAGATGAAGCCATCTTCGGCGACAAATTCAACAACGGGTTTCTGGGCCATGATGTCGTCGATGACCTCCTGGGTGCAGCTTGCAAAGGTCATCAGTCCGACGACGCAAGCCAAAGCAAAGAATAATTTTTTCATGATATGAATTGAATTGAAAATTAAGTTACAAATAGATTACAAAATGCAAAGATAAGGCCAAATTCCTTAAGAATTATCAAAATAATGAAAAAAATCGTAATTTTGAGGTCTAAAAACTGGGAACTATGCCTTTGTGGATGTCGATCCTCCCACCTTTGGTGGCGATTTTAATGGCTCTTCTGCTGAAAGAAGTGGTCTCCTCCTTGTTCTTTGGTATCCTCACCGGCACCTTCATCATGTCGCTTTATGGTGGATGCGGCCCCCTTGAAGCCTTGGGTGGAGGGCTCTTAAGGGTGGTGGACACCTATGTGGTGGGGTCGCTCTACGATGCCGACCATGTCCGCATCATCGTCTTCACACTGTTGATCGGTGGCATGGTGAAGGTAATTACCGCCAACGGCGGCATGCGAGGCATCGTCAGCTGGCTCTCCAAAAAGGCCCGTGGACCTCGCTCTGGACAGCTGATGACTTTTGTGATGGACCTCTGCGTGTTTTTCGACGACTATTCCAACACCCTCGTGGTGGGCAACACGATGCGCCCGCTGGCCGACAAACTGAAGATCTCACGCGAGAAGCTGGCCTATATCGTCGACTCCACCTCGGCCCCCGTTGTGGCGGTGGCTTTCATCACCACTTGGATCGGAGCTGAGCTGAGCTATATCCAGGATGGCATCAACAACCTCGGATTGGACATGTCGTCCTATTCGGTGTTCTTTCACTCGTTGGCCTATAGCTTCTATCCGTTCCTCACCCTGGCATTCGTGCTGATGCTGATTTTGAGTGGTCGTGACTATGGCCCGATGCTCAAAGCAGAGCGCAAGACGAGAGCAACGGAACTGCAACCCCAGACAACCTCGGAGCAAGCCGAGGACCGCGGCCATGCCGTCGACGCCCTGGTGCCGTTGTTGGTGCTGATTGTCGGCACGGTGGTGGGATTAATGGCCACGGGATATGACGCCTCTGTTTGGAACGACGAGGCCTTGGGATTCATGGGTAAGCTCTCGGCTACCATCGGCGCTGCCGACTCCTACACGGCACTTCTGTGGTCGTCATTGTGCTCGCTGTTGACAGCCATTGTCATGACCCTGCTGCGTCGCAAGCTGAAGTTCAACAAGATCATGGAGTCAACCGTGGAAGGCTTCAAATCGATGTTCAATGCGGTGGTTATCCTCACCATGGCCTGGTCGATCGCCTTGGTTACCAAAGATATGCATACCGCCGAGTTTGTCTCGCAACTCCTGGTTCAATGGTCGCTTTCGCCAGCTCTGGTGCCGATGATCACCTTTGCACTAGCCGCCCTGATCGGTTTCTCCACGGGTACCTCGTGGGGAACCATGGCCATCCTCTATCCCTTGATCCTGCCTGCATCATGGTTGCTGTGCCAGGAGCAGGGCTACACCATGGAGCAAACCCTGCCCATCTTCTATAACGTAGTTGCCTCGGTCTTGGCTGGTGCTGTGATGGGCGACCACTGCTCGCCGATTTCCGACACCACCATCATGAGTTCCCTGTCGAGCCAATGCGACCACCTGCAACACGTAGCTACACAGATGCCTTATGCCCTTACGGTAGGCTCCGTGGCTTTGTTCCTCGGTGTGCTGCCCTCGGCACTGGGGCTGCCCTCGTGGATTGCTTTCCTCATAGCCTTGCTTTCGCTAGGTTTGGTTGTACGTTTTATCGGTAAGAAAATATAACATTTATGAAAAGACTGCTAATAATATTGTTATGTGCATTCATGGCAACGGCCGCATCCGCCCAAGGAACTTGGACGGTGCGGTCGGTGCCCAATACACGCTTGGAGAGTGACTATATCCATGTGTCTGACCCCGACGGCTATCTATCCGATAGCACCGAGGCGGTCATCAACGGTGCCCTAAGCTCCATTCGCGAACAGGCGGATGTGTTTGTGGTGACACTTTACAGTATTGGCGATGACGAACCCAAGCATTTTGCCACTGCCTTGTTCAACTACTGGGGTATTGGCGACGCCTCTACCGACAACGGTGTGCTGCTTCTCTTTGTGGAAGACCAACGTGCTCTTGAATTCGAGACGGGTTATGGCGTGGAGACAACTCTCACCGATGCGCGCTGCTCCATGATCTTCAACAACACCATCGTTCCTTATTTCAGGGCAGGCGACTATGAAGGCGGCCTCTGCGCCGGAGTGGCCGACATCGTGGAAGTGTTTGGCGGAGTCGTCCCCGATGAGATGATGGGACTCCTCTCCAGCCGTGACCAATCCAACGATGATTATGGCTATGATGATGAATACGGAGAGGACATGAGTTTCGGCGAAATCATAAATTTCCTAATCATCATATTGTTAGCCTTCTTTGTGCCGATCATCTCTTTCTTCAGGTGGATTGCAAGCCTGCTGAAAGGCAAGAAAAGCCAAGACGGTAACATGGAAAAGGACGAAATGTTTGTGCAAGACGGTGTCAGATATAAGGACTTGAACGCCAAATGGTCATCGTCGGTGTGGGAAGGGAAGGGGTTCCTGCGCTTCCTTGTTTATGGTGTCTCGGCGGTTGGCATCTTTTTGGCGGCCATAGGCCTTGTGCCGACATGGTTTCCTGAGGCTTCCGATGCAAGGCAAAGTTTCTTGTCGCTCCTGATCGGCTGGGTTACCTATTCCTCATTCACGGGCTTGATTCAGAATTCCATGCTGATGGCAAAGGCCAAGGCGGCCGCTTTGACTTCAAATAGTCCAAGGGCTATCTATACCCAGGCCAAGAAAGACGGACATTCCCAGTTGTCCAGGGTCCTAGCCCCATGGCTCGGTGTCCCATTCAGCATGGCTCTTAAAAAACGTATCGAAAACAGCGTTCAGTGTGTGTGTCCTAACTGTGGTGCCGACATGATGAAGGATGAGTCGTTTGAACTGCCTGCCATGCGTGTCGCCGAAGAAACCGCTGGCGCATATCTTTTCACTCCATGCCGATGCTCCATGGGACACACCTTGGTGTTGCGCGAGAAGGGTGGAAGTTATGATAGCGTGCTGCAATGCAAGTCCTGCGGGGCTAAGGCGGCAAAATCGGTGAAGGAACGGACTACCGTCCAGCCCACCTATTCCTCACAAGGTATCAAGGAGACCACCTATGAATGCCAATACTGCCATACCAAACAGACAAAAACATCGTTCATTCCTCGCCTCACCCGCTCCACCAGTTCCTATGGCTCAGGCTCCCACCATCATTCTTCTGGCGGCTCTTTCGGAGGTGGCCATAGCGGTGGCGGAGGTTATTCGGGGAGATGGTGAGAGATAAAAGTTAAAAGATAAAAGATAATAGTTAAAAGTTTTAAAAATGATTGAACTTGATTCCAATTTTAGTCTTGCTCAATTGGGCAATGTGAGAAAAGAGGCTTTCGAAATCCTCTACAACAAAAACAGAGTATCTTCATGGGATGGACACTTGTACATCACCCCCGACAAGATGTATTTCATCGTGGCTCCAGCCAGCATGGAGGGGCGTTCCATCGCCGATATTGGCGGTGCACCAAACTCGTGGTGTATCGATCTAAGCGAGATTGCCTCTTATGGTAAATTTGGCCTAGGCGGCTTCAAGATTGAGTTGAAAGACGGCAATGTGCTTCGCTTTGCCAACGTATTCCGCAAAAAGCGCAATGCCATCGTTGAAGCCATTGAAGAACGGCTGAATAAGTAACCGTCCGCATGTGTGTAACAATGGGGCTGTCACCGAGTGGCAGCCCCATTGTTTTTTTAAAATGCGAGTTTTAGGTAGTTTTTTTGTGATTATCATTTACTTATTTTTGCACTGTTAAATTGTTTAACCTTTGGAAGGAAGTTTCTAATATAATAAATCATGAAAAAACTACTCTCTTTAATTCTTGTCATGCTGGCCAGCATCGGCCTGACCATGGCCCAAGCCGACATTTATGCGGTGGGCAGCTCAACTGACGCATCTGGGAAGAACTGCGCCGTTGTGTATCACAATTCCCAAAAACTATATGAAATCGTCCCCCCTCTTGGAGACTATGACTTCGAATCCTCAAGCGTGGTAGTGGGCGACGGGGATGTTTATTGGACTATGAATTGCACCTATGCAGACAACGGTAGCTATAACTACGGTGATGTCTACAAAAACGGTAATAGGCTTTTGAACAGCCCTGGTGGTCAGTACATACATCTTAATGACCTCGCCTATGGTGATGGACACGTATATGCAGCGGGTTCCAAACTCATGGATGGCGTTTACCATGCTGTGGTTTATAGGGACAATAGCACTACTCCTTATCTGGTGCCAGGCCAAAATGGACATTCGAGCAGAATCCGATCCATTGTCTATAATGATGGTAATCTTTATATGGGTGGATATGAAAGTAGCGGTTCTGGTGCCAACAATGCCATCATTTGGAAAAATGATGAGGAATTGTACAATTTGGGAATTTTCAAAGATATCATGGACATTGCGTTTTATGACAGTGATGTCTATTCTGTGGTGAATACCAACTCTGACATTAAGGTGTATAGGAACAACCAAGTGCTTTATACCCTTACCGATAATTGGAATGGCAACATTGGTGGCATGAGCATTTGCATTGATGCTGGCGACGTTTATGTATCGGGACATGTGCATAGTAATATTAGGGTGTGGAAAAATGGCGAAATGATGGTTAATCTGACGGCCTATGATGAGGGCAATTCAATGGCTGTGGAGGCTAACCACATGGGCGTCTATCATGCCGGTTACGCCGAAGGAGTAGGACGCTTATGGAAGGACAACGTGTTATGGTATTCTTTCGACAATTGTAACCGAATCAACGCCCTTTACGTTGACGTGCCTTGTGGAGACGATGGCATTCGCACACTTCCTTTCACAGAAGGCTTTGAGAACAACAATACCCAATGGTCGTGCTGGACAAAAATAGATGTGGACAACAATAATGGAGGTGATGCTTCCTATTGGGATCGAGGTGCCGCATCACCTAACTTCGGCAGCTACTACGCACATCATGCTGACGGAGACGATCAGGAAGATTGGCTGATTACCCCCAGACTTTTCCTGCAACCTAGTCGTGATAACACCACGCTGACCTTTAAAAGCCGTGGATCGTTTTCTTATACATCTCACGCAAGTGTGTGTGTATCCACCGGCAGCGATGTTAATAATTTGAATGCTTATACCGAGATTTCGACCCTGACCCCTCATAATGGCTGGGAAACGGTTACAGTTGACTTAAGCAACTATCAAGGTCAGGCAATTTACATTGCTTTCAAATGTGTTGGTCCCGGGAATTCAGTGCTTATATGGGATATTGACGAGGTCAGCGTCACTGAGAGTTGGATGCCTTGCGGTGCCAATGCCACAGTGCCTTTCATTGTACCATTCGATAACGGTCTGAACTCCTGCTGGTATGTCGTCGACGACGACCATAGCGGTGGCAACAAATGCTGGCAATACGACAGCTCAAGCCAGTGCATGGTTCATCCTTGGGGCCCGTCGGGAGTGCTCCAAAAAGGCATGCTCTTTACCCCTAAGATCACTCTGCCAGCTGGACACGACTATGTGCTGAAGTTCTATTCGAAGAACCAGTCATCGGGTGCCAATATGTGGAATGAAGTAAAGATTGCTGTTGACGAGAGCGGCGTTCCCGATCCGTCACATTACTACACCGTGATTTGGACGGACCAGCAGTTCCCGGGTGTCTGGGAAGAAGTGGAGATTCCACTTTCGGCCTACGCAGGTCATGATATCAACCTGTGCTTTAACTATGAAGGTACATACGCCCACAAATGGTTTATCGATGACGTGCGCATTGAAGAAGAAATCGCACAATACACCATCACCGCCAACGCCAACAACAACGCTTGGGGAACAGTGACAGGCGGTGGCACTTATAATGCGGGAGCGACCTGCACCCTTGTGGCTACACCTGCCAGCGGCTACCAATTCCAGAGCTGGAAGAAGAACGGCACCGTGGTGAGCACCAACGCCAGCTACAGCTTCACAGTGACAGAGAACGCCACCTATACCGCCTACTTCGGCGAGACCCCGATCAACTACTACACCATCACCACGGAAGTGAATCCGACAGGCGCCGGTTCGGTGACGGGCGGCGGCACCTATCAGGAGGGATCGTCGGTGACTGTCGAAGCCATCCCCAATGTGGGATACACTTTTGCCCAATGGCAGAATGGCAGCACACTTAACCCCTTTACGACAACTGTGACACATGATGTTACCTACACAGCCTATTTTGAGCAGGAGGAATACACTGTTAGCGTGTATGCCAGCCCGAGCTACGGTGGCACCACAACCGGTGGCGGTACCTTCCACTACGGCGAGACGGCTACCTTGACGGCCACCCCGTCTGAGGGTTATGAGTTCGCCGGCTGGAGCGATGGCAATAACGATAACCCACGCAACGTCACCGTCATAGGCAGTGTCTCCTATACGGCCATCTTTAACGAGGCAGGAACGACCTATTACAACGTCATGACCTACGTCAATCCCTATGGAGCCGGTACAGTAACTGGCGGCGGTACCTATGAGGAAGGTACAAGCATCGTGCTGACAGCGACAGCCAACCCAGGCTACACCTTCACGCAGTGGAATGATGGCAACATGTCCAACCCGCGCACGGTTACAGTGAACGGCGACATGTCCTTTACGGCCCAATTCAGCCAGAACACCTACACCATACAAGTGGCGGCCGACCCGGTAACAGGCGGTTCCGTGACGGGCGGCGGCACCTTTGTATATGGCGACCTCGCCACCTTGTACGCCACGCCATACAGCGGCTACGACTTCGTGGGCTGGAGCGACGGCTCTAACGAGAACCCGCACACCGTTACGGTGACGGGCAACGCCACCTATACGGCCACCTTCAGCTATGCAGGTGCCACTTACTATACGGTGTCGGCCTATGTTTCTCCCGTGGGAGCCGGTTCGGTAGAGGGCTCAGGCACCTACCCCGAGGGCAGCACGGTGACGCTGACCGCCAACGCCAACATGGGCTACGCCTTCAGCGAGTGGAACGACGGAGTGACCGCCAACCCGAGAACGGTCACGGTGACTAACAACATGAGCTTCACGGCCTACTTCACCACCCAGTCCTACACCATCACCACCAACGCCATCCCGGCCGCGGGCGGTACGGTGAGCGGCGGCGGCACCTACGCCTATGGCGCGATGGCCACGCTGACGGCAACCCCGGCCGCGGACTATACGTTCATGCAGTGGCAGGATGGCAACACACAGAACCCGAGGACGATCACGGTGACCGGCAACGCCACCTATGTCGCCCTGTTCATGACGGCCGGCGGAGATGTCTATACGCTGACGGTGACCTCGGCCAACCCGTTCCTCGGCTCGGTGATGGGCGGCGGCACCTATCCTGCAGGCGCCATTGTGGAGATCTCGGCCTATCCCGCCTCCTACGCCCACTTTGTGCAGTGGAACGACGGCAACACCGAGAACCCGAGAAGGGTGACGATGGACGGCGACAAGGAGTTCGTGGCGTCGTTCAGCAACACTTCACAATATACGATCGAAGTGGTGAGTTCGAATCCTGAGATGGGTGCGGTGAACGGCGGCGGCACCTTCGAGGAGGGAGCCCAGACGGAGATCAGCGCGGTGGCATTCAGCGGCTATGTGTTCCGTCGCTGGCAGGACGACAACACGGACAATCCGCGCACCATCACGGTGAACGGCGACATGACCTACCGCGCCTACTTCGAGTCGAACACCGTGGTGACCCACACCCTGACCTTGATCTGCAACACGGACGAGGGCTCGGTGAGTGGCGGCGGCGTGTATGTGGAAGGAACTACCGCTACGGTGCAGGCCTTCCCGAAAGAGGGCTTTGAGTTCGACTTCTGGAACGACGGCGTGAAGGAGAACCCGCGCACGGTGACGATGACGAACGACCTAACCTTGGTGGCCTACTTCAAGGGCACGGGCGTGGGCGAGATGAGCGAGCCTGCCCTGAGCGTCTACCCGAACCCCGCCAAGGAGAGCATCCGCATCGAAGGTCTCGAAGGCGAACGCGAGGTGCGCATCTACAACAGCCTCGGCGACCTGGTGAAGGTGACCACGGCTACCGACAATAAGGAAATCGGAATCGAAGAGCTGGCCAGTGGCCTCTATCTGGTGCGCTGTGGCAACCAAACGCTACGTTTTGTCAAGAAATGAATCTAAACTGGATTGGAAATGAAAAGACTGCTTGCAATTCTAGTCTTCTTGCTGGCTGCGGTTGGCATGGCAAAGGCCCAGGACGTGTATGTCTCGGGTACCGGATACAACGAATTTGGCAACATGACTGCTGTGGTTTACCGCAATAGTGATTTGTTGTACACCCAAAGTTCGGACAACATGGACCAATTGGGCTATGGCGTGGTGGTCAATCCCAACAACCATAACGACTTGTTTTGGCTGGTGATCGAAGACGATAATCAAGGTTGGGCCGCTTCTACCATCTACCGGAATGACCAGCAATACAATTCGCTGGGCGAAGGAAGCTACGCGTTTAGGCTCAATTGGTGTGACTTGGGAACCGATGATCCCAACCAAAGCCTTTTCATTTCAGGTTATCGTATCGTGGATGGGGGATTATATGCTGCGATTTGGCGTGGCGATGATCCAACTCCCCTGTATTCACCCAATTGCGGTGACGGAAGGCAATCCATGGCGTTGGGCGTTGTCGGGGTTCCGGGGCCCTCAGGGACTGTGGACCTGTATTATGGCGGAAACCGTGAAGACGAGTCCAATCTCGAAACTGCCACAGTTTGGAAGAACAACGAAGTCCTCTATACTTTTGATGCGTCTGGTGTCAGCAGTATCGTCGTTTCATTGGACTACTACGATGGTGTCCTGTATTCGCTTGTCAATGAATCCTGGAGTGGAGGCGGTGCCTTGAGACTTTATGCCAATAATCAACTGGAGAGCATATTGATTGAAGATACAGCCGAGAACTATACCGCTTCCGTCAAGGTGGATGGCGGCTATGTCTATGTCTATGCGTATTATGACCAAGGTGAGACCAAGGTGTGGCGCGACGGGGAACTGGTCTATTCGCATCAGGGGACTTTCGGGGAATTGTATGACACGTTCTGCCTTGATGTCACTAGCGACGGTGTGTATTATGCGGCCTTGGATTACGACATGAACCTGCAGCAGGGGCAGTTTTATGTCTATCAAAACGAAGGTGTCGTCCAAGCATTCGATATTACTGAAATGACGCAAATCACCTGCATCGATGTCGTGATGGAATGTGAAAGCGAAGACGCCCGTGAATTGCCCTATTCCGAAAGTTTCGAGATGGGTGCGACCGATTGGGAGTGCTGGACCCTTGACGACGAAGGAGAAAACAACGGTGAACAAGGTGACTATAAAGCCTCCTATTGGCACCGCAGTTGCGGTCGCTCCTCTATTCATCCGGTTACGGGCGATTACCTTGCCTATCATGGGTGGAACGACGGCGTCACGCAGGAAGGGTGGCTCGTCAGCCCGCGTCTTTCGATACCTTCGGGGACCGTCTGCACCCTTACCTTCCAAACCTATGAGTTGTATTACAACGAAATGGAATACGAGGGTGTTTGGGTTTCCACCACCGGAAATGACCCGGGTAGTTTCACCGAGGTTTGGTCGCAAACGAATCCTTATGATGATTGGAGAATGGTTGAGGTTGACCTTTCCGCCTATCACGGGCAAGAGGTTTGCATCGCCTTCAAATATGCCGGTTTCGACGGCCATAGCTGGTTTATCGACGATGTCAACGTGGAGGCGGTCGTTGCCGTCTATACCGTGACTGTCAATGCCGATCCTTACGAAGGCGGTACGGTGACGGGCGGTGGATCCTATCAGTATGGCGACTTGGCAACGCTTACCGCCACGCCGGCCTACGAGTATGTATTCGTCAGATGGGACGACGGCAATACTGACAATCCCCGCGTGGTAACCGTGACAGGTGACGCCACCTATATTGCGGTTTTTGAGAGCCATGTGGGTGTGGGTGAACAGGAACAGCATGCCGTTCGTGTCTGCCCCAATCCCGCCAAGGAAAGCATCCGCATCGAAGGCCTTGAGGGCAACAGCGAGGTGCGGATCTACAACAGCCTCGGCGAGTTGGTGAAGGTCGTCAACGCTACTGCCGACCAGGAAATCGGCATTGAAGACCTTTCCGGTGGCCTCTATCTGGTGCGTTGCGGCAATCAAACCCAACGTTTTGTGAAAAACTGAATTATTTGTATTTTTGTTGAATTGATCAAAAAGAACATGTCATGATTGAACTAAACGACAATTTCAGCCTGGCTGACCTGGGCAACGTGAAGAAAGAGGCTTTCGAGATCCTCTACAACAAAAACCGTGTTTCTTCCTGGGAAGGACATCTGTACATCACCCCCGACAAGGTCTATTTCATTGTGGATTCGACCAGCATGAACGGCCGCTCGATCGTTGACATTGGCGGAGCTCCCAAGTCGTGGTGCATTGATGTGAGCGAGATTGCCTCCTATGGCAAATATGGCCTGGGCGGATTCATGATTACCTTGAAAGACGGCAATGTTCTCCGTTTCTCCAACGTGTTCCGCAAGACACGCAACCAAATCACCGAAGCACTGGACAATCGTTTGGGCAAATGAAAAAACCGGTAATCGTCGCAATGGTTTTCCTAATGGCGGGATGCGTCGGGAAAACCAACAATCCACAAAACGTTGATAACAAAGCTATCGACTGCCTGCCGTTGGTTTCCGTTTCAGGGGACTCAACCACAGTGCGTTATCTTGACGCGCTTCCTGCCGACTACCGTGAAGACGATGAATTCGGACTGATTCTCGACTATGGCGACTATGCCATGGAGGTAGGAGCATGGCCGATGCCCGACGACGATTGGCTCATTACCTGGCATTGGTGCGCTGAAGAGGATGGATGTATCTATAGAATAGACGAGAATGGGGAAGGGGTTGAGGTGGTTTACGTCGATCCTTTCCAAGGCCAGCCTTATCCTGTCATCCATAAGCCCGGCCTTTCGTTCAGCACCCGCAACTATGGCGGGGAGACCATCCATTTCTATGCTGGTCCCGACAGTGACGAGATTCTTTGCTCGACGGATTACAAGGAGATCGGTTTGGATGTCGTTTCTGTCGACGTCAAGACACGCCGGTTGTTGGTGCAGTCCAATCCCAACGACTGGTGTTGGGGAGAGCCGCAAGACGAATATGAGGCGGAGTACCGTCATCCCTTTGTGGAATTGCGTGGCTGGATTGATGAGAATTGGGTGTGCGGCAGCACGATGACAACTTGCCCGTAATGGATTTTCGATAATGAGAAAGGTACTAGTTTTCATAATGCTCATGTTGGCGTCGGGGCTGGGAAGGGCTCAGTCGGGCGAAGAACTGCTCCAATTGGTGGACAGCGCCTATGCCGAGGCAATGGAGGGCCATCTTCAGGAAGCGATACGGATCAACGAAGACGGCCTGGCCCTGGTGCCGCCCGATTCGGTGGGCTTGCAGTGCGAATTCTACTCCTGTCTGCTCTTCTGCTACCACCGTCTCGGCGACTATGAGCAGGCGTTGCGCTACGGCGAGCTTTGCCTGAGCTACGACGAGGTCCATGGCGACCCCTCGGACATCTCTGCCTCGCTGGGCAATTTGGCAGGCATCTACTCCTCGGTGGGCAAGCACGATGTGGCCATCAGCTATCTCAACCGTGCCATTCGCATCGAAGAGGAACTGGTTGAATCCGACCCCGAACACTCCGAAAAGTCACTGGCCATCCGTAAGGCCATGTTGGGAGAGGTGCTGCTGGCCAAAGCCATGACCCTTCCCGAGGAAGAACGCAAGCCGTTGTTCACCCAGGCCCTGCAACTCACCAAGGAAGCCTATCTCATCGACCTGAAACTTGACCGGCAGGCTCAAGTGGGGATGCGCCTTTCCCAGTTGGGCAACATCTATCTGCAAATGGGCGACGAGGAACAGGCCCGCGAGTTCAACGAGCGGGCTTTGCAGATTGCTCGTGAGACGGGAAATCCTGCTACAGAAGTGATTACCTTGATGCAACTTGGACGCTACGAAGAAACAGCCCAGCTGGCACAAGCCATCGGCATGAAGAAGCAGGAGATGGAAGCCTGCCGTCACTTGGTGGATGATTATCGGAACGCAGGTCGTTTCCAAGATGCCTTGGCTATGTCGGAACGCGCTTCCGCCCTCAGTGAGGCTATGCTGAACGAAGAGACGGAACGCCAGCTGGCACTTTGGCAAGTGCGTTACGACACCCAGCAGAAAGAACAACAGTTGCTCCTGCAGGAACAGACCATCCAAGCCCAGAAAACGCACACTATCTGGCTTGTGGCTTTGGTGATTGTGTTCCTGCTGGCCCTGCTGCTCCTTGCCCTTTATGTAGGCCAACTGAAACGCAGTAAACGGATGGTGGAGGAAACCAGTCAAATCAAAGACCGTTACTACACCATACTAAGCCACGACTTGCGCAACCCGATGGTCGCCCAACAGCAGGTGCTTCAGATGCTTTGCAAGACCACCACAGGAGAGGTGAACGATTCTCTTAAGAAACTCCTAGCCAGTAATGGTTCCCAACTTGAACTGCTGGGCAACCTTCAAGAGTTGGCCTTGCTCCAACTGGGCAAACGCAAGTTGATGCCCATGCGCCTTGACTTGGCCGGTCTGATCAACGATACGGTTGCCAATTTAAAGGGTATCGGTGAGCTGAAAGACGTCTCCATTACGACTCATGTTGGGCGAATGCTCGTGAGTGCCGATCGTGAGACCATGCGTGTCGTGCTGCGCAACCTGCTCAGCAACGCCATCAAATTCTCCCATCAAGGCAGCACCATCGAGGTCGGCATAGTGACCAATGGCTTCTTTGTCCGCGACCATGGCATCGGCATGAGTGCGGAGCATGTCAAGAAGCTGCTGGCTCCTTCGTCGAACCGTGTTCTCTCGGCAATGGGTACTTCGGGTGAGAACGGCACCGGTATCGGCCTGCCCCTTTGCCTCGAATTAGTCAAAATGAATAATGGTCATCTAACGATGGAAAGCGCCATCAATGAGGGCACCACCGTCACGATCACCCTCCCAGCCCCTAACTCCTAACCTCTCTTTCCCATGAACATCGCTTTACTCGACGATCACGATCTCATCCGTTTGGGACTGCATAGCATCCTATCCAACACCACGCATCGCGTGAGCATTGATGTGGCAAATGCCGATGCGCTATTCGAGAAACTCATGAGCGGAACGCCCTGCGATTTGATTCTATTGGATATCCTGCTGCCGGGAACCAACGGCGTGGAGGTGGCGCAACGGCTGCGAGCCGAATACCCCAATATCAAGATCATCGTTGTCTCGATGGAAGCTAAGGAATATACCATTATCCAACTTATGCAAATAGGTATCGATGGATTCATCAGCAAAAACGGACCAATGGAAGAGGTGGTCGATGCCATCGATTCGGTGGAGGAGGGGGTGCCTTATTACGGTCGCGACCTCGCCGTGTTGGTACGCGACATTGTGGATGCCCGTCTCGACAAAAAGTCCTCGGCCCTGCTTACTAAACGGGAGTTGGAGATAGTGGAAGCCTGCTGCTCGGGCTTGAGCGGCCAAGAGGTGGCTGACAAATACCATATTAGTCTTCGAGCTGTAAACTCACATAAGACAAATATATTTAAAAAATTAGGTCTTTCCTCCTCGGTGGAAATGGTGCGTTTCGCCCTTGAGCACGGGATTATTTGATTATTTCTGATTCTCGTACTGCTGAACCTCGTCATACTTGTATACGAGTTCGATGCCCACTTGCTTGAACATCTCTTCCGACTCGGCGCCATCGTGGTAACGGCGTTCGCATACCACACGGACAATACCGCAGTTGATGATAAGCATGGCGCAAGTGCGGCAGGGAGTCATGCGGCAATACAAGGTGCTGCCGTCCAAAGCGATGCCTCGGCGAGCGGCTTGGCAGATGGCGTTCTGTTCGGCATGCACTGTGCGTACACAGTGTTGGGTGATGCTGCCATCTTCGTGGATGACCTTGCGGAACAAGTGCCCCACGTCATCGCAATGGGGGAGACCCTTGGGTGATCCGACGTAGCCCGTCACCAGGATCTGCTTGTCCTTGACAATGACACAGCCACTCCGGCCTCGGTTGCAGGTGGCACGTTCTGAAACAGTGTCGGCCAGATTCAGGAAATAGTCGTCCCACGAGGGCCTGACGTGCTCTTTAGGCTGGGGTGCCGTTTTTTTTTCAAGCTGTTCGAGCACCTTCTCCACTTGGGCGTGAAGCTCCTCAATGGTGCCATCATTCATGAACACAAAGTCGGCCTGCTTGATGCATTCGCCAAGGTTCTGCTTGTTGGGATCGGTGGAAGTCATCTCGCGCTCCTCGTTGGCTTGGAAGGTCTCGAAGCTCACATGGTCGGTCTCCGAACCGCGTAGGTGGATGCGTTCATAGCGGATGCGTTGGTTGGCGTCGACAGCAAAGAGATAGAATTCGCCTTTCTGCCTGAGCGAGGCAATCTCACCGGGAGTCCTCACACTCTCAATGACAGCGTTCTTGCCCTCTGCCTTGGCGCGTTCGAAGAGCTGGTCGGTGATATAGCTCGGCGTGTGGGTTGCCCTCAACTCGTTGCCCATGGCAGTCAACGTGTCGCGGTTCACCTCCAATCCGCGTTTCTCAATCTGTTCAGCGATGAAAGCCCGTACCGAATAATGCACGAAGCCCTTTTCCTTGATCAAATAATCGACGATGGTGCCCTTTCCAGCTCCTAACGTCCCCGTTATTCCTATTATAATCATAGTTTAGCAGTTAATTTTCCGTTTTCCGTTTTACCTCCCATTCGGTCGGTGAGCCCTTCGGGGTTCAGTTTTCCGTTCTCTCACCTGTTCCTTAATCTCCACCACCCATTTCGTCACGTCGGCAGGTTGGAAGTGTTCCATTTTGTCAAGCAGATCCTTCGGATCGTCGCTGACGATGAGGTTTTCGGCATGTTCCTTGCGCATGAAGCCTTCCTTGGCGATATGGTCGATAAACTGAACGATGCCGTCGTAATAGCCGTTCACGTTGAAAAGCGCCACAGGCTTGTCGAATACACGCAGTTGGCTGAGCACATAGACCTCGAAGAACTCGTCCAAGGTCCCGATACCACCTGGCATGACGATGAATCCATCGGCCATGTCCTCAAGGACTTTCTTGCGTTCGGCCATCGATTGCACCACAATCATCTCATCGATGCCCTCGTGGCCCACATGCATGTTCATAAGATGTTGGGTGATGGTGCCGGTCACCTTGCAATGGTTTTCGAGCATCACGTCAGCGATGGTCTTCATCAGTCCCACACTGCCTGCTCCGTAAAGCAACTCGCACTGCCGGTCAGCCAGAACCTGTCCCAATTCTTTGGCTTTTTCTTTGTAAACAGGGTCGAAACCCATGCTGCTGCCGCAAAAAACACATATTTTCTTCATGAAACCAATTTTTTGCAAAAGTAATGTTTTTTATCTTTGCATCAAAATTCTAGAAAATGAGTAGGAATATTGGCATTTTGGGCGCAATGGCCCAGGAAATCGATGAAGTAAAGGCACTTCTGAAAGAAAAAACCATAGTTAACATTGCCAACCGCGAGTTTGTGGTGGGTAAAATCGGCGACGTCCGCTGCGTGGTGGCCTTCTCCAAATGGGGCAAGGTGGCGGCGACTATCACGGCAACTTTATTAATACAGGAATTTGGCGTAACGGATTTGTTCTTCATCGGCACGGCAGGCGCCCTGGCAGATGGCTTGAAGGTGGGCGACATCGTCATCTCCAAACGGCTTGTGCAACATGATCTCGACGCTCGCCCCATCATCTCGCGTTTCGAGTTGCCATTGCTCAATAGAGTCTATGTGAGTAGCGATTTCCATCTGACGGAGTTGGCGGGAAAGGCCGTCTCGAATTTGTTGGAACGCGGAGTTGAATACATGGTGGGTGAGGAGGCTGTGAAGGATTTCAACCTCGCTCCGAAACTGTATTTTGGCGACATTGCTTCGGGCGACCAATTTATTAATAGCAATGAAAAGCGCCAGGAGATTCTAGGTCTGCTTCCCGATGTTCTTTGCGTGGAGATGGAAGGTGCTGCCGTGGCACAGGTCTGCCTCGAGTTTGAGACCCCATTCACTGTAATCCGTACCATCAGCGATACGGCCGACCATAATGCCCGTATCGACTTTGGGAAGTTCATCCTCGAAGTCGCCAATGCCTATTCAAGGTCAATCGTCAGCGAGATCATGCGGCTGATCTAACTCCTGCCGGATAATCTCCCAAAACATCGTCATTCCCACCTCCAGGATGTCATCGGGGAAGTCGAGTTCCGGGTTGTGTAGCGCTGGCTGATCTACCCCGGAGCCAATGCCGAAGAACCCTATCGGACATACACTGCCAAACCTGCCGAAGTCTTCAGACCAGCGGAAGGGCTCGCTAAGATGGCCGAGGCTAAGCTCCAGGTTTTTGGCGGCTTGTTCAATCACGTGAACGCACTCGGCGTCGCTATTGGTGGCGGCGAAGGCCTCATGTTCTGAAAAGTTGAAGTCAAACAAATAATCCTTGGCTTTGGCGCGGCAGAGCTCGATGATTTGGGAAGCCATCACCTCGAGGTTGCGATCGTCGTAACTGCGTAAGGTGAGCCAGATCTCAGCATGTCCAGGGGCAACGCCAAAGGTCTCCTCGCCCAGCGTGGCATGGGTGATGACAAAGGTGGTCAAAGGCTTCACTGCTTTCAGTTGCTCGCGTTTCTTTTCGAGATTATGGATGAGCAAAGCCAACAACTCCGAAGGGCTGTGTCCCGTCTCAGGCTGCGAGGCATGGGCAGTGCGCCCGTCGAAACACAGCTTCAGTCCAAACGAAGCCGCGGCAAAACAGCCCTGACGAACCATGATCTTGCCCTTGTCAAAGCCTGGGAGGTTGTGAAGTCCGTAGGCCACATCAGGTTTGATCTGCTCAAATAAAGGATCCTCCAAAATGGCCTTTGCCCCTTGACCCGTCTCTTCCGCAGGCTGGAACAACAGTACCACTTCGCCGCAATCAGGCCGCTGTTCTCCCAGCCATTGTGCCAGTCCGCAGAGGATGGTGGCATGCCCGTCGTGACCGCATTTATGTGACACACCTGTGTTTTGTGAGCGATAGGGAATGTTGTTCGGCTCAGGAATATGCAACGCATCAATATCCCCTCGTATCAAAACCCGTTTTCCGTTTTCCGTTTTTCGTTTTCCACTTCTATATACCGCCGCCAGTCCATACCCTCCAATCCTCTCAATCAGCAGGTCGGGCTGGGTTTGCTTTACCCACTCGTTCAAGATCTTGTTAGTCAACGCCTCCCGCCCCGAGAGTTCAGGGTGAGCATGAAGAATATGTCGTAGTTCAATGAGGTTTTCCATAAAGCTGAGCTATTATAGCCGCAAAGGTAATCACTTTTAACTTTTAACCTTTAACTTTTAACTATTTATCTTATCTTTGCCCCGAAAAAGATTTCAAGAAATGACAAGTGTGCTTTATCCTCTGAAATTCAAGCCGATCTTCAAAGACAAGATCTGGGGAGGGAGAAAGATCAAAGATATCGTCGGTCTCGACTATGGCCAGCTGCCCAACTGTGGCGAGGCATGGCTGCTCTCGGGACTGTGGGACGAACAGAGTGTGGTTGCCAACGGCGACTTCGAAGGTGATGAGATCAACGACCTGGTGGAGACCTTCATGGGTGACCTGGTGGGCGAGGACGTGTTCGATCGCTATGGCGAGCAGTTTCCTTTGCTCATCAAGATCATCGATGCCAACGACTGGCTCTCGGTGCAGGTTCATCCCGATGATGAACTGGCTGAAAAACGCGACATCGGCTACGGCAAGACCGAGATGTGGTACGTGATGCAAGCCGATGAGGGTGCCGAGCTGATATCTGGGTTCAATTGTGAGATGAACAGAATGAAATATATCCGTGTTTTAAAAGACAACGATATAAAGTCTGTCCTCAACCATGAAACCGCCAAAAAAGGTGATGTGTTCTACATTCCTGCCGGTCGTGTGCACGCCCTGGGGCCTGGCATCATGGTGGCCGAGATCCAACAGACCAGCGACACCACCTATCGCATCTACGACTGGGACCGTATCGATGTGGCCGGAATGCGCCGCGAACTGCATATCCCACAGTCGCTTGATGCCGTTGACTTCGACCCGGTGGAAAACTACAAGACGCCCTATGAACCGGTGCTCAACAAAACCGTCCCCATGGTGGATTCACCTTATTTCACCACAAGCATGCTTACCCTCAAGGGCGAGATGGCAAAGGACTATTCGGAGCTCGACTCATTTGTGCTTCTTTTCCCCGTGGAAGGAAATTTTTTGCTCGAATGGGAAAATGGCTCGATATTTGTTAATACTGGCGAGGTCGTTTTGATTCCCAATGTCATCGAGAAGGTGAACATCAAGTCTCAAGCTTGTAAAATCTTGGAAATCTACGTCAATAAATAAACAACACAACAACTCAACAAATAAACAATGAAAAAGTTATTCGCTCTCTTAGTCGCTGCCCTGGTCGTCACTGGCCTTCATGCGCAGCAGAAATCAGACCTTCCGAACGTCACAGTCAAGGACCTTCAAGGCAAGGATGTCAACATCGCTAAACTCTCCAACAACGGGAAACCTTTCGTGCTCACTTTCTGGGCTACTTGGTGTGGTCCATGCATCAAGGAACACAACGCCCTCGATGAGGTTTACTCCGACTGGCAGAAGGAGACCGGCGTGAAGATCTTTGCCGTGTCGATTGACGACTCTCGCACCACTGCCAAAGTGAAACCTTTCATTGAAGGCAAGGGATGGGAATTCGAGGTGCTGCTTGATGTGAATGGCGACCTTAAACGTGCCATGAACGTGAGCAACCCGCCTCACACCTTCCTCTTTGATGGAAAGGGCAAGATTGTGTATCAACACACCGGCTATTTTGACGGCGCCGAGGAAGACCTCTACGAAGAAATCCTGAAATTGAAAAACTAAGAGAGAAAACAATGCGAAATAATATACTGCTAGTGCTTGCACTCGCCTTGGCCTTCGGCTTCAAGGCGAGTGCTCAGTCGTTCCTTGAAAACAGCCAAGTGAGCGGCAGCTTCCAGACCGATGCCCAATACTATCGTCTCGACAAAGGCATCGACATCACCGACCTCAACGGCAAAAAGTTGGGCCTCAATGGGTTCGGAAAAATCAACTATACCAATGGCAACTTCTCCGCAGGCATACGCTTCGAGTCTTTCCTGCCTGAGCTCAACGGCTTCCGCCCGGAATTGAATGGTGTGGGCCTTGCCAACTTCTACGCCAACTACGACAACGGCTTCATCGGTGTCACCGTGGGTGATGTCTATGACCAGTTCGGCAGCGGCTTGGTTTTCCGCACTTATGAAGAGTGGTCATTGGGCATGGACAATTCCCTGCGTGGCGTCCGCACAGTGATTCGTCCCACCCAAGGCGTCACCCTGAAAGGCGTGTATGGCCGCCAACGGTACTACTGGGCACCCTATAGCAACGACCTTGACGCTAAAAACTATCGTGGCATCGTGCGTGGCATCAATGGCGAATGGGATCTCAACCAGAGCATCCCTGCCATGAACGACGCGGAGCTTAAAGTGAGTATGGGCGGTAGCTTCGTCAGTAAGATGCAGGATACCACGGTCGTCAACAACCTGTTCTACCGCATTCCCGTCAACGTGGGTGCCGCCGCAGGTCGTATTAATCTGGCCTACGGTCGCTTCGCCTTCGCCACGGAATACGCTTACAAAATCAACGACCCCTCTGCCATCAACAACTTTATCTATAAGAATGGCCAAGCCTTGATGTCATCCCTGAGCTACTCCCAAAAAGGCTTGGGCGTGGTGCTTCAGGTGAAACGCACCGACAACATGAGCTTCAAGTCGAACTTCACGGGAATGGAAAACGACCACGACATCAACTTCCTCCCGCCTATCAACTATACCCATACACATAGCCTGCCTTCGATGTACACCTACTCCACGCAGCCCAATGGCGAGATGGCAGCCCAGTTCCAGATAAACTACACCATCCCCAAAGGCACTTGGCTCGGCGGAAGATACGGCACAAAACTGGCTTTCAACATGAGTCAGGTGAACGACATCGTGCGCGACTCCATCATGGTCAACGGACAAATGGTCCTCAATAAGAAAGGCACCCTGGGCTATGCCTCCAACTTCTTTGCTGTCAGCGATCATCGCTTCTTCCGCGACATCAACTTTGAGATCGACAAGAAGATCAGCAAGGATTGGCACGTGACCGCTCAATACATTAATCTGTATTACGACATCGAGACCATCGAAGGCCATGCCGGCGCTCCCGTGGTGGAAGCTAACATCGGGTTCCTCGATGTGACTTATAAAATCAACAAACGGCAGAGCCTGCGCTTCGAACTCCAAGGCTTGTGGGAAAAAGAGGTGAAGAAAGGCTATGCCTATGACGAAAGTGAGAAGAAAGACTACCAGAAGCGTGGCGACTGGGCCTTCGGTTTGTTGGAATACACCATCACCCCGCACTGGTCATTCTCCATCGCTGACAAGTGGAATTATGGCAACCCCGTCCCTGAGTTCCGCGACCATTACTTCACCGGCACTGTCAGCTACATCCACGATGCCACTCGCATCATGCTGAGCGGCGGCCGTCAGAGCGAAGGCGTGGTATGCGTCGGCGGCGTATGCCGTACCGTGCCTGCCTCTTCGGGCGTGACCTTAACCATTTCAACATCCTTCTAAAAACAACAAACATGAAAAAGCTATTTTCGATATTCACCCTCTCAGTCATGATGATGCTGATGATGGGTTGTGATAAAATCGATATCAATAATATCAATAAGCCGTATACATATTTTGGTGAGGGCAAGACGGTGCTCATCAAGGACTTCACCGGCGTTCGCTGCGTGAACTGTCCCGCCGCCGCCGAGGTGGCCCATGAGTTGCAGCATCAGTTGGGCGAGGACCGCGTGTTTATCCTGAGTGTGCATGCGGGATTCCTTGCCACCGCCATGGGACAGTTCCCCGATTTCAAAACTCCTGAAGGTGACGAATGGTATGGCAACAACTCAGCCAACCCACTGTTCTCTGTCGACCATGTGGCATTGACTGAAGGTAATACCTTGAACGAATCCCAACTCGACACACCCTTGAGCGAGGCTCTCGCCGAGGATCAGACATTCGAGCTTTTCATCGTAAACAACTATGACGAGGCAACCCGTGAGTTGAGAGTGGAGACGGATGTGACCGCTACCTCTGATTATCTTGGACAGCTGTATCTCACCGTTTGCTTGGTTGAGGACAGCATCGTGGGTCGCCAGGTGGTTCCTGGAGGTGTCGACACGGCTTACGTGTTCCGCAACGTGTTCCGTGGCACCCTCAATGGTGCCGATGGCGAAAGTTTTGCCAATGGTTCGGTTTATGTCAACGACGAATTCGCCAAGAACTACACCGCCACCCTCAACGAGGGTTACAATGCCGACCAGTGCTACATCCTGACTTATGTCGCCGACAAGAGTAAGGGTGGTAAGATCTTGCAGACGGCGATGGAAAAAATCAAGTGATCAAAGCGATTCGAAATAGACCACTGTCTTGTCGAACCTACAGTTCTTCAAATCCTCGGGTCTGATTAGGAAATTAATCATCCCGCAATCATAGAGTTGTAGACCCCAGTCGTCATTCTCATCGATCTGCAACAGGTTGATGTGGTCGTAGTATCCGCTTTGTACATTTTGGAAATAAGGCATCCCAAGCAGTCTGAAATCGTCGGAGAACGCCTCGTCCTCTTGGAAGTTGATGGCTACGGCAGGGAGGTAGGCTGGAGTTCCGTCATCCCAGGTGAGTTCGTAAGGACTTAGGTTGTCGATAGTGGGGGAGTAGAGCACCTTGTAGGCTTTGTTGTCCCATTCACCCATGCCATTATAGAAAGGGCATTCGTCCACATCGTCCATCATGTATTGATCGAGAGCGGCAAAGAAATACAGCATCCCCTCGTGCGGCAGTTGCCCCTCTGGATCGAATGGAGCCAAGTCTTCGCAGTTGATTTGGCATACGAAAGTAAGCGGAGTCCCATCCTCATCGGGCATCTCGGGGTATTCCCAATCTTCGGGGAGGTCGGGAGCACCCCACCATTTGCTTTGTCCGAATAGTTCGTCGTTGCTTTCACTGAAGTTGATTTTAATGGCTTTCATGACTTTATGTTTTTATTTGATTTCTAAAACGATAAGCTGTAAATCTATAACCTTGAATCGAACCTCCATATTGCCAAAGGCCATGCCATAAACCCTTTCGGGGTCGTCTTGATATTGTGGTCGCGGGTCGTGTTCCAGCACTGCGATGAGGCTTTTACGATGTTTTTCCGGGACTTTTTGGAGCAATTCTTCAGGGAATACCACTTCTAAGAGATAATCTGCCGGTTTTGAGGCAAATCCGCTGATGGCTTCGGGATGGCTGTCCGTATAGGCAATATATGGCTTGATGTCGTAAATAGGTGTGCCGTCCATCAGGTCGGCGCCACTGACGTGCAGCACCGGACCGAGCTTTGTGTCGATCTCGATGCGTTCGAGTTTCACCGAAGAGAGGCCAATGGGGTTGGGCCTGAAAGGCGATCTAGTAGCGAAGACTCCTTTTCTGACGTTTCCTCCGAGTCGGGGAGGACGTACGGTGGGCGACCAGGTGTCTCGTTTAGCTTCTGAAAACTCCCAAATCAACCAAAGGTGGGAAAACTCTTCTAAGCCTCGCACTGCTTCTGGATTGCGATATTCAGGCTCGAACACGACCTTCCCCTTAAGCGTCTCGATGATGCCGCTTTGTCGTGGAATCCCAAACTTTGTCGGGAACTCGGTCTTTATTTTTGCAATGATCTTCATTTTAATGCGGAATGCGGAATTAGGAATGCGGAATTAGGAATGCGGAATGCGGAATTAAGAATGATGAATAGAAAAAAATTCCGCATTCCGCATTCATAATTCCGAATTAATAACAAACTGAAGCGTGCTTCGGCTGCTCTGTTTCAGATACACCTTCTTCCCGTCGAGGAAACGGTCACCCATGGTATAGGAGTAGTCGTAATGCCTGATGGTAAAGAGGGTAAGGCCCTTGTTGTATTTCACCTGGAAGGTCTCATGGAGCGATCCGACGAGGCCTTTCAGCTTCCGGTCGTCATGGTCGAAACAGAAAGAGAGCATCAGGGCGGATGTCTGGACGACGTTGGCGTGGATGTTGAGCTCATCGCAGGCTGCGAAGATGATTTGCAGGTTGTGTTCGTTCATGAACGAGTAGTCGCGGGGTGAGATGGAAACCAGTGTTTGGTTGTCCTTGACGATGTAAGAAGGAGTTTTCTCGATGTCGGGCTGACCATCGATGACAGAAGGCTGATGGTCGGGGTTGAGGAACGACTGCACTTTGAGGGTGATGCCTTTGTTCTGAAGCGGCTTGATGGTCTTGGGGTGGATGATGGAAGCCCCGTAAAAAGCCAACTCAATGGCTTCGGAGTAGGTGATGTGGCGCAATTGAACGGTTTCATCGAAGCGTTTCGGGTCGGCATTGAGCAGGCCGTCGACGTCTTTCCAGATGGTGACTTCTTCGGCGTCGAGGCAATTGGCGAAGATGGCCGCAGTGTAGTCGGATCCCTCACGGCCCAAGGTGACGGTGTGTTTGCCATCGACAGTTGCGCCGATGAAACCTTGGGTGATGCAAACCACGCCGTGAATATGCTCGTCGTTCAATTTACTGATGCGAAGCCGGGTCTCGTCCCAGTCGGGGGAGGCGGAGCGGAAGCGGTCGTCGGTGAGCACGTATTTGCGTGCGTCGAGCCAGCGGCAGGGTACGTCACAGTGGTTGAGGTATTCCTGGATGATGGTGGTGGAGATCAGTTCACCATAACTCACCGTCTGGTCGTATTGGTAGTCGTAAGGCTGGTCGGTGCGTTGCAACTTCTCCCAAAGCTCTAGGAATAGTTCCGATACCGACTCGATCACGGGATGCTCGCGGTTTTGGTCGAACAAATCGAGGATGATGTTCTCATGATATTCCATCACCTCTTTTAAAGTGGAAAGTGGAGAGTGGAAAGTGGAGAGTTCTCCGTTCTCCGTTTTCCGTTTTCCACTTTCCTCTCTCACTTCTCGAAGCACTCGCTCCAACATATTGGTGGTTTTCCCCATGGCCGATACCACCAAGAAGATGTCTTCATCTTTGTGCTGGGCTACAATATTCTTGAGATTTTTGACGGCATCGGCATCCTTCACCGAGGCACCTCCGAATTTATAAATCTTTTTGATCATCTATCCCTTGTTTGATTGTGGTACAAAAATAATAAAGTCTCGACAATAAAATTATTAAATAGGAGTTTTTTTAACTGACAATACGTAATTTTGCACACTTTTTGACGAACCGCGCGACGTGTTGAACGGAGAACGGAGAACGGAAAATCAAGAATACAACTAAACTAGAATAACAATGATTGAAACTGACATTCGTGAATTGAATGAGAAAATCCAGCGTGAGAGCCAATTTGTCGACTTGATCAACCTGGAGATGAACAAGGTCATCGTAGGACAGAAACAGATGACCGAACGTTTGCTGATCGGCCTTCTGGCCAACGGACACATCCTGCTCGAAGGCGTGCCTGGCTTGGCCAAGACCCTTGCCATCAAGTCGATGGCTCAGGCAATTGATGCCGACTTCAGCCGTATTCAGTTTACCCCCGACCTGCTGCCTGCCGACTTGATCGGCACCCTGATCTACAGCCAGAAAAACGAAGAGTTCGTGACTCGCCGTGGCCCCATCTTCGCCAACTTCATCCTGGCCGATGAAATCAACCGTTCACCTGCCAAGGTTCAGAGCGCCCTGCTCGAAGCCATGCAGGAACATCAGGTGACCATCGGCGACGAGACCTTCAAACTGCCGGACCCCTTCCTCGTGATGGCAACTCAGAACCCCATCGAACAGGAAGGTACCTATCCGCTTCCTGAGGCACAAGTGGACCGTTTCATGCTGAAGGTGGTGATCAACTATCCCAAGAAAGAAGAAGAGAAACTCATCCTCCGTCAGAATATCGGCAACACTGGGGCAAAGATTAATCCAGTCATCAAGCCCGAGGACATCATCCGTGCCCGTGAGGTGTGCCGTGAGATCTATCTCGACGAGAAGATTGAGAACTATATCACCGACATCGTGTTCGCCTCGCGTTTCCCGAGCGACTACAAACTGAAGAAATTCACCAACATGATCAGCTATGGCGGCTCACCGCGTGCCACCATCAACCTGGCATTGGCATCGAAGGCCTACGCCTTCATCAAACGTCGTGGCTATGTCATCCCCGAAGATGTCCGCGCTGTTGCCCATGACGTGCTCCGCCATCGTATCGGTTTGACATACGAGGCTGAGGCTGAGAATGTTACCACCGAAGAGATCATCAACGAAATCTTGAATACTGTCGAAGTACCGTAATTAGAACGGAAAACGGAGAACGGATAACGGAAAATTTTTGTTATCCACTTTCCGTTTCCCACTTGCCTTATGGAAGCAACAGATATTTTCAAAAAAGTCAAAAAAATCGAGATCAAGACGCGAGGGTTGTCGAACCACATCTTCTCGGGTCAGTATCATAGTGCTTTCAAGGGACGTGGTATGACCTTCAGCGAAGTGCGTGAGTACGAGTACGGCGACGACATCCGTAACATCGACTGGAACGTCACCGCGCGCTTCAACCACCCCTTCGTCAAGATATTCGAGGAAGAACGTGAGATGACGGTGATGCTGCTCATCGACGTGTCGGGGTCGAACGACTTTGGCTCGCGCGAGCAGTCGAAACGCGATCTTACTGCCGAACTTGCCGCCGTGTTGGCCTTCTCCGCCATCCAAAACAACGACAAGGTGGGTGTCATCTTCTTCAGCAGTAAGGTCGAAAAGTTCATCCCGCCCAAGAAAGGAAGCACCCATATCCTGCGTATCATCCGCGAGATCGTGGACTTCAAGCCTGAGGAACGTGGCACCGACATCGGCGAGGGACTCCGTTTCCTCACCTCAGCCATCAAACGCCGCACTACGGCTTTCCTGATTTCCGACTTCATGTCGCACAAGAGCTTTGAACAGGAACTCCGTATCGCCGCGAACAAACACGACTTGGTGGCCTTGCGTATCACCGACCGCCGCGAGATGGAGATCCCCAAGGTGGGTTTGGTGAAATTCAAGGATGGCGAGACAGGCCAGGAACGCTGGGTGGACACCTCCAGCCGCGCTTGGCACGATGCCTACCGCAAACTGATCACCAACGAGTCACTCGCCCTCAACAGGCTCTTCACCATGCAGGGCATCGACAACACGCTGATCTATACCGATGAGGATTATGTGAAACCTTTGATGCAACTATTTAAGAAAAGGGAGTCAAGACGATGAAGAAATGGTTTTTGATGATCCTATTGACCTATGGACTCCTTGGGGTGACAATGGCGCAAAACGTCGAGGCCTCCGCCAAGGTCCAAGAAGAACAAATTGCCGTGGGCAAGCCTTTCACACTCGACTTGACGTTGAAAGCTCCCTATGGTAGTGTGGTGGAATGGAATGGCTTTGTGACTGACACTTTGTCAGAGCAAATCGACATACTGAAACGTGGCGATTTGGTGCGCACCGCCGATGCCGACAGCAACATCATCGTTCAGCAACAGCTCACCTTGATGACTTTCGACACCGGCTATATCGAAGTCCCTAGTCTGCAACTCTCCACTTTCCACTCTCAACTCTCCGCTTTCACTTCTCCTATCCAACTCTATTCGACCACCATCGCGGTCGATACCACCCAAGCCTATAAGCCTTTGATGCCTCCCATCGAACAGCCAGTCTCAATGAAAGAGGTGTTCCCTTGGATTTTGGGGGCGTTGTTGCTGGTGCTGGTGGCTTTGGCGATATGGTACTTCTTGAAACACCGCAAGCCCAAGGTGGATGAGAACGGCGAGCCGATTAAGGGACCCGTGGTGCCGCCTTATACGAAGGCCATCGGCGACCTTGAAAGCCTGAAGCAGCAGAAGTTGTGGCAGGCAGGCAAACTCAAGGAGTATTATTCCGGCTTGACCGACATCGCCCGTGAGTATATCGAGGGACAGTTTGGAGTGAATGCCGTGGAGATGACCACCGACGAAATCTTGGAACAGGTGCGTGAGCTGCATTTCGACGAGCAACTCTTTGGCAAGTTGAAAGGCACCATGGAGTTGGCCGACTTGGTGAAGTTTGCCAAATACGCGGCTTCGTCGTTGGAAAGCGACAACGCCATGTCGGACATGACCGAGTTCGTGAACGGCAGCTATGCCCATTATCAGGCCATGAAGGCCAAGGAAGAGGAGGAGGCTCGTCAACATGCTTGAGAATATCACTTTTGCCAATCCTAAGTTGCTGTGGGGACTGCTTATCATCCCTGCGGTCATTGTATGGTATATATTCCGTCAAAAGAAGCAAGATGCCTCGGTGCGTTTCTCCGACATGAATGGCTTTGAATCGCTGCCCAAAAGCTGGAGAGTGTATGGACGGCACCTGCTGTTCGTGCTTCAGATGGCAGCCTTGGCCCTGCTCATTGTGGCCATCGCCCGCCCGCAGAGCACCTCCACTAGCGAGACCTCCAACATAGAGGGTATCGATATCATCCTTGCACAGGATGTCTCGGGCAGTATGTTGGCCCGCGACCTTAAACCCGACCGACTGGAAGCCTCCAAGAAGATGGCCGCCGATTTCGTTGAAGGACGCCCCACCGACCGTATGGGACTGGTGGTGTTTTCAGGGGAGTCGTTCACACAGGTGCCTCTGACCACCGACCACGGCATCATGCTCAGTATGCTCAAGGAGTTGAAGAGCGGCATGATCGAAGACGGTACCGCCATAGGCGATGGCTTGGCCACCGCCATCAACCGTCTGAAGGACAGTGAAGCCATCTCCAAAGTCATCATTTTGCTTACGGATGGCTTGAACAATGCAGGTTCGGTGGATCCTTACACGGCTGCCGAGTTGGCCAAGCTTTACGGTATCCGTGTCTATACCATAGGCGTCGGATCCTATGGCACGGCACCTTATCCAGTGCAGACCATCTTTGGCATGCAATACCAGCAGATGAAAGTGGAGATTGACGAGAAGATGTTGACAACCATCGCCAATAACTCGGGAGGCAAGTACTTCCGTGCAACCTCCAATCAGAAGCTCAGTGAGATCTACGATGAGATCGACAAGTTGGAACGTTCCAAGATCGAAGTGACCGAGTTCCGCCATGTCCACGAAGAGTTCTATCCTCTGGTGGCGCTGGCACTAGTGTTGCTTTTGGTTGAATTTCTTTTACGTAAGACTGTTTTTAGAACGATTTCGGAGTAAGCTATGGAAAACGTATTGAGATTTGAACATCCTGAGATGCTGTACTGGCTGATTCTAATACCGGTACTGATCATCATCTATATCTTGGTCCGTCTTTGGCAGGATCGGACCTTCAAACGCTTTGCCGACATGAAGATGCGCGAGTATCTGGTGCCGCAGCGCTCCGGTCGTCGCGGCGTGTTTAGGTTCATCGTGTTTCTTCTCATGGTGGCCTGCCTCATTCTTGGCTTGGCCAACTTGCAGAGTGGCTCCAAGATGGAGGAGGTGAAACGTGAGGGTATCGACCTTTACATTGCTGTTGACGTTTCCAACTCGATGAATGCCCAAGACATCGTGCCTAGCCGTCTCGACCGCTCCAAACAAGCCATCAACAAACTTATCAGCGATCTGCAAGGCGACCGTATCGGAGTCGTCATCTTTGCCGACAAGGCATTTGTTCAACTGCCCATCACCACCGACTATGCCGCGGCCAAGATGTTTCTGTCGTCGGTGAGTACCAACAGTGTGGCGTCGCAAGGCACCGCCATCGGCGAAGCCATCAATCTCGCAGCAAAGTCATTCGCCGACGATGAGCGGAGCAAGGCCATCATCGTTATCTCCGATGGTGAGGACCATGAGAATGAGGCTGCCATGGAAGCCGCTCGCGAAGCCGCCAAGAAAGGTATTCGGATCTATACCATCGGCATGGGCCTGCCCGACGGCGCACCCATCCCCGAATACAACCAGTCGGGCCGTATGACAGGCTATAAGAAGGACAGAAACGGGAATACCATCATCACCCGTCTCGACGAAGATATGCTCCGTCGTATCGCCGAAGCTGGCGGCGGCATGTATGTCCGTGCAAACAACTCCAACGTGGGTCTTGGAAAAATATATGACGACATCTCCAAGATGGAAAAGACGGAGATTGAGACCCAGGTGTTCACCGATTACGAGGACCAGTTCCAGTGGTTTGTGGGTGCCGCCATCATACTGCTGCTCGTCCTGGTGTTTGTGTCGTCAGGCAAAAAAGCATGGGAAAGCAAGTTCAATATTTTTGAGAGGAAAGGGGAGGAAGATGTTTAAGAAGTCGATTTTGATAGTTTTGTTGTTTTCGGTTACCTGTCTTCAAGCCCAATCGCTTGAAAAAATGATCCGTCAAGGCAATCGTCAGTACCGGAAAGGTAACTATGCCGAAGCGGAGGTGCGTTACCGCAAGGCTTTGGAAAACCGAGCCACCAGTGCCGAAGCACAGTTCAACCTGGCCGACGCGCTCTTCCAACAAGAGAACTACGATGAGGCCATGTCCGCCTTCCAAAAGGTGTTGGAGATGACCCCTGACGCCAAACTGAAGTCGAAGGCTGTGTTCAACATGGGTAACTGCCTCCTTGCCAAGGAGAAATATTACGACGCCTTTAATATTTATAAGGTGGCGCTAAAGCTTGATGCCGGTAACGAGGATGCCCTTTACAATCTCGAATACTGTCGTGCCCATCTGAAAAAGAGCCATATCTGGGTCAACCCGGAGATTCCCCACGGCATGGTTGAGGCGAGCGAAAAGGAAGCCTTCAACGGACAGATGGTCGCTTTGACTTCCAAAGCCGATGAGGAATACGCCTTGTCGCAATATGTGGTGGTCAAGGCTGACGACCAACAGGTCACCGTCAACGTGAGCGGGAACCGGTTCGAGATGCCGAAGTTCGACGTGATTGTGACAGCCGAGTTTAAGTTATCACATAAGATTACCATCGACAATAACATCAAGAATGGAAACATCTCTGCCGATCGTCAGAAAGCCATTGAGGGACAGCAGGTGACGCTGCATGCCCAACCGGAGCCGAAGTATATGGTAGACCGTTTTCGCGTTTACCGTACTGGCAGCCCCAACGACACCGTGCCCGTCAACGACACAGTGTTTCAGATGCCCGACTTCGACGTCACCGTCACCGCCGAGTTCCGTACCGCCTTGCGGGTTAGCGTCGATAGCACGTCACATGGACAGATTGGGGTGACCGACACACTGGCCCTGCCAGGACAAAACGTTGGTGTCATCGTAAAACCCGATGCCGGATACCAGTTGGAGGAAATCGTAGTGGTGAGCGACAAAGACGAATCGGTGACGGCTACCGTCAACGACATGAACCTGTTCCAGATGCTCGATTCCGACGTCACAGTGAAAGCGACCTTCATCGAGGCACAGGATTATTATAAGGTGGAAGTTGACACTACCATCGAAGGCGGCCATGTGCTGTTGGATGTCGAAAAAGCCACCCGTGGTGAGACCGTCATGTTGCGCAACGCTCCTGAACCTGGTTACAAGTTCAAGGAGTATAACATTTACCAGTTGGGCGACACCTCAGTGCACGTTCAGGCTCTTGGCAACTTCTTCACCATGCCCGGAATGGATGTGACGGTGAGCGCTGTGTTCGAAAAACAGGAGGAAAATCAAGACCAACAAGAGCAGCAGCAACAAGACCAACAAGAGCAGCAGGACCAACAAGAGCAACAACAGCAGGACCAAGAGCAAAATCAAGAGGGACAGCAGGATCAGCAGCAACAGCAGCAGAAACCCAATCCTCAGGATATCTCGAAGGAAGACGCGCAACGAATGCTGGATGCCCTTGAAAACCAAGAAAAAGAGACCATAGAGAAGGTCAATGAACAAAAGATAAGGACACAACCGAAACGGAAAACGGAGAAGGATTGGTAAAGAAGATAGAAGAAAGAAGTAAGAAGATGAAGAGATTACAGATTATTGGAGTGATTATTGCCTTGCTGGCGCCTGTTGTCATGATGGCACAAGAGCCGAGTATCAAGGTGTCGGCCAAGACCCAGGTCGTCCTGGGTGAGAGGTTCAATGTGGTTTTTGAGGTGAACGCTGATGGAAGTAACTTCAAAGGCCCATCGTTTAACGGCTTTACAGTGGTCGGTGGACCTATGAAGTCCACCAGTTCCAGCGTGCAGATTATTAATGGTTCCATGAACCGTTCGGTCAGCAACAGCTACTCCTATGTCATTCAGGCATTGAGTGAAGGCGACTTCGCCATCGGCGAGGCCTCGATAGTGGTTGACGGCAATGTGGTGAAGAGCGAACCTTTCCACGTCAAGGTCGTGGCCGACCAAGGTTCGAGCGCTTCCTCTTCCCAAGGAGGACAGGCGTCATCAGGTCAGGGTTCGGTCAGTTCCAATGATCCGGAGGTGAGCGGACAGGACCTCTTTGTGAAGGTGATTCCCTCGAAGAGGTCGGCCTATGTCGGAGAACCCGTGGTGGTAGCTTACAAGCTATACACCAGGGTGCCGGTGTCCCAACTCTCAGTGTCAAGCATGCCGAATTACGGTGGCTTCTGGACGAAAGAGTGCAGCGACAGCCAACGCCAGTCGTCAGAAGTCGTCAACGGTATCCAATACACCACCTATGAAATTAAAAAGGTGGTGCTGATCCCTCAGAAAGCAGGGAAGTTCACCATCGACCCGATGGTGGTGGATTGCATGGCGCAGGTCGTGACCCAGAGAAGCAATCCTTGGGGCAACGATCCTTTTGGGTTCTTCAACGATCCGTTCTTCAGCCGCAGTTACGAGAATGTGCCCAAGACTTTGCGGACTGCTTCAGTGAGTTTCGAGGCAAAAAGCCTTCCTGAGCAAGGCAAGCCGGCGTCGTATAACGGGGCTGTGGGCGACTTCAGTTTCAAGGCCTCTATTGACCGTGAGGAGATGACCACCAATGAAGCCTTTACCTTGACGATGACGGTCTCGGGCAATGGCAATGTGGAACTGGTCAATTTGCCTGAACCGGTGTTTCCTCCCGATTTCGAGGTGTATGACCCTAAGGTTACCAACCAAATCGATGCCAACGGACAAGGCATGAGCGGTACCAAGAAGGTCGAATACCTTGTCATTCCCCGTCGGGCCGGTGACTTCACCATCGCTCCCATTGAGTTCTCTTACTACAATCCCTCGAAGGGACAATATTTTGTGATGCCTTGGCCTGGTGCCAACATCAGGGTGAACAAGGGCGCTGGCGACGAGTCCAGTGAAGGAGGTGTTTATGCTTCCAACCAAGAAGGTATCAAGTATTTGGGCAGTGACATACGTCATATCAAGACGGGAGACACAAAATTGAAGCCTGTCAATTCGCACTTCTTTGCATCGCCTGTCTATTGGATTATCCTTGTCGCGCTGCTGATTCTCTTCATAGTGGCGTTGATGCTCGTTAAGAAACACCGTCAGTTCAAGCAGGATGTGGTTTTGGTGCGCAACAAGAAAGCCACCAAGGTAGCCAAGGGAAGGCTGAAAAACGCTTATAAATACCTGAAGGAAAAGGATCAGAACCATTTCTACGAGGAGATGTCGCAGGCCTTGTGGGGCTATATTTCCGACAAACTCGGCATTGAGAGGTCTGTGCTCTCGATGGAGACTGTCAAGGAAGCCATGATGGGTAAAGGCATCGACGAGACGCTCTCCAATGAGTTCGTTGATACGCTTAACACCTGCGAGTTTGCTCGTTTCGCACCTGGCGATGCTGCCGAGAAGATGCAGGGGCTTTACGACAAGGGGATGGATGTGATTATGAAAGTTGAAAAAACGATTTAATAGAAGACAGAAGAAAGAAGATAGAAGGAAGAATTATGAAGAAGATAGCGATGATATTGTCGTTCCTGGTGCTTGCAATGACGGGAATGGCTCAGTCGAACAACTGGTTTGAAGAAGGAAACGCTGCCTACAATGAAGGTAATTATGAACAGGCACTGACGATGTATGGCAACGTGGTTGACTCTGGTTTGGAGTCTGCTGAACTTTATTATAACATGGGCAACACCTATTATAAAATGAAAAAGTATCCCATGTCGATCCTTTATTATGAGAAGGCGTTGAAGCTCGCTCCAGGCGACGAGGATATCCGTACCAACCTCGAGATAGCCAATCTTGCCGTGGTTGACAAGATCAATGCGCTCCCTCAGTCGTTCGTTGCACGTTGGTGGAACGGGGCGAAGTCGAGCCTTTCGACCGACGGCTGGGCATGGGTTAGTGTGGTGGCGTTTGCCCTGTTGTTGCTTTGTCTGTTCGCCTTCTTGATGGCGCGTAGGGCAGGATGGAGGAAGGCCGGCTTCTTTGCGGGCTTGTTGCTGCTGTTGTGTCTTGCGTTTTCAGTAGCCTTCGCTGTTGGAAACTACAACGACCAGAAGCGTCAGGACGAAGCTATTATCATGACTTCTACTGTCAACGTGAAGAGCACTCCGAGTGAGGCTGGAATTGACCTTTTCGTCCTTCATGAAGGCACTAAAGTGCGTATTTTGGATACGATGAACGGCTGGAATAAAATCCGTATCGCCGATGGTAGCATAGGTTGGCTCCAGACAGAATCGATGATTGCCTTTTAACCTGTTTTACAGCGAGTTTCGGTTGTGTTTCCGATTTTTTTTCAAAAAAAAACTTCCAAAATTATTTTTCTTTGGAAGAATGTTTTATATTTGCAAACTATTACTAATAAGGAAATACAATCAAAATTTCGTAATATGAAGAAAAGATTTTTACCTTTCAGTTTACTTTTGGTAATCATGATCTTCGGTCAGTCTGTCATGGCTGATCAAGGTGGACATTATGTACCGCGTGCAAAAGCCAACAGCGCTGAGGCCTACCTCAGCACCATGCGTGTCAACCAGCAAACCGGCATGATTGATCCGGCTTGGCTGATTGCTGCCAGCAAGAATGTTGAGAACAGCACAAAAGACGGCGACCTTGTGTATTGGAAGGCCATGGGCCCCGATAACGCAGGTGGTCGCACCACTTCAGTTATTTACGACAACCAGAATCCCAATGCTGTTTACATCGGCTCCATGGGCGGTGGTGTGTTCTGGACTTGGAACCATGGCATTTCATGGCATCAGGTTGGTGAAAACCTGATGGTCAGCAGCATGGCTCAAGCTGAGAACGGCACTATCTATGTTGGTACTGGCGACTGTGGCGTGGCATACGACTACAACGGTCTGGCCAATATCAACTATGAGAACAGCTTTATTGGCACGGGCCTTTACAAGATCAACCCCGCCGACAGAACGATGACCCTCGTTGAAGGTACCGCACCTGCCGACAACACCGATCCTACAAGCGACTGGGCTTTCATTAATGACGTTGCTGTTGATGGTAATAACGTGATTGTTGCCACAAGCGATGGTCTGAGATACCTCCAAGACGGCAGCTGGAAATACGCCAAGAGTAACGGCCAAGATTTGACCGGCAACGCTGTGAAGGTGGAAGTTGGTTCCAACCACACCGTTGTGGCTACCATCGAAGGAAAACTCTATATTGGTACTGTTGACAATATGGCATGCAAGTCAGCCACCGGTAACTCCAATATCGACGGCGAAAATGGCATCGACAGCATTGCCACCGCAGGCTTGCTTGAAATCGCCATCGCTCCCTCAGATCCTCAAGTGATCTATGTCGCAGCTATTAGCAACTCCGGCAATACCAGTGGCAACCACACCTCGATCTATCTCAGTGAAAACGGTGGTGAGACCTGGAACATTATCCTTCCCGCCGTTACCGAGGCTCAAGGCCACCAGGTCTTCAGCGGAAGAGGCTTGTACAACCACGGTCTTGTGGTCGATCCTCAGAATCCTGACCGCCTCTATGTGTTGGGTTACAACTTGTGGCTCCTTGAAAGACCTACCAGCCAAGCTAACGGCTATTACATGGCCCTTCAACTCTCCAGCGCCGGCAACCTTCACACTGGTCTCAATGCCATGGTGTTCTCTCCCCGCAATCCTAACGAAGGCTACATCGGTACTGATGGCGGCATCTTCAAAGCCCAAAAGATCGACAACACTTACCTCTCCTTCGCCAACTGCAACAGAGGTTATATCACCACCCGCTGCCTCGCTGTCGCCCCTTCAGGCAAAAACACCCGCGTTGTTGGTGGTATTCTCGACCATGGCCCGGTCTTGATTGAAGGTGATGAAGATCTTAACAACATGCTTACAGGCGAGTTGCTGCTGCCCTCTCTCACTGGCGCTCTCTATGGCACTTTCGATGAATCATACAACGCTGGCTTCTGTGCAGTGTCACTCATTCAGCCTAAGGCTATCTTCGCTACCACTCTCGATGGCGCCATCTGGCGTACCGAAGACGGTGGTAATAACTATGACTTCGCCAACTTCACCGCCAACCTGACTCCCAGCTATACTGGCTATCGCATGCCTATGGCTTACTGGGAATGCTTCGACGACCCGAACAACACCAATGAAGTCTGGTTCAAGTGCCGTCAAGACTACAATGCAGGCGATGTGGTTCAGTGCTTCAGCGACAACGGTGGTTATCCTTTCGATTACACCCTGCCGGTAGCCATGCATTATGATACAATTACTCCCGCCGATAGCGACTCTATCCTGGTCCATGACCCCGTCAGCACCAAGATGGTCGTTCCTTCTCTCAAGAGTGGCTCAAACTACGAAATTTACTATGCTGTGAACGCTCTTCAATTCAGCCAAGTCACCGAATGGTTCAAGATCGCCAATGTCACCGGTTATCCTACCTGCATGAACTTCAGCGCTGATGGTGATGTCCTCTATATCGGCACTTTGGCCAATGGTCTCTATCGTATCGAAAACCTGAGACAAGCTGTTGATGCCTACACCGCTCATCCGGATTCAGCCAACTTCGCTCCCGTGATGACTCCTGTCGAACTTCCCGTTACAGGTCAATGCGTGACCAGCGTTGCTTTCTATTCCGGCAATGCCAACAAGCTGGTTGTCACCTTGGGTAACTATGGCAACGACAACTATGTGCTGTATTCAAACAACGCCCTTGCCGAGACTCCTACCTTCGCCGAGAAACAAGGTAACCTGCCTAAGATGCCTGTCTATTCAAGCGTCTATACCAGCACTTACGATGGCGCCGCTGAAGGCCATGTGCTGATCGGTACCGACCACGGCGTCTACAGGACCACCAATATCGGATCCTCATCACCTGTCTGGACACTCGTTTCTGACAACATGGGCGATGTCCCGGTCCTCGACCTCAGACAGCAACTCATCACCAAAGACTCTGAGTTTGTCACTACCATCATCGATGACGTTCCTTACGTGACCGAGTATCCTGGCACCAATAACCAGGGCGTGATTTATGCCGCCACTTACGGCAGAGGCCTGTTCCGCTGCGAGACCTATCGTCAGGAAAGCGGTACCAGCGTTCCCGAGACTCCCGCTGTCCTCAGCGAAAGCAAGGTGAACATGTACCCCAATCCTGTCAAAGACATGGCCAAGGTCAGTTTCGAACTCAAAGACAACGCTTCTGTCAGCTATCAAGTCTATGACATGAGCGGTCGTCAAGTCAAAGTGGAAAGCCTTGGCAACTATAGCGAAGGCAAACACGAAGTGAACATCTCAATGGAAGATCTCGCCAAGGGTGCCTATGTGCTGCGCCTCAACGCCGGCAACAACACCTCAAGCGTGAAGTTCATGGTGTTCTAAGCACCTGACAAGGTAGTTAAAAAAGGAGGCTTTCTAACAAGAAAGCCTCTTTTTTTAGTATTTGTTGTATCTTGATCCCCAACTGTACGAGAGGTAGAGCGTCGGGATGAGATATGAGGTTGGATTCTCTGCCATCAGAGGTATGCCTTGTGGATAGTATTCGACCATGGCACCGACTTCGATTGTTTGTGCGCGGAGTCGGCTGGTGCCAATCTCAAACGCCATGCCTCCTTTGGCATAGACACCCGGCCTGAGCTTGATCTCATTAAGTCCTTGCTTAAAGGGGGCTTGCCCAATAATATTAATCCATTGGTCTTTGTTGTCGAAGGTCTGGTAGTCAATGACTTCTTCGTAAATACCTGCCGAGGTGGGCTTGGCTATGACCACGGAGTAGTAATAAGGCTTTAGGAGCGCCAATGAAGCGCCTGCTTCATAGAGCCAGCGCAACTCTACGCCTCCCCAATACGGTTTGCCGTAGATCCTGCGTTCCACTTCATATCCAGCCCTGAGTGTCAAGACATCGTTTAGTTTGCCATAGACAAACGAAGCTGGACTGAAATAGTTCATCAGCCTGATTTGTTTTTGGGATCGAAGGTAGGAGACCTCAAAATCCCAATAAGTGGTTTTGTGAATGCCCCTGATGATACCATGCTTGTAGCCCACTCCCAGACCTTGGGTGTGGATAGTGGCATGCAGGGTGGATTCTCTGTTATAGATGACACGCTCCTCCAAGGGACGACTGTCATCGTTGCCTATAGCAATCTCCTGCGCGTCAAGGATGACGGGCGTCAAAGCAAACGTGACCGCAATGAGAAAGCGTTGGAATTTCAATAGCGGGTTTCAATTTGGTACTTGCCCGTCTCGCCGTAAGCCGCACAGCTTGATGATTTGCATGACGACATCGCGATGGTCGCGACAAGGAGGGTTAACAACACAATGGCGATTCTCTTCATCTTATTGGGATTTATTTTGCAAATTAACGGATTTTTATCGGATTTATTACCATCTTTGCAGAAAAAATTGACCTCATGGAAGTAAAACGTCCTGTCATTGATGAAAGCTGGTATCAGGTGCTTCGTCCCCAGTTCGAGGCTCCTTACTTCGCTGAACTCAAGTCGTTTCTGGTTAGCGAGAAACGGCAATATGCCGTGTATCCCCCAGGCCCATTGATCTTCAATGCCTTTAACCTTACTCCGTTTGACAAGGTGAAGGTGGTTATTCTGGGTCAGGACCCGTATCATGGGCCAGGCCAGGCGCATGGACTCTCGTTCTCAGTCCCTGATGGAGTGCCTTTTCCGCCTTCGTTGCAGAATATTTTCAAGGAGTTGAACAACGATCTGGGCATTCCCATCGCTCACTCTGGCAACCTCGAGAAATGGGCTAGGGAAGGGGTGCTGCTGCTCAACGCTTCGCTCACCGTGCGTGCCGGTCAGGCCGCCTCGCATTCCCGCCATGGCTGGGAACAGTTTACCGATGCCGCCATTCGTGCCCTATCGGAACAACGAGAGCATTTGGTGTTTATCCTTTGGGGAAACTACGCCATCGCCAAACGTTCGATGATCGACCCTTCGAAACACCTTATTCTTACCTCGGTGCATCCCTCGCCGCTTTCGGCAAGTAGAGGCTTCTTTGGGTGCCATCATTTTTCACAAACAAACAACTATTTAAAACAAAACGGAATAGAACCTGTTGACTGGAGCTTATGAAACAGATTGTCTTTGCCACCAACAACAAGAATAAATTGCGTGAGATGCGCGAAATCATGGAAGGCCTTTACGAGGTCCTGAGCCTGGATGAGATCGGTTGTCATGAGGAAATCGTAGAGGATGCTGATACCATCGAAGGCAATGCAAAGATCAAAGCTGACTTTGTCACGAACAGATACCATGTGAATTGCTTCGCCGACGACACGGGTCTCGAGGTGGAAGCTCTGGGGGGTGCTCCAGGTGTGTATTCGGCACGTTATGCCGGCGAGCATTGCAGCTATCAGGACAATGTCGACAAGATGCTTGCTGCCATGAAGGGCCAAACGAACCGCAAGGCGGCTTTTCGCACCTGCATTGCGCTGAATCTTGATGGTGAATCGTATTATTTTGAAGGTCGTTGCGACGGACGTATCACCGAGGAGCAGCGGGGCACCGAAGGCTTCGGCTACGACCCCATCTTCCAGCCTGATGGCTATGACAAGACTTTTGCCGAGCTTGGCCATGAAGTGAAAAACGCTATCAGCCATCGTGGTCGTGCCACGCAGAAGCTGATAGCGTTTTTGAAACAGCAGTAATTCAGGCTGTCGTCAGATCTTTTCTTTCAGTAGTTCCATTGCCCTGGGAAGACCGTCGGCGTTTCGTCCACCTGCCACACAGAGGGTGGACTGTCCACCGCCGCCACCTTGGATTTCCTTGGCCACCTCGCGGATGAGTTTGGTGGCGTCAAGGCCTTTGGCTTCAGCATAAGACTGTGGAAGCATCAGGCAGAGTGCGGGTTTGCCTTCCACCACCGAGCCGATGATGGCGATGGTGCTGCTGTCGAGTTGTTTGAGTATGGTGGCGATGTTACGCAATTGGTCGCCAGTGCAGTTCAACGTGGCCGTTACCAGCTTGCAGTCATTGTGGACTGTGGCGCTGGAAAGCAATCGTTCAGCGGTGCCGCGGGCCTGTTCCTGCATGAGGCGCTCTACCTCTTTGCGCAAGGCAGCGTTCTGTTCGCTGAGTGAGGCCACGCCTTTCACTAGATCGTTCGACTTGACAGTCTCTCTGAGTTGTCCGATGAGGTCGAGTTGCTCATCTAGATAATGCTCGACAGCCTCCCCGGTGATGGCTTCGATACGACGGATGCCAGCGGCTATGGCGCCTTCCGATACGATCTTGAACATGCCGATGTTGCCTGTGGCAGAGGTATGGCAACCGCCGCAAAGTTCCATGGAATAGTCCTTGTCGAACACTACCACACGTACTTTGTCGCCGTATTTCTCGCCAAACAACGCAGTGGCTCCCATGGCCTTGGCTTCTTCAATCGGCATCTCAGCGTAGGTCACGTTCGGGATGTTCTCACGGATCTTTGTGTTGACGATTCTTTCCACCTGGCGGATCTCTTCGGGAGTCATCTTGGCGAAGTGGCTGAAGTCGAAACGCAGACGTTGGTCGTCGACCAAAGAACCTTTCTGTTCGACATGTGTGCCGAGCACTTGCCTCAAGGCAGCGTGCATCAAGTGAGTGGCGCTGTGGTTGTTGGCGATGCGCTGACGGCGTTCACTGTCGATGGCGGCCGTAAAGATGGCTTCAGGATTCTGGGGTAGCTGTTCGGTGATATGGATGACGAGGTTGTTTTCCTTCACCGTATTAATAATGCGGATGGTTTCATCGTCGGAACTCAGGGTACCGGTATCGCCCACTTCACCGCCCATTTCGGCGTAGAACGGAGTCTTGTCAAGGACGATTTCGAAGTGTTTTTGTTTCTTGGCCACCACTTCGCGGAAACGGAGGATGTGGCTCTCACAGGTGTTTTTGGTGTATCCGACAAACTCTGTGGGTTGTTCTGAAGCGTTGACCACCACCCAGTCGCCATTGGCTTTCTCCGCGGCTTTGCGTGAGCGGTTTTTTTGCTCCTCGAGGTTAGCCTTGAATCCTTCCATATCCACGTTAATGCCTTTTTCACCTGCCATCAGATGGGTCAGGTCGATAGGGAAGCCGTAGGTGTCGAAGAGCTCAAAAGCGAAGCCACCGTCAATGTCCTGACCGGGATGCTGTTCCACGTAGCCCTCGAAGCGTTTGATGCCTTGGGCGAGGGTGCGGAGGAATGAGGCTTCTTCTTCGCGGATGACCTTGCTGACCAGTTCTTGTTGCGACTTGATCTCAGGATAGTTGTGTTCCATCTGTTGCACGAGGATGGGCAGCAGGTTGCAGACGAAGGGCTCCTCGAAGCCGAGGAAGGTGAATCCATAGCGAACGGCTCGGCGTAGCACACGGCGGATGACATATCCGGCCCCGTTGTTCGACGGCAGTTGGCCGTCGGCGATGGCGAAGCTCACCGCTCTTAGGTGGTCGGCGATGACACGCATGGCCACATCGGTCTTCTCGGCCTTGCCGTATTCGATGCCTGACATCTTGGCGATGGCTTGGATAATGGGTTGGAAGACGTCGGTATCGTAGTTGGAGGTCTTGCCTTGGATGACACGCACCAGGCGTTCGAAACCCATTCCGGTGTCGACATGCTTGGCGGGAAGCTCCACGAGATGGCCGTCGGCCATGCGGTTGTATTGCATGAACACCAGGTTCCATATCTCAATCACTTGCGGGTCGTCCTTGTTGACGAGGTCGCGTCCGGAGACCTTCTTTCGTGCCTCTTCGTCGCGGAGGTCGATGTGGATCTCGGAACAAGGGCCGCAAGGGCCAGTCTCACCCATTTCCCAAAAGTTGTCCTTTTTGTTGCCATAAAGGATACGGTCTTCGGTGACGTGTTCCTTCCAGTAGCCGTAGGCTTCCATGTCAGCAGGTTGTCCGTCCTTCTCGTCGCCGCCAAAAACAGTGACGTAGAGTTTGTCCTTGTCGATCTTCACCACCTCGGTGAGATACTCCCAGGCATAGGCAATGGCTTCTTTCTTGAAGTAGTCGCCAAACGACCAGTTGCCAAGCATCTCGAACATGGTGTGGTGATAGGTGTCGTGCCCCACCTCCTCCAAGTCGTTGTGTTTGCCTGATACGCGAAGACATTTTTGCGTATCGGCGGCACGGTTCCACTTGGCGGGTTGGTTGCCCAAGAAAATGTCCTTGAATTGGTTCATTCCGGCGTTGGTAAACATCAGGGTAGGGTCGTTTTTGACCACAATCGGTGCTGATGGCACTATAGCGTGTTCCTTGGAGCGGAAGAAGTCCAGGAAACTGTTTCTGATTTCGTATGCGTTCATTGGAATTAGTTTTCAAAAAAACATGCAAAGTTAGGCTTTTTTTGTAATTTTGTGCAAGATTCCAGTAAAATGGCTAGACGAAAGAGAGATTTTAAATATATTTTCAACCCAAAGACCCTGAATTTCGACCGTTTTGTCGAACCGATGGTCAATAAGGTGGGACGTGTTGTGGTGTTTTTGATTACGACCATCGTATTCGCTTTTCTCATCGTGTTGGTGATCTTTTTCTTCTTTGGCTCCCCGAAAGAGAGGATGCAAGCTCGTGAGATTGAGTATCTTAAGCTTCAGTACGAGATTCTCGATGATCGGCTGGAAAACATGGAGATCCTTGCGGAGGAGTTGCAAGAACGTGACAATGACGTGTATCGTGTGATCTTCGAAGCGGATCCCATCCCGACCACGGTGCGCAAGTCGGGGTTCACCATGAAAGAACGTTATGAAGACCTTCTTGGCTACAAGAACAGCGATCTCGTGAAACGTGTGTCCATGAAACTTGATAGCGTTGCAAGCCAGCTCTATTATCAGTCGGTATCATACGACAAGGTGTTTGAGATGGCAAGAAAAAAATCTGAGATGTTAGCGTGCATCCCCGCCATCATCCCCGTCAAGGAGTCTGACATCAAACAAATCTCGTCGTATTTCGGTTATCGTACCGACCCTATCTATAAGGTGACTAAATATCATAGCGGCATGGACTTCGCAGCATCACCTGGCACAGAGGTCTATGTCTCGGGCGACGGCGAGGTGGTGGATGTGGAAAGCAACTATTGGGGTTATGGCAACATCGTTACCATTGATCATGGCTACGGTTACAAGACAAGATACGCTCACCTTCAGAAATTTGCAGTGAAGAAAGGGCAGAAGGTGAAACGCGGTCAATTGGTTGGCTACGTGGGCAGTACGGGTAAAGCGACAGGACCTCACCTTCATTATGAGGTGCTTAAGAACGACGAGGCGGTGGATCCGCTTCATTTCTTCTTTAACGACCTCTCGCCCGAACAATACGAAAAGATTTTGGAACAGGCGGAATTGCCTTCATTAACAATGGATTAAGCTATGGAAGAGAACAACACTGGAAAGTATTATTACAGCATCGGCGAGGTGGCTAAGATGTTTGGCGTGAACACTTCAATGATCCGTTATTGGGAAAACGAGTTCGACGTGCTTCGTCCCCGTAAAAACAAGAAAGGCAACCGACTCTTTACCCAGCGTGATGTCCGCTATGTCCACATGATCTATCATCTTACCAAGGTAAAAGGCTATACGCTCGCAGGTGCCAAGCAGGCGTTGAAGGAGAAGTTCTCCGAATATGAGGAAAGGGTGCTGATGCTCGAGACGCTGGATAAAACCAGAAAGTTTCTGCTGGATATCGATAAAGCATTGGGAGAGAAGATAAAAGGTTGAAGATATGATTGTTGTTACAGGCGCAGCGGGTTTTATCGCCAGCAATGTAGCTGAGATGCTGAACCGTAACGGTTTCAACGATTTAGTGCTGGTGGACGATTTTTCAAGGGCCGAACGGAAAAACAACTATAAAGACCTCTCTTTTGTCGAATTGGTTGACCGTAACACCTTTTTTGAATGGTTTAAAAACAACAATAAAAATATTGAATTTATTATTCATCTAGGGGCACGAACCGATACCACGGAATTTGATTACAACGTGTTCCAAAAGTTGAACGTGGATTACACTTTAGGGATTTGGAGAGCCTGTGTTGAATATCAGATTCCTTTGATTTATGCTTCATCGGCGGCGACCTATGGCATGGGTGAGCTGGGGTATGAAGACCGACATGACATTGTTTGTGATTTAAAGCCACTGAACCCTTATGGCCGGTCCAAGAATGAGATTGACAAATTTGTCCTTGGTCAGACCGAACAGCCTCCGTTTTGGGCTGGGCTGAAGTTCTTCAATGTATATGGCCCCAATGAGTTTCACAAGGGGAAGATGGCTTCGGTGATTTTGCACGCTTTTCGCCAGATTAATGAAACTGGAAAAGTGAAACTGTTCCGCTCGCATAATCCCAAGTACAAGGATGGGCAGCAGCTTCGTGACTTTGTGTACGTGAAAGACGTGGCCAAGGTGATTCTCTGGCTGATGCAACACAAGCCCGAGAGCGGCCTATATAATGTCGGCACGGGCAAAGCGCGCTCGTTTTATGATCTTGCTGACAACACCTTCAAGGCCATGGGTGTTGAAACCGACATTGAGTTTATCGACACGCCGTTGAATATCCGTGACAAATACCAGTATTTCACCGAAGCCAATATGACTAAATTAAGGAATGCCGGATATGATGAGCCTTTCACCACCCTTGAGGACGGTATTAAATCCTACGTCGACTATCTCCTAACTTTTATCTTTTAACTTTTAACTTTTAACTTTTAACTTTTATCTTTTATCTTTTATCTTTTATCTTAACTCCTCCCATACTTTCTCCACTTGTCGAGCACTGCGCTCATGTCGTCAGGCAGTTCGCTGGTGAAGAGCATCTCTTTTTTTGTGGTGGGGTGGACAAATCCCAGTTCCTTGGCGTGAAGGGCGTGACGAGGCATCAGCTTGAAACAGTTTTCGATAAACTGGCGGTACTTTGAGAAGGTAGTGCCTTTGAGGATTTGGTCTCCGCCGTAGGTGGCGTCGTTGAAGAGAGGGTGGCCGATATATTGTGAGTGGACGCGGATTTGGTGTGTGCGTCCTGTCTCAAGGCGGTATTCGTTCAAGGTGACGTAGCCGAAGCGTTCCAGCACTTTCCAATGGGTGACGGCTTCTTTTCCATGGTCGCCGTTGGGATAGACCATCATCTTGCGGCGGTCGGTGGGGCTGCGGCCGATGTTGCCTTCGATGCGTCCTTCGTCTTCAGTGAAGTCGCCCCAAACCAAGGCGTGGTAACGGCGGTGGATTGAGTGTTCGAAGAACTGATGGGCGAGGATGGCTTGTGCGGTCTCGTTTTTGGCAACGATCATCAGTCCGGTAGTGTCCTTGTCGATGCGGTGTACCAGATACCCGAACTTGTTCTCCACAGGTTGGTTGGTTTGTTGGAAATGCCATGCCAGTCCGTGAAGCAGGGTCCCCTCGAAGTTGCCATGGCCAGGGTGGACTACCAATCCCGCCTGTTTGTTGATGACGATGAGGTCGGAGTCTTCATAGACGATATTCAAAGGTATTTCCTGGGGCGTGATGTTGACCTCGCGGGGTGGGTAGCTGAATACGATGGAGATGACGTCGCCAGGCTTTACCTTGTAGTTCGACTTCACTGCCTTTTCGTTGACGAGGATGTTGCCTGCCTTGGCAGCGTTCTGCACGCGGTTGCGCGAGATGTTCTGGATGTGGTTGGTCAGGAAGGTGTCGATGCGCTCCTGGGCCTGGCCTTTGTCTACCACGATACGGATATGCTCGTATAGCTCACCGCTTTCCTCTTCGGTGTTCTCGTTTTCCAGGAGGTCTTCAAGAAGTTGCTCGCTCATTTGCTGACCATGAATTTGCGGGTGATGATGCTGCCGTCGCTTTGGGTGATTGTCAAGAGGTACAATCCATCGTGAAGCTCACTGACGTTGATTTCGTCGGCGTATGAAGTCGGGGTGACCTGCCGTCCGGTGATGTCGAAGACGGCCATGGATGCACCTTGGCTGAGTCCTGATACGTGGAGCGTGTTGGAGGCGGGGTTGGGATAAACGGCTATGTTGGAGTCTTCGATTTCATTGACACCGATGTAATAACCGGCACCTACGACGGGGCGGAGCATGATGGAGCCTGCCTTGCTGCTAGGCTGCCACGACCCGGTCACATTGATGAAATTGTATTGCGAGTTGTCGTTTGAGGCATCGAAGCCCACGTTGAGGAGACCGTTTCCTTGTTGCACGATGCCGATGTAAAACACGCCGTTGAGACGGACGAGTTGGTCGAACTTGTAGTAGGCGAATTTATAGATCTGGTCTTCCCAAATAGGTTTTCGTCCGGCAAGACGATACACTTCGTCGCCGGGTTTGCCATTGTTGTCTTTCCATACCACGATGTCGAAATACTGGTTGTTGGCGTCGTTGAGAGTGTGGTTGATTAGGATTTGAACGCCGCAAACAGTGTCGAGTTCGTTAAGTTCAAATCTCACTGCGAAGGCGCCTCCTGGGGAGGGCTCTACACCGAATCCCAGTTCGGGGATGCCGTCGTCATAGGCGAAGTAGTTGTAGAATCCTTGGGTATATACCAGCGAGTCAACCAAAGGTGGGTTGCAAGTGGAGTCGCTGATATACTGCCGAATGATAAATGAGGTGGAGTCTTTCTCATAGTCCATGGCAAACAGTGCTGCAACCATGGCGGAGTCGGGTTGGCTGAACGTCATGGCTGGGACGTTGAAAGGCCGGTGACTCACGTTCTCGTAAAACTGTTCGCCTCCCACTTGTTCGACGGTATATTGGTGCATGAGTTGATGAGCTTGGCTGTCGAGGTTGGAAACTTTCATTCCGAATTTCTCGATGATGCTAGCTGTCGGGTTGGCGCAGTAGTGTTTATAAGGCATGCTGCGGTAACGGGTGAGGAACGAGGGACCTTCGCTGGTGATGCTTACCTTGGGATATGAGGGGTTGGCGATGCTTCGACCTCTGTCGAGATAAACGAAGTCGATATTCCAGTTGTCCTCATTGCCTCGGCTGGTGGGCTGTGCATTGTTGGCGATGCTGGCGTAGTTGTAGAATCGGAAGCAGAAGGCGGGCTTAAAGAAAGCGGTGTCGGTAATGGGGATCATGATTTGTTTGAAGAAGACGCTGTCGTTCTCTGCCAGGAAGTGTGCCAAGGTTTGTCCCGGAGTGCTCCATACGTGCTGCCATAAGGTGTCGATGCCTTCGATCACGCCGAACTCGAGTACAAGTGAATCCTGTGCTTCAGGCGCGTTGCCGTTGCCTTGAGGTTGGTAGAAGAAGCTGAAGTAGAGCGAGTCGGCAGGGGTCAAGGCATGGGGCTCGGGATTGAACACCGAGTCGAGTCTGATGGGGTTGGAGGTAAGGTGCTCTGCAATGAAGGGGTTGCTGATGGCATAGTCGTATACGCGCCCTTGAGCGTCGAGCACATCGAAGGTGGCTCCGTGGCGGGTGACGGAGTTGAGAGGAAACCCTGAGTTAACATAGACGTTGAAGTCGGCCCACAGAGTGCTGTCGGGATAGACCCTTGAGTTGGAGAAGTCGTCGAGGAAAGGCAGTGTCAAAGCGGTGGTCTCACGCGTTTTGGTTGGTGGCGTGATTCCGTGGTTGAAACCGGTGATTACTTCTTGGGCTGTGACCAGTGTGGGGATGAGGCACAAGGCCAGTATCCAGCCCGTCATTTTAGAAATCGTCTTCATATTCTTCTTCAGGGTCGTTGGTTAGGGTGTCGTTTGAAATGATGATGGTGTCGATGACAGGTGTGTTCTCGGCGTTGTATCTGGCGGAGTCCTCGCTAAGGACCTTGGCCTGTTCTTTGTCGAAGTTGAAGTTGCGGCTTGACTTGTACCAAACGTTGACGAAGGTGCCGGGTTTGACGAAGCCTTTGGCCTGAGGTGGGTCCATGCGGCACACCTTCATATATTGAATGCTGTCATTGTCTTCGAAGTACTCGTTGCCAAGATTGAGTCCTGCCATGTTGAGTGTGCGTTGCACTTCTTGGGCCGATATTCCATAAAGCGACGGAAGTTTGGCTTTCTTGTCGTCAGGGCCAAGACCGACATACAAAGTGATCTTACTGCCTTTGATGAGTTCCGTGCCCGGTTTGATGATGCCGCCGTCATAGCGTTGCTCGCAGATGGCGTTACGGGCGAAGTGATCCACATAGATGAGCTCTTTCACTTCTAGGCCGCTCGATTCGAGTAAAACAAGCGCTTGGCGGAGGGAGAGGTTGTTCAGGTTGGGCATGTTGGTGCGTTCGGGTTCGATGGCGACGATGATATAATAAACGTTGCGGCCATGCTTTACCTTTGATCCTGGCAAGGGGTCCTGCTGGACAATGGTTCCGGGAGCCTGGGTCTTGGAATAGATGCTGTCGATAAGGATGAAATTGTAGTCCTTTCCATAGGCGCGTTCCACCTCGGGGGTGGTCATTCCGCTGAAGTCGGGCATTTCATACACCTTTCCGTGACGGGTATAGATATTGAGCATCTTGATGGTCAGCCACAAGAGCACAAAGCTCAGAGCCACAATCAATAGCAGATTGATATAGAATTTCTTTTGTTTTAGAAACGATAGTTTTCCCATATTTACTAATTTAGCGGCAAATTTAATAATTATTTTTCTAACATGAAGAATGTAGCGATAGTTTGTGGCGGAGATTCCGGTGAATTTGAGATTTCCGTCAAGAGTGCTCAGGTGGTGAAACAGAATCTGAATCCTGAACTGTATAATTCAAAGATTATTGTGGTCTCGAAGAAGGGTTGGTATGGCCTTTTGAAAGATGGTACCAGAGTTGATGTTGACAAGAATGATTTTTCCATTTCGGTAGGTGGCCACAGAACGAAATTCGACGTGGTCTTCAATGCCGTTCATGGAGAGCCGGGTGAGAACGGCCCGTTGTCGGGTTATCTTGAGCTGCTTGGTATTCCGTGCACATCCTCACCTTTGACGACGTGTGCCCTTACCTTCCACAAGGACTTTTGCAAACGTCTGGTGGCATCTTATGGTGTCAATGTCGCTCCTTCCGTGCTCATCAATGAAGGCGAGAAATATGATGCCGATGCCATCATCAAGCAGTTGGGGTTGCCTTTGTTTGTCAAGCCGACTTGCAATGGCTCCAGCGTTGGGGTGAGCAAGGTGAAGACCGCTGAGGAGTTGGTCCCTGCCATCTTTACGGCGAGAGCCGCCGGTCGTCAGGTGATGTGCGAGAAGTTCGTCGATGGACGTGAGTTCGGATGTGGCGCCATGTGCCACAAAGGAAGGATGATGGTGTTCCCGCTCACTGAGATTTGCAGTAAGAATGAGTTCTTCGACTATGAGGCAAAATACACTGCTGGGAAGTGCGATGAAATAACGCCCGCCCAGGTGGATGAGGAAATCGAGATTGAAATCAAAGCCACGACGGCCATGCTGTACGAGAAGCTGGAATGCAAGGGCTTTGTCCGCATGGACTACATAGTCAGCAACGAAGGTGTGTTCTTCATTGAAGCGAACATCGTCCCGGGCATGTCGGACGCAAGCATCATCCCATCGCAGGCACGGTGCTTTGGCCTGACGCTAGAGCAGTTGTTCGGGATGGCGATAGAGGAAGCCCTGAATAAATAATAATAAGAATTTAGAATTTAGAGGGAGTTGTAGCATTCGCTCCCCCTAAATTCTTAATTCTTAATTCTTAATTCTTAATTCTTAATTCTTAATTAAACCGTGAGTATGTCCTTGGACTTAAGCTCAGTCAGATCGTCAATCTTCTTGATATACTTGTCGGTGAGTTTCTGAATCTCTTCCTGGAGGAGCTTTGACTCGTCCTCGGAGATGGTGTCTTTCTCGAGTTTCTTGGCTTCATCGTTGGCGCTGCGACGTATGCTGCGGATGCCCACCTTGGCTTCTTCGGCGGCGTTCTTGGTGCGTTTCACCAGCTCGCGGCGGCGTTCCTCGGTCAACGGAGGCACGCTGATACGAAGCAACTCGCCGTTGTTCATCGGGTTGAAACCCAGATTGGCGTTAAGGATGGCCTTGGCGATGTTGCCGAGTGCGCTCTTGTCGAACGGTACTACCACGATCATGCGTGCATCTGGGCAACCGATGTTGGCGGTTTGCTCGATGGGCACAGTGGCACCATAATATTCAACCATTACGCCGTTCAGCATGGCCGGACTGGCTTTGCCTGCCCTGATGCCCTGAAACTCATGCTCCAGGTGCTTGATGGTGTTGTCCATGCTCTCAGTGGCTTCGTCTAATACAAATTGGGATTCGTCTGTCATAGCTTTTATGATTTGTCTGCAAAGTTAAATATTTTTTATAATGGTTGATACAACCCTGCCAAACGAGGGTTGTACCGGGTACAATAGTAGTCGAACCGCTTTGCAACTATCGTGCCTCGCTTCTGGTTCCAGATATATGTTTTGATGACTTTTCCCTGGGCAGGAAAGTCTTCGCTGTTGAACCTGACGGCGGTGGCCAGATGGTTGGTTCCGGGTAGCAACAGGTCGCTGTTGTTGCCACCGTACCAGAACAACAAGGAATCGCTTGCGGCATCGTGGATTTCCATGACGAGGACACAGCCTGCGATGGTGTCGGTTGATTCAATTGTGGCTGTAACGCCGACGAGGTCGGTTTCTTTGTCGAGGGAGTCGCCATAGATATATTGTGGAATTCCCCATTCAAACTGCTCGAAAACATAGGGTTTTTCTGTCAAAGGCGTCAGGAGCCGAACCGCTCCAGGCACGGAGTCGCGTGACAAAGTCAGATAACGGGAGGTGAACCATGTGTCTTCGTGAACCATCCAGGGATAACAGGCAACGGCTTGCGTTTCCCAGGCAGGACTGACGTAATCGGTCCAGCCGAACCCTAGCATCTCGGTGTCGTTCGAATCCAGCCATAGGCGGAATTCGCCAACGTTGTTGTTCTCCTCGTCGAAGATGGCGCGTTGGGTCACTGTGGTCTGGGCTTGATAGAACTCCGGGAACTGGGTTTTGAGGGTGGCGGTGGCGAAACGGATGTCTGTATTGCCATCGTTGTCCTCCTGCATCCGTTGGGCGATCTGGTCGTAACCTTGATGGTACATCAAGTCGTAGTGTTGACGGTTGGTGATGAGCGAGCTGGCTCCGATGAAGAGGATGGCCAGTACGGCGATCACGGTCTGTGTCATGGTCATGCTGTTGTTTCGGTGGAACGAAAGGAGCATGAGCACGAGGAAGGGGTAGCAGAAGATGAGGGTGCTATATTGGATGATGGGCTCACGGAGCAGTGAATAAATGAAGGCAACGGCGAAATTGACCACGAACCAAACGACGGCTGCCCAGCGGACAGGGTAGGCTCGTTTTTCGGGTTTCTGCAGAAGGAAGGGAAGGACGATGACAACGCCCATGGCAAACATGAAAAGGGGGGCGTAGTTCGTTGTGTACTGCAGGAAGTCGATGATGAAGGTGTTCTTGGGCTTGGCGAGCCAGCCGCCGATGCCGCCGTTGACGAAGGTCTGGTAATAGAATACGGGGAGATGCGGGGCGTAGAGGACTACGGCGCCGATGCCGCCGAGCCAATAGGCGAGGCGGCGTTCTTTCTTCAGGAAGAACAAGCCCGTGAGAAATATCAATCCTGCCTGTGCTGCCGAGAAGTTGTGCGCCAAAGCAGCCAGGCAGGCACTGACAGCGAAGCCGATGCAGATGCCGGCAGAAGGTTTCTTTGGACCGAAAAGGATCTTGTTCCAGAAGAAGGTCATCAGCAGCACGAAGAAAAGTCCCGGGGCGTAGGGACGTGCCAGTTGGCTGTAGAATACGGTGAGTTGGCTAACGGCAAAGAAGGCCGCGGCCAGCAGACCGGTCTTGCGGTTGAACCATTGCTTGCCGATGACATAGATCAGAAAGACGGAAGCGATGCCCATGAGAGCGAAGGGGAGCTTTACCCACAACTCGTTCCAGCCGACCAGTTTGGTCCAATAATAGAGGAACACCTGCACACCAGCTGGATGCGAGTCGCCTTCGGTGACGCCATATTGGATGAGGTCGTGGAAGTTGTCGAACCTCAACCTGAAAAGCGCGCTGAACTCGTCGTGCATGAAAGGCACCTGTCCGAGTTTCCACAGACGCAGCACCGCAGCTACCAGCAGGATGACGCCCAATAGGACGTAATCCAACCTGAGGCTGGTTTTGTTTCTCGTCGCCCGAAGATGATGCTTCCTATCTTTCCGTTTTCCGTTTTCCACTTTCCGTTTTCCGTTATTTCGTTACCAAAGTTCCAATCTCTTCTCCCTTGAGGACTTTGAGAAGATTACCCTTCGTGTTCATGTCGAACACATACATGGGCATGTCGTTTTCCTTGCACATGGTGAAGGCGGTCATGTCCATCACTTTGAGGTTGCGTTGGTAGGCTTCGTCGTAGGTGATATGGTCGAACTTGGTGGCGGTGGGGTCTTTCTCAGGGTCGGCGGTATAGATGCCATCCACGCGGGTGCCTTTGAGGATGATGTCGGCTTTGATCTCCACGGCACGTAGGGCGCTGCCGGTGTCGGTGGTGAAGAAGGGGTTGCCGGTACCGGCGCCCATGATGACGATGTGGCCTTCTTCGAGCAGGCGGATGGCTTTGGCTGAGCTCATGGTGTCGGCGATGCGGTCGATATATAAGCCTGAGAGCAAGGTGGCTTTTTGGCCTTTGCCTTGGAGGGTGCTTTGCATTGCCATCGAGTTGATGACGGTGGCTAGCATGCCCATGTAGTCGCCTTGGATGCGGTCCATGCCTTTGGAAGCGCCTTGCAGTCCACGGAAGATGTTGCCTCCGCCGATGACGATGCCGATCTGAACGCCAGTCTTGGCGGCTTCGATGATCTCATCGGCATATTCGTTGAGTCGTTGCGGGTCGATGCCATATTGTTGGCTGCCCATGAGGGCTTCTCCGCTTAGTTTTAGAAGAACTCTGTTGTATTTCATAGTCTGTTATTTGATGATGATTTTCTCGGTTTTGATGTCTTTGCCGTTAATGGTGCGTAGCAAATAGATGCCAGGAGCCAATGTCGTGTTGCAGTCGGTGGCGACGACACGACCTGTGATATCGAGGATTTGGGTCTTTCCGTCGATGAAGTCATGGCCGTAGAAGTAATGGTGTGGGTTGGCGTCTTCGCTGAACACCAGTTGGAACCTTGAAGGATAGTCGGTGACTTTTGCCTCGAAGGAGTAACTTGTGATGGCGTTCAGGTCGATGTCGGCTCCGGCGATATGGTCGATGAGGTGGAGGTAGTCCGACTCGAGGTTGTAGAGCTCGAAGGTCAAGGTGTGAAGTCCATCTTCGTCGGGGCGGAACATGAGCGGCACTGCACCTGTGGCGTCTTCCAGGGTGACAGAGGCGTACTCGTCGTTGTCGATTAGGGCGCTCAATCTAGGTGTGGCGTTGTTGAGTGACATCTTATGTAGGGTGTTGCCTTCGCCGATTTGCACATAGATCCTGTCGGAGAAACCTTGGCTGTCAGTCTTGATGCTGATGAAGCCGGGTTCTGTTGACCCGTCTTTTGATGAGGGGTTGAATACTAGGTTTTGTCCCTCGGCACTAGCTTGCACCAGAAAGCCCTGTCCTGGTTTGATGGGAGCTGTGGCGATGGCACGGGTTTCCAGTTCGGAGCCGCCTTCCACCACATAATAGGTGGAGAGGGGGGTATTGCCTATCTTGATGTCACCAGCTTGTAGGCTGCGGGTGAAGGGGTTGCCGACCAGGTTGAAGCCTTTCAGGCTCGTGTTGTCGCTTTGGTAGCTCAATGGTACTGACACGGTTGCGTCAGTGGCTCTCATGTCGCCGGCAAAGCTGAGTGATTGGATGGCTGCATTGGCATAGAGGAAGCCTTGGCCTTCAGCGAATTGTGTGATGCTGTTGGCGGTATTCTCTTGGTTGAGCCAAAGCATATTCTTTTCGTCGTAGGCGTAGAGGTCATAGTCGCCAGTGGTAGCTATGCTGACTCCCAGCTCGTCAACTGGTGATGCGATGGTATACCAACCGTCTTTGTTTGTGGTGAAAGCGTTGATGGTCTTTTTCAGTGTGGCCTTCACTTCGCTGTTGGGGTGGATGAGCTGGGCGTCATCCTCGATGACGAGGTTGGCGGGGTCGGGGTTGTTTAGTGTTCCGTTGATGGTGAGGGTGCTGCCGGAGGCTACAACAAGTTGCTCGTCGTTTGTGAGAGAGAGGTCGTCTATTGAAGTGTTTTGGGCCAGCAAAACGGTGTTGCTGATGGGTGACTCATAGTTGTTGGTGACAGCGGTGACATGATAGGTGTTCATGGGGCCGCTGAAGACACCGTTATAGCTCGTGGTGCTTTGTCCTGTCGAGATGGCGGTGTTATTGCAGTAAACGTTGTAGGTGTAAACCCCATCGCTCAATCCCATCTGAAAATCCCAGGCGTGATGAGGTTGTGAGAACCAATAGTTTGTTGATTCAAAACGGAATAGGAATCCATTATTGCTTTCGGCGATATTACAGCCGCCGACGAGCAAAAAGTCGGAGAGGGAAATGGTGATCCATAAGTTTTGATTTGGGTTGATGACCAGGGGCGTTTCGAGGGTGTAGGTGATGGTTTGTCCACTCTCGGTAGTAGTGACCGTCCCCGAATGGATCAGTGTTCCAGGCTGCAAGAGGTCGCCCTCATAGATGTTGACGGTGCAGGTTATGTTGGGATTTTGGACGGTGAATGAGATACTGTTGATTTCCATTCCGGCGTAAGCTTGAAGAATGGAAGGGGGATAGTTTTGCGCTGCGACGAATGCTTCTTCATCGGTCCCGTAAAAATTTGTTCCTTCATTAGTATAGTTCAGAGATCCGTTGCGAACCTGGGGGGCTTCCCATGATAGGGACATGGTGTTGTCGTCGGTGTCAATTGCGGTAATGGTCAAACTATTGGGAGTGTTGGCTTGCAAATTGGTGGTAACATTGACGGATACGCGATTTGAAGGGAGGGACGCCTGGTTGTTGGTGCCGTTGCTGCGAATATAATACGTGTTGTTTCCGGCAGGTGCGCTTTCATCGGTATAGGTCAATGTAGCCACATTGTTGGCGATAACGACGTCGTTGCGGTAGACGCGGTAGGTGTTGACGTTGTTGGCGGCATCCCAGGTCAAGACCACTCTGGCATGGTTTTCATCGGCGACAAGTCCGGTGGGAGCGTCGCAGGCGGTCAGCATGTAGTTGACGGCGGCCAAAGCGTCGATACGTCCTGCGCCAGTGATGTTGTTTTTGCTGGTTTGACCTCCCAGCGGGGTGGCGGTTGTCTCAATAATGGAGTCGATTTCCGTTGGGGTCAGTTCAGGGTTGACGGAGAGCATCAAGGCCATGACTCCAGCCACGCAAGGTGTGGCCATCGAAGTCCCGCTCTTAGTGGTGTATCCAGAGTTGCTGTTGTGACTGAGAGAGGTGATGCTGGATCCTGGGGCGGAGATGTCGGGCCGAATCAATCCAATGTTGGTTGTGCTGCCATCCTCCCAAGGATAATCATAATAGAAGCCAATGTTGTTGCCCTCGCTCCAAGTGACTGGACCGAACGAAGAAAAAGAGGAATGTTCGTCGTTGGAGGTGGTGGCTCCCACACAAACCACTGCTGAACGCCCGCCTTCCAGGGTTTGGGCGGGGTTGTGCCAAGGTGGCGGACAGTTGCCGGGTGCGCCAACGTTATTGGGCACAGGGTATGTCAGGACGCCTTCTGTGTATTTGTCGCCCACATTGCCTGCCGCAACCGAGGCCACCACTCCGCATTGGAGCACGTGTTCCATGATTACCCTTTCCTCGTAGAATCCGCCTTTTCCGTCAGCGCCTAATGACATGCTAAGGATGTCGGCGCCGTGCGAAATGGCAAATTGGATGGCTGTCCAAGAGTCTCTCTTGTAACCTGAGCCCGTACTCGACAACACTTTCAAGGCCATGATCTTGGCGTCTTTTGCGATGCCGTATTGGACATTGGATGAGGCGGTGCTGGCGACTGTTCCAGCGCAATGTGTTCCGTGTCCTTGGTCATCCATGGGGTCGTTGTCATTGTTGACAAAGTCCCAACCATGGTGCGGATAATCCGCTCCTCCGTCCCACATGTTGTTCACAATGTCGTTGTGGTCGTAGTTCACTCCGGAATCGATGACGGCGACGATGACACCTGCTCCAGTATAACCCAATGCCCAGACATCGTCAGCGTTCACCATGTCGATATTCCAATGGTTGCTCGCCTGATCTCGTAAGGGCTCCGCATCCTCGTCGTCGATGGCATGGATCTCCATATCCTTCATTACATATTTCACATCCGATCGGTTGGAGATGGCATAAATCATGTCCTTCGTCGCGGAACAGCCGATGGCATTAATGATCCAGAACGATTGTACGTCCCCGACCAAGTTTGCCTTTTGTCCTTGGGTCAGGTCTTTCATGATCTCAGACTGTCCGTCTTTCGAAAGCTGCATCAAGTCGTTGACTACGACCTCCCGTTGTTGTTCCTTGTTGAGATATTGGGTTTTCTGGTTGGTGCTCAGAGCGTCAAGTTGTTCGTTCATCACAATGATCACCCGAAACCTCTCGTCGGCACTCCTGCTTTGATTCATCTCTTGCACCAAATCAGGAGTGATTTTAGGGGTAGCGGCTCTTTGTGCCGAAAGGCTGCTGGAAAGCAACAGCGTCAAAACCAGAAACAAAATGTTTTTTTTCATGGTTATTCTTCTACCTTAGCTCTTTTCGAATCCCATACCATATAAATGATGATTGCGATGTACATCAACAATGCGATGAGTCCAGCAATGGGCAGTTCGGCGAACGGAGTGCCGTCGGCGGTGACTGCGGTGGCATCCACGTTGCAGAACTTCAGGATGGCGCTCACCACACCCATCAAGGCGCCGCCGGCGATGAAGCCAGAGGCAATAAGGGTGCCGCGGTTGTAACGGGCGTCGTTGAGCTTTTGGTCTTTGCTGCGACTGCTCACGAACCAAGCCACAGCGCCGCCGATGAGCAACGGGATGTTGAGGTCGATGGGGATGAACATGCCCAAGGCGAACGGGAGTGCCGGCACCTTGCAGAAATTGAGGATCAAGGCGATGGCGGCACCGATGCCGTAAAGCAGCCAGGGGGCGTTGCCACCCGACATCATGGGCTCGATGACGGCACTCATGGCGTTGGCTTGAGGTGCCACCAGGGCACCGTCGCCCACAAAGCCGTAGGCCTTGTTCAGCACCATGATCACGCCTGCCACGGTGGCGGCGGCCACGGCCACGCCGACGAACTTCCAAATCTCTTGTTTCTTAGGCGTCGTGCCAATCCAGTAACCCACCTTCAAGTCGGTGATGAAAGCTCCTGCCACGGCCAAAGCGGTACAGACCACACCGCCGATGATCAGGGTGGCGGTCATGCCTTCGGGACCACTCAGTCCAGCGGCGACCATCACCAAGGAGGCCAAGATCAGGGTCATCAGCGTCATGCCGCTCACCGGGTTGCTACCCACGATGGCGATGGCGTTGGCGGCCACGGTGGTGAACAGGAAGGCGATCACAGCCACGACCAGGATGCCGATCAAAGCATGTCCGAAGTTATGAACCACGCCAAACCAGAAGAACAGGAAGGTGACAATCAACACGGTTACGATGCCGATGACCACAGTCTTCATCGGGATGTCCTGTTGGGTGCGGTCGACGGGTTCGGCATTGGCTTTCTTGCCTTTGAATTCATTGGCGGCAAGGCTCACCGATGATTTGATGACCTTCCACGACTTGATGATGCTGATGATGCCGGCCATGGCGATGCCGCCGATGCCGATATGGCGCGCGTAGTTCTTGAAGATCTCTTCAGGTGCCATCGAGCCGAGGGTGGCGGTGACGCCGGAGTTCATCAGGTCGATGACCTGGTCGCCCCAGATGAGGTTCATGCCGGGGATGATGATGAACCATACCAGCATGGAGCCGCAGCAGATGATGAAGGCGTATTTCAGACCGATGATGTAACCCAGACCGAGCACGGCCGCTCCAGTGTTGATCTTAAGCATCAGTTTGGCTTTGTCGGCCAAGGCCATGCCCCAGCCCATCATACGGGTGGTGATGGGCTCCGACCACCATCCGAAGGTCGACACGATGAAGTCGTACAGACCGCCAATCAAACCGCTGACGACGAGCAGGAGGGAGTCCTTGCCCTTCTTTTGTCCGCTGACCAGCACCTGGGTGGTTGCTGTGGCCTCGGGGAAGGGGAACTTGCCGTGCTGTTCCTTCACGAAATACTTGCGGAAGGGGATGAGGAACAGGATGCCCAGGATGCCGCCCAGCAACGAGGCGATGAACACCTGCCAGAAGTTGATCTCGATTTGATAGCCCTTGCCTTGCAGGATGTAGAGTGCGGGCAGGGTGAAGATGGCTCCAGCCACCACGCCTCCGGAGCATCCACCGATGCTCTGGATGATGACGTTCTGCGACAGGGCGTCGTTCTTCCTTGCCAGGCCAGTGAGGCCGATGGCGATGATGGCGATGGGGATAGCGGCTTCGAACACCTGTCCGACTTTCAGGCCGAGGTAGGCGGCGGCAGCCGAGAACAGGATGGTCATCACCAAGCCGATGCATACCGACCATACGGTGATCTCCTGGTATTTTTTGTTTTTGGAAAGAATGGGTTCGTACTCTTCGCCCGGCTTCAGCTCTCTTTGTGCGTTCTCAGGCAGTTTGAATTGATCGTTTTCCATAATTACTTTTTTGAATAAGGTGCAAAGTTATGAAAAAAACGATACGTTATTACAGCCTTAGCAAATTATTCCCGATACTGCACTCGAGGCAGCGTTTCCGTTTGCAGTAGTATCTGTTGAGATGAAGCAAAGCTTGGGATTGCATGGCGTTTTCCGGGGTCATGCCGCGGTCGGCGTAATGCCGTACAATTGCATTGTCTTCTGCGTCCGTGTATTCCAGAAAACGTAGTGCCTTTTCGCAGTAACGCTCGTCCTTGTGGAATCGTCCATAGCAGAAGAGCAGGGGAACTACGGCGTTGATCATGAGCACGTCGGCGGTGCTGTCGCCGAGACGTTTGGGGTGTGTGGGACCCATGACGGAAAAACGGTAGTGGGTGTCCCAATAAGCCGATGCTTGTACTTCGAACAAGGCCTTGGCCTCTCCGGTGGTTGCCGCCTCTTTGATTTTGGAGAAGAGAGGACCCTGCCGGTGGATCATCTGTGCCAGCTGTGCCAGGCGCACCGTAGGGAAGTTCACAGGCCGCATCCGCATGAACTTCCATTGTTCCACGGGCATGCTGAGGAGGTTGAATTTAGTTCGCATCACCTCGAACTCGCGCTTGAGTAGCATTGGGTAAACCTCCTCACTCTCAATCGTCAGGAATCCTGCGCAGCCCAACAGCATGGCTTCAAGTTGTGTGAGCTGGTCTGCATGTTTCAACAGGGTCTTGAAGGGAAGGAGGGAAGCCAGGGTCTCGAAGGCGTCGTTGTTGACCTTCATTCCAAAGGAACGTAGCAGTAGACGGTAAAGCGTTTCTTCCCAATCGAACTTATTGGCTGTCAGTAACCTATCAACCTTTTGGGCTTTCTCTTGAAGTCGTTCGACGGCCATTCGCTCGAGCCAGGTGTTCTTGGTGAAAGGCAGCACCTCATGGAGTTGCCGCTCGCAAGCGATCCAACGTTGTGCGTTTACAAGCTCATGGTATTGATGGTATAATGCTACATCGAAATGGCCTTTCAGTTCCATCACGGGAATGTCGTTCACCATCTCGTCGTGACAATATACCACATGCAGAACGACATTGCGGTAAGCTTTGTCGTCTTGATGTCCATGTCGTCTCCAGTCGCTTGTTTTCACGTGGATTTCCACGTGTCCAGCCCACAGCTGTCCTCCGACCTTGACTCTTGCCTCCAGGAAGTCGGGCCCCGAGTCGTTGTTGCGATAGCCTGGATTGACCACTTCCACAAGCTCTCCTTGTGAGGTGGTCAGGGTGCCGGTGAGCAGCCGGTTTTCCCAAAGATAATATAAAAAATCCTCTTTCATAGCACTACTAAGTAGTGTCACAAAAGAGGATGTTTCAAAAACTCGCAAAAATTATTTTGCGTAGCTGACGGCGCGTGTCTCTCTGATGACGGTGATTTTGATTTGGCCTGGATAGGTCATTTCGTTTTGGATCTGTTTTGAGAGATCGTATGCGATGCGGTCGGCGTCTTGGTCGCTCACCTTGTCGGCGCCCACGATGACGCGCAGTTCGCGGCCAGCCTGGATGGCGTAGGTCTTGACCACGCCCGGGTAGCTCATGGCCATCTCTTCCAATTTGTTGAGACGTTGGATGTAGGCTTCCACCACTTCGCGGCGAGCACCGGGACGGGCGCCTGAGATGGCGTCGCACACCTGCACGATGGGGGCGATGAGGGTGTCCATCTCGATCTCGTCGTGGTGGGCGCCGATGGCGTTGCACACATCGGGTTTTTCCTTGAACTTCTCGGCGACCTTCATGCCTAGGATGGCGTGCGGCAGCTCCTCTTCGTTTTCAGCCACCTTGCCGAGGTCGTGGAGCAGACCGGCGCGCTTGGCGGTCTTGGGGTTCAGGCCCAGCTCAGCGGCCATGGTGGCGCAGAGCTTGGCCACCTCGACGGAGTGCTGGAGCAGGTTCTGGCCGTAAGACGAACGGTATTTCATGCGGCCGATCATCTTGATGAGGTCGGCGGCCATGTTGTGGATACCAAGGTCGATGACGGTGCGTTTGCCGGTCTCGATGATCTCTTGTTCCACTTGCTTCTCCACCTTGTGGACCACCTCCTCGATACGTGCAGGGTGGATACGGCCGTCGGTGATGAGTTTCTGGAGCGACAGACGGGCGATTTCGCGGCGGATGGGGTCGAAGCCTGAGAGCAGGATGGCTCCAGGAGTGTCATCGATGATGATCTCGACGCCGGTGAGGGCTTCGAGGGCGCGGATGTTGCGGCCTTCACGACCGATGATGCGGGCCTTCATGTCGTCATTCTCGATAGTGGCCACGCTCACGGTGTTCTCAATGGCGGTCTCAGCGGCAGTGCGTTGGATGGTCTCCAAGACGATCTTCTTGGCTTCTTGCTGGGCGGTCATCTTGGCGTCTTCGGTGATCTCTTTCACATAGACCATGGCTTCTGCCTTGGCGTCGTCCCTGACCAGTTCGATGAGTTGTTCCTTGGCTTCCTTGACCGACAGTCCAGAGATGGTCTCCAACTTCTTCGACTCTTCTTCCACGATGCGGTCGAGTTCAGCCTTGCGCTTGCTGATGGATTCCTGTTGTGAGGTCAGCTTCTCCTGAAGAGTCTGTACTTCCTTGGCCTTGCGCTGGACCTCTTCCATCTTCTGGTTGGCCTGCTGCTGCATCTGGCTTACTTTGGTTTCCGTTTTCTGAAGTTCGCGTTTGCGCTCGTTGCAAGCCTTCTCATGTTCGTCTTTCATCTGAAGGAATTTCTCCTTGGCTTGAAGGATGCGCTCCTTTTTGATGACTTCAGCTTTCTCCTTGGCCTCTTCGAGATAGGCGTCTGCTTCCTTGGTCACCGCCTTCTTGAGAAGTGTGGCTGTGACGAGATATCCTAGGGCAAGCCCCACTACCAGGGCTGCGACGGGGATGATAATGTTTAAAATACTGATACTGAGTAATAACATTTTACTTCGGTTTTACCCGAAAGCATTGAGTGAGAGTGGAAAAAAAGGATCCTGTCTGTCCTTAGGGATAAGAATAAACCCTATAAGACACGCTTGTGGCCGCCGCGCTGCGCAAACGTCCACCGGCACCGAAGTGCTCCTCCGAAGAGGATGAGGCCTGTTTTTACAGGACACGAGCCGACCGATGTTGATTGTTTTTAATGTTGAGTTTACCTGATGCGTTCGGGCAGACAGAATCCAAATCTTCAAAGAACCTTTTTACAGTTGTTCGCTCAGTAGGGAATTCAGTTCGTTGAGCTTTTGCCCCAAATCCTGATCCATGTAAGCGCGCTCCGATTCGTATTTTACCGTGGAGGTGGCAAACTGCAAGGCGGTCATCGCCAAGAGATCTTGCATGTCTTTGAAAGCATAATGCGAAGAGTAGGACTTGATCCGTTCGTTGATCAAGGCGGCTGCCTTCCGCACCTTGCCCTCGTCAGCACGGGCCACAGTCAGCTTGTATGACTTATCTGCTATGACTATGTTGATCGTAATCTCTTCCATCGGCTGACTATTTTATCTGACTTACTCCTTGGAATTCAGAATCGAAACGCACTGGTCAATCTCCTTGATGAGTTCCCTGATGAGCTTCCTACCTTCTTTTATCTCTTCCTCGTTGCTACCGAGTGCGTTAACAATTGTTGTTTTGTTTAATTTATCCTGCAACTCCTGACCAGCGCGGACAAATGCTTCGTTTTCTTCGCGAAGCGCCTTGTTCTCGTTGACCAACAGCCTGTTTTCCTCAATGAGCTGATTCTTCGCATCGATGAGTTTCCTCACCTTGACCTCGATTTCGGACAATATGATGCTCATTTCAGCCATTTTCTATTCAGACTTGGAATTGTACTGCAAAAATACTAATTTTGTGGCTTCATTCCTTATTTTTTTTGAAAAAAAAGTTCACCCACATGAAAAACACCTCTTTTGCTATGTTTTTTTTAGCCTTGATGACCGCATCATGCAACCCGAAGGAGACGCATTTGACCATTTTGGAAACCACCGACACACATGGCGCCTATCTGGAATTCGCCAACGATGCCGCCGTTCTGCGACAGATGAAAAGCGAAATGGGTGACCATCTTATCCTTCTCGACAATGGTGATAATCTACAGGGCACACCATATCAATATTGTTCGAACCGTGATGCCGAACATCCTAATCTGGTGTCTGCCACACTCAATTTCTTCCCATACGACGTCATCGGGGTGGGAAACCATGATGTCGAGGCTGGAAAGACCGTCTTTGACCGTTTCTTTTCTGAGGTAAAGATGCCTGTGGTGTGTGCCAACGTCATCGACGAGTCTACAGGTAAACCGTATTGGCAGCCTTATGTCATTCTGAAACGCGACGGATTCAAGATCGCCGTGCTGGGGTTGCTTACGCCTTACGTGGTGACTTGGGTTCCTGACCGGCTGCGTCCGGGACTGCGTTTCGATCAAGCGGAGGCCGCAGCAGCCTATTGGGTGAGACAGATTCGGGAAAAAGAGAAGCCCGACTTGATGGTGGGACTCTTCCACTCGGGATGGGAACCTCAGGAACAGAACTTGCCTGAAGATTCGCCGTTGGGCCGCGAGAATGCCACCAAATGGATTGCGCAGAACGTCCCAGGCTTCGATCTGATTTTCTTCGGTCACGACCATCGTTCCAGAGCCGAGAAAGTGCTTAACATCAATGGCGACACGGTGTACGTTCTCAACTCGGGCACCAGAGGAGCAAGCCTGGCTCAGGCTGATGTGAGACTTACCAGAAAGGGCAAGCCTGAGATCACAGTGGGGTTGCTTCCTACCGTGGATCAAGAGGAAGACCCTGAATACCTGGCGATGATTCAGCCTTATCTCGACCGTGCCGAGGCCTATCAGAACCAGGAGGTGGCCTTTTTGCCAACCGCCATCTCGCCTAACGACGTATTCAACGGCTCGTGCCTTTGGGTTGACGAGATCCACCGTTGCCAACTCGATGTGGTGGCTGCCAACGGCATGCCTGCCGACATCTCCCTGGCAGCGCCGCTCAACCGTCGCTTCGAGTTGGAACCTGGCATGCTGATGGTGGCCGACTTCTTCAAATGGTATCCTTTTGAGAACTCTCTCGCAGTGATGGAAATGACCGGTAGGGATATCATGGCTCATCTTGAATATTCCTTCGAGATACGCAACACCATCTATAACTTCGACTCAGCCGCAGGAATCATCTATAGGATCGAGAAAGACAAGCCTTACGGCGAACGTGTCACTATCGTCAGTATGGCTGACGGCACGACGTTCGATCCCGAAAAGACCTATCGTGTGGTGCTTAACTCATATCGTTCCATGGGAGGCGGCAACCATTTCGTGAACGGCTGTGGCTGGGCGCAAGACGACATTGCGGCGCACCGCCTTTGGAATAGCGATGAAGACCTTCGCACCTTATTTATAGAATGGGCGCAGAAGAAGGGAACGCTGGACTCTGAACCGATTGGGAATTGGACGGTGGAATAACACCGAATTCTCAATACCCGTCATAGAGTATGTCTGACGTGTCGTCGACATAGCTCTCTCCCAGGTAGGGATTGCTGGTGAAGTAAAGAAAACTGTAGTTGGATAGACCCATGTTGATCTCGCTCTCTGCATCGATGTGGGCAATGCAGTGGTCATCCATGGTGCCATAGCAGACATCGCACATGAAGGCGAAGAACTCGGCATTCCAATGCTTCTTAAGTTCGGAATGGTTTTTCATGACCAGATGAGCGGTGTTGGCGTAGCCGTCGAGGTCGGCGTCGGAATGGTCTTCCATCCTCAAGTCGATGTTGTCGTAAACATCGAAAGTGATGTCGGCATACGAATAGTCGATGATGTCAAGGTCGAGCTCGTGGGCGCAGACATAACCGTAAAACTTGGAGCGGCTTTCGACTTTCACAAGCACTTCGTCGGCCTGGAGTCCATAGTCTGGATCGGCGTGGAGTTCCGAGTCGTAGCTCACCTTGACCTCTTTCAGGTCGGGGTTGTAGGGCACCAGCACCTCAGCATAGTTGATGTAAGCCACGGAGAAGTCTCTCCTATGGATGCGAAGCGTGCCAGAGGTGAACTTGACGTCAATCTTGGCCATGACGTTCTCGTCGGCGGTGATGACGATCTCGTCGACATCGTCGGTGATGGTGACTTTCATGCCATCGCTTATTTCGAGACGGTAATAGTTTCTTTCCACTTCGAAATACTCGGTGACATCGACGCCGGCTGGCGTGGTACAGCTGAACATGATGGTCAGCATGACGAGGCTGAGCAGAGTGAGGGCTTTTCTCATGGGCGCCATTCTTTGATATAGGACATGAATTCGTTTCTGACGCGGAGGTCCGACTTGAACACCCCGGTGAGATAGGTGGAGATCATGTATCCTTCCTTGCGGGCACCTCGGCTTTCCTTGCACATGTGGCGTCCCTTCATCATGAGGGCCATGCCGCGTGGCGGGTTCTCTTCTCCCAAGGCTTCGGTGAGTACTTCCACGACCTCTTGCACCAGTCGTTCCTGCACCTGAAGCTTCGAGGAGCAGTAGTCGATGACACGTCCGATTTTGGAGAGACCGAGGATGCGTCCGTGTTTGTTGGGGATGTAGGCGAACCAATATTCGCCAAAGAAGGTGCGGCAGTGGTGTTCGCAAACGGAGTAGAACGGCCCGTTGTCGATAACCATGTTGTCATAGATGATGCCGTCCTGTCCGTTGGGGAAGGTGGTGATTACCGGTTTTTGTGCCGGGTCATAACCGCGAAACATCTCCTTGAACATCCGGAGAATTCGGTCGGGTGTGGCCTTCAACCCTTCGCGGTCAGGGTCGTCGCCAATGTATTCCAACAGTTCCCGGATGTTCTGTTTTGCTTGTTCTTCGGTAATCATGCTTAGCGTTTCACGATGAACTTCTCGGTCTTGACGGTGGCGTTGTTGACCTGAATGCTGCAGAAATAGATGCCGGGCTGGAGGTCGTCAACAGCGATGTTGATACGGCCATGGCTGCCATTGACGTTTTGAACCTTGACTTCCTGACCCAGGAGGTTGTAGACCACAGCGTTCACGTTGGAGTTGCCGTCGCATTTGTAGTCGAAGTGAACCTGAGTGCTGGCGGGGTTCGGATAGGCTTGGCCAAGGCTGAAGGCGTGTTCCTCAGTGTTGGCGCTATGGCCGAAGAGCACGGTGACAGTGATGCGTTCTTCAGGGTTGGCACGGTCGTAGGCGGAATAAGCCACTTTCACCACTCCGTTTTCTTCTCCGTCGAACATGACGTGGCATGAAAGCTCGTTGTCAGACAAGGATTGGGCAGGGACGAGAACGGGACCGTCAACGAGAGTGTCGGCAGGGGCCAAACACTGGTCCCAGCACATGTAGGCTATGGCTCCTTCCACGCCTTCGACGACAATCTGCTCGGCAACGATAAGCTGGTCGTTGTCGGTGAGGTTGCGGATGTGCATGTGTGCAACATATTCGAAATCTTCAAATGTGGCGATGATCTGTTGACCGTTCTGGTATACCTCGCCGTTGTATTCGAATTGCATGGTTTGTGCCGACATGACACCCATGACGGCTAATAACATTAAGGTAAAGAATGTTTTTTTCATATTGATTGATTTTAATATTATGTCATAACCAACTTGCAAAGATATGAAAAATTTTTAATTTTGCGCCAAATATTCAAATTATATTCACCATGAAAAAGATTACCATCGTCATTGCATCCTTGTTGATGCTTTTTGCCTTGAGGCTGAACGCCCAGACCGAGCGTATTCTGCTGTTCGAATGCTTCACCAACACCAGCTGCGGTCCCTGCGCTGCTTACAACCCGGGTCTGGATGCGCTCATCAACAACAATTCCGACCACGTCGTGGCCATCAAGTACCACATGAACTGGCCTGGTGCCAACGACCCGATGTATCTTCACAACCAAGTCGACAACAATGCCCGTAAAGGTTACTATAATGTGACATCAGTGCCCCATACCGTTGTCGATGGTGGTCGTTTTGCGGGTAATCCCGGCAATCTGAACCAGAGTATGGTCAACAACTGGCTTCCCATCACCTCGCCATACGAGATGCGCCTGAGCTATGAGATTATAGACAACACGGTCGTGGTCCACGTGATGGGTCGCGCTTTGGAAGATGTCACGGGTCCTCTTAACCTGCATGTTGGCGTCATTGAAAAGGAGATCCATTACACCTCGGCACCAGGATCCAATGGGGAACGCGACTTCTACAGCGTGATGAAGAAACTTCTCCCCACATCGGGTGGTGTAGCCTTGGGTAGCGTGTCGGCAGGCGACTATTTTGCTTATACCTTCTCATGGGAGATGGCCAACGTGTATGACGTCAACATGATCGATGCCATTGCGTGGATTCAAAACACCGGCAACAAAGAAGTGGTTCAGGCCTGCAAGTCGAGCGAGACGATAGAGCCTTATTTCACTAACGAGGCTTCCCTCACCAGCATCGGCAATCTGAAAACCATGAACTGCAGTGGTGTGGCAGAACCAGTGGTGACGATGGTCAACAACGGCAGCCAAGCCCTCACCAGCGCAGTGCTGGAAGTCGTAGTCAACGGCAAGATTGAGAAAACCTTCGACTGGACTGGAAACTTGGGCCTTTTCGAGAGCACCGAGATTGAGTTGGGCGAGGTTGGATTTGCCGTGGAGGAGAACAACGATTTTGCGGTGAGAATCGCCAGCGTCAACGGCGGTGATGATGAAGGTCCCTTGAACAACGAGGTTTCGACCAATGTCAAAGGCTCCCCCGCCAATTCGCAGGTCCAAATGAAATTGACCATCCGTACCGACGAGAATCCGGAAGAGACCACCTGGAAGGTGACTAACCTGGCTACAGGCAACGTTGTCCAAGAAGGCGGTCCATACGATCAAGCCAACCATGTGTATAACGAGGTCCTTGAACTTACTGCTGATGGCTGCTATGACTTAACCATTTACGATGCAGGTGGCAACGGACTCACCGGTACCGGTATCTATGGCCTGAAGGCTGGCAGTGAGACCCTCTTCTCGGGCAAGTCGTTTGGATACAGCGTGAGCAATGAGTTCTCCTATGAGGTGTATACTGGCGCTGAAGAGCACGATACTCCGGTCTCAGGTCTGTATCCCAACCCTACTGATGGCATGATCACCTTGACGACAGCTGGTCAACAGGAAATCGCCGTGTATAATATGGCAGGACAATGCGTCTATAGAGGTGTGTGCGAAGGGGAACTCCAACTGGACCTCAAGCCTTTCGGCAGTGGTGTATATGCCATCAAAGCCGGAGACCAGGTTTGCAGAGTCGTTGTAAGATGATGCCTTTCCGGTATATCCATCTCGAAAAGGTCGGATCGACCAATGCCTACTTGCAGGAGACGCCCGAACAAGAGCGCGTCTCCTGCGTGGTTTTTGCCGATGAACAGTCGGCTGGCAAGGGGATGGGCTCCAATAGCTGGGAGAGTGCCCCAGGCTTGAATCTCACCTTCAGTATCGGGCTTGACATGTCGTTCCTCGAAGCTGCCGACCAGTTTCTGTTGTCGCAGGCTGTGCCTCTGGGCTTGCTTGACGTACTCGACGCGGTGCTTCCCGCTAAGGCTCAAGTGAAATGGCCGAACGACCTCGTCGTGGAAGGGAAAAAGCTCGCTGGCATCTTGATCAACAGCACTATCCATGGCTCCATGATGGGTGTGTCGGTGATTGGTATTGGTCTGAATGTCAATCAGATGCAATTTAAAGACTGGCCGACGCATCCAGTCTCAATAAAAAAGATACTTGGCCGTGACATCGAGTTGGAGCCTTTGTTGCATCAGCTTGTGGAAGCCGTTGGACGACGGGTGGAGATGCTTCGGACTGAAGAGGGTGCTGTAGAGATTAAGAATGAATACCTGAAACGGCTTTATCGATATCAAGTTTGGGCAGATTACGAAGTCGCAGGAAAAAAAGTGAGAAGATACATCACAGGAATTGATGCCTTTGGCCGTCTAGATACTCTAGACCCATCAGGGAACAAATTCGTTTACGACGTAAAAGAGATCGTTTTCATTAATTGAAAACTTTCCACTTTTATCTTTTATCTTTTATCTTTTATCTTTGCTTATCGCTCCATGCCTGCGGATCCTTCCGCCATTCCAACAGCGATTGTTGATCTTCCTCACTGATGTATTTCTCTTCGATAGCCTTGTAGATCAAGGTCTCGTAGTTGGTGAGGGTGTACAGGGAGCATTCCTTTGCCTTGAAGTTCTCCTCGGCAGCTGGCAGTTGGTAGGTGAAGATGGCCAGCATGCCTTTCACGTTGGCTCCGACTTCGCGCAAGGCGTCGACGGCAAGAAGGCTCGACTTGCCAGTGGATACCAAGTCCTCAATGACGATTACCGACTGGCCAGACTCGATGATGCCTTCGATCTGATTTTGCATGCCGTGCGATTTTTTCTCGGAACGCACATAGCAGAAAGGCAGTCCCAACTCTTGGGCCACCAATGCACCTTGGGCGATGCCTCCGGTGGCGACGCCGGCGATGACGTCAGGTTTGCCATAGTGCAGCATCATCTGTTCCACAAACTGCTGGCGGATAAAGGTCCTTACCATGGGATACGACAGAGTGACACGGTTGTCGCAATAGATGGGACTGTGCAACCCCGATGCCCAGGTGAAAGGTTGTTTGGGACTAAGTTTTACGGCTTTGATTTGTAAAAGATGCGTCGCTAAAATCAGCGCGGAGTCGTCATATTTCATAAATTGTATAATTTTGCGGGTTGAAATACGTTATTGAGGTTACAAATGTACAAAATATTCTACGAACAAAGGGCGCTGATTTTTCCAAATATCGATGAAAAAGAATTGGATTTAGATGTAACTTCCACACAATTAGAGTCGTATGAAGTTGAAAAAATCCATAACTTTCTTCGTCAGTGGCTCGTTGTGAACCTCACTGAGGATGTCACCATCGACGGCCTAAGTCCTGAGGTGCTTTCGGCGGCTTTGGTCAGGACTTTCCGCTTGGCTCCTGCGGCGGGTGGCGTGGTGCTGGCCGACGGCCAGTTTGCCGCTATCGAGCGGCACGGCATCCCCGACCTGCCCAAAGGACATATCGAAGAGGGTGAGGATGCCGCCACCGCCGCCCTGCGTGAGGTAGAGGAGGAGACGGGGCTTACCGGTTTGACCATCATCCGCCAACTGCCTACTTCATGGCATTGTTACCTCTACGAGGACGAATGGCGCCTCAAGCCTACCTACTGGTTCCTTATGAATACCTCTGACCCCGACCATACCAGTCCTCAAACCGATGAGGACATCACGGAAGTCACTTTCCTCAGTGAATACGACTTGGAATGGTTTTTGAAAAACACCTACCGCTCCATCGCAGACACCCTAGGCGAGGAACTGAAAACGGAAAACGGAAAGTGGAAAACTGAAAATTAACTTTTATCTTTTATCTCTTATCTTTTATCTATGAAACGAATCGCAGTCTTCCCCGGATCTTTCGATCCCATCACACTTGGCCATCGCTCCATCGTGCTGAGAGCCTTGCCGATGTTTGACGTCATCTATGTCGCTGTGGGCGTCAACATGGAAAAACGCACCACCTTCTCCCTGGAAAACCGCATCAAGTGGTGCAAAGACGTGTTCGCCGACTATCCCAATGTCATCGTGGAGAGCTACGACGGCTTGACTGCTGACTTCTGCAAGAAGGTGGGGGCGCGTTTCATCATCCGCGGCCTCCGCAGCGGCTCCGACTTCGAGTACGAAAACATGATCTGTCATGCCAACAAACGTCTCCATCCCGAACTCGAGACCGTGTTCCTGCTCACCGAAAGCGAACTGGTAGGCGTGAGCTCCAGCGTGGTGCGCGACATTTATAAAAACGGTGGGGATACCTCTAAGTTTGTGCCGGAAGAGGTGGATCTGGAAGAAGTAAGAAGTGAGAAGTAAGAAGGCAGAAGGGTGCTGTGGTAGTAGAATAATGAAGCATTTTTCTATAATATTATTTTTATTATTTTCTCCTTTGGGATTGTTGTTGGCGCAGAACGTCACTGTTAATGGCCGTGTCAACAAGCCGGAGGCGTTGATTCGCCTGATGGTGTGCGACGACCTGCTTAACATGCACGAGACCGCCATCGCCGAGACCTATTCCAATGAGCAAGGGTATTTTATCCTCGAAGGTGAAGTGGAACGCATCATGCCCGCTGCTATTTATGTCGGTCTGGAAAGCGTTGACTTCGTTGTCTCTCCCGGAGCTTCCTATGACGTGGGTGTCGTTGTGCCCGACCCCGACCCCTCTCTTTCGTATTTTGAACAGCCCCAGCCTACACTAAGGGTCAAGAGCGCTACCGACAAGGGACGTTACCGTGAATTGGTGCTTTCAGAGATGATCATCGACGATTATGTGCTCAACTATTTTGACCAGATCTATCATCGTCGTCAGTCACGCTATCTCGACTCCATCCGGACTACCATCGACCGTGAGTTACACGTCACCGACCCATACGTGCTGCAAGCTAACAAATATAAGATTGCGTCGATACAGATGGCCCTCAACGCCGATGGAGGACAGAAGGTCATCCGAGATCATTTTGACGGTCAGCCTGTGCTTTACGACTGCCTCGCTTATATGGACCTGTTCAAGGACCTGTTCAAGAATTACGAGATGAGTGACGAGTTCCGCGACCGCAATCCACGATTGGCAGAGTTAATCACGGTTTATCAGCTGCGAAATGCCTATTATATGGAGATCCCGCGGCTTCGAGGCAGGGTCAGGAAACAGATTCAAGTCATTGGAGAGAAAAGTCGGTACGATGAGACGAAGACAATGGTGAACCACATGCTGGAAAGATTTGACCGCTTCGCCCCTGGTGCCCCGGCGGTGGACTTTGAGTTGAACGATGTGGAGGGTAAAACCATCAAGCTGTCCGACTATAAGGACCAAGTGGTGGTGCTCTTGTTCGTCGAAGGAAACTCTCGAACCGTGAGCCACCAGCTTGAGACGCTGGCCGAACTGCATCGCCAATGGCAGAACCGGGTGCAGATTGTCACCGTCACCACCAAAGACCAAATCGCCTTGTGGAGAAGACGCTTCGAGGAACGACGATACGACTGGCCGTTGCTCAACCTCGAAAACAACATCTTGTTGTTGGAACAATACGAAGTGCACACCTTCCCTGAGTATTTCATCATTAATAAAGGAACCAAGATCGGCATGGCTCCCGCTCCCTCTCCCGACCAGACGTTGAACGACTATGTGGAAAGCTTCATCGGGGGATGATGCCAATCAAGCGAAAGTAATCAACAGGTTGGCTGTGAAATTCCACACCGACGCCACGGCAATGGCGAAGCATTTGCTCAGGTAAAAATGCATCTTTGCCTTTTCGTTCAGGAGATACAACACGGTGGTGTTGATGCCCAAGCCGATCAGCGACACCCCAATGAACACCAGATACTCCTCCCATCCCAATGGGGTCTGGCTTTGGTAGGTCCAGTATTTGTTGAGGAAAAAACAGAACGTGGCCGATAGGATGAATCCCACGCCATTGCTAATGAACTTGTTGACTTTCAGGACCTCCTTAAACAGACTGGTGAATCCAAAGTCAATGCCGGCACCCAATAAGCCCGTCGCTCCGAAACGCAAAACCTTTCCTATGATCCCGATGCCAATGTTCATTCCATTGATTTTTCGACAAAAGTACGGTTTATTTGGTAAATACTGTAACTTTGCCGATGGAAAAAGCTAAAGAACTCCATGAACGATTCGAGAAACAACCGCGTGGCGGTACTGATTCCGTGTTACAATGAGGCACAGTCCATCGGTCAAGTGGTGGCTGACTTCAAGCGGGTCTTGCCCGAGGCAACGGTGTTTGTGTACGACAACAACTCGACCGATGGCACGGCTGCAATCGCCGCAGCGGCAGGTGCCGTGGTGAGGAGAGAGACCAGGCAAGGCAAGGGCAATGTGGTGAGGCGGATGTTCCGCGAAATTGATGCTGACTGCTATCTCATGGTCGATGGCGACGGCACCTATCCCGCTGAGGCCGCCTTGTCGCTGATACAGCCAGTCTTGGATGATGATGCCGACATGGTCATCGGCGACCGGCTCTCAACCACCTATTTTTCCGAGAACAAACGGCCGTTGCACAACTCGGGCAACAGGTTGGTCCGGGGTCTCATCAACCAGCTTTGGCATGTCAACATACACGACATTATGACGGGTTACCGCGCCTTCAGCCAGAGGTTCGTGAAACTCTTTCCCGTCATGTCGGAAGGGTTTGAGATTGAGACGGAAATGACCATCCATGCCCTCGACAAGCGCTTCTCCATCGTGGAGAAGCCCATCGAGTACAACGACCGCAAAGGTGGCGTGTCGAAACTCAACACGGTCAGGGACGGCTTCAAGATCCTACGCATTATTTTCTCGCTGTTCAAGAATTACCGGCCCCTGCTGTTCTTCGGGATTGTCGGAGGACTGCTCTTTGCGGTGGCGCTGGTCTTGTTCATCCCTATCCTGGTGGAGTATTTCAATACCGGTCTTGTGCCTCGTTTCCCCACACTGATTACCGCTGGGTTCCTGTCCATCGCCGGACTGCTCTCTTTCTTCACAGGCCTGTGCCTTGATACCATTGGGAGCGATAACCGAAAAGCTTTTGAATTGCGTTTGATAGCTTATGAAAATGAAAGACGTGACTAAGTTCATCAAGGTGTTTGTGCTGCTCATCGCCTCCTATTTTGTCTTTGCGGTGTTGTCCTGCCTGCTTCCCGACAAAACCATCAAGGCGCATATCGCGCAATCGGCGCCAGGCTTGGCTGAGGAGGGCAGTTATCCGAATGCCATCATTACCTGGGACCAGTGTCAAATGGATAACTTCACTGATGCGCTGATCATGAACCAGATATACAATATTGACAGGAAACATCCCGTGCGCTCCGCCATGATTGTGAACCGAAGCAGCGAGGGGGGACTTGATTGGGACCAACCAGGATTGTTGCTGAGACGAGTGCATGGTGAGGAGCTGAAGAGCCATCAGTATTCGCGCTATTGGCATGGAAACACATTCCTCTTTCGTTTTGTCCTGCTTTTGATGGATTTCAACATGCTGCGGTGGACCTTGTATCTCATCAGTGGCTTGTTGATGGTGATGTTGCTCTGTGCCTATTATCCCGAGGCGGGAACGCTGAAAACGATGGTGCTCTCATTTGGCTTTTTGGTGACGTGTGGCTTCGTGACCCAGTTCTCCATGCAGTTTTTCCCCGTTTTGGCCTTGACTCTTATCGGCAGTCTGCTCGTGATCAAACGTGACAAGTCAAAAGACTTTGGATTGCTGTTCTTCATCGTGGGGTCGCTTACCTGTTATTTCGACCTGCTGACAGCTCCGTTGTTGACGTTGGGCATCCCCTTGGCAGTGATGCTTTCACTGAACAAGGAGAGTCAATTTGATTTAAAACGTAATTTATTGACAATCATAAAGTTAATATTATTATGGGGTCTCGGGTTCGCACTGACCTTTTTCATGAAATGGGTACTGGCATCGCTTATCTTGGGGCAAAACGTCCTCGCTGATGCCTACGAAGTGTCACTCTACCGCATGGATACCGAGGATTTTACCCGTTGGGACGCCTTGTCGCGCAACTTTAAGATGATTCCGCTTTGGATGATCATAGTGGCTGTGGCGGTGCTGATTGTCATTGATGTGGTGCGGCATAAGCGACTCAACTGCAAGAAAGCCCTCGCTTATCTCTTGGTCGGGGTGATGCCGTTGGTGTGGTATCTGCTGCTGTCGAACCATAGCTATATCCATTGGTGGTTCACCTACCGGTTGCTAGCCATCACCATTACTTGCCTTATGCTGATGCTCTCCGATGCCATCCCTACGACATCGGAAAAATCCCTCTGACTTTTTGACATATAATTTCCTAATCAAAAGGAAAATCCGTAACTTTGCACGTTTTTTGCCTAACAAGCTCACTCTTAATTCTAAATTGTAAATTCATAATTCATAATAAATGGGATTTTTCAAGAAGCTCTTCGGCGACAAGGCCTCACGCGATAACAAGGCCCTGCAGCCCATACTCCAAAAGACACTCCAGGCCTACGAGGAAATCGTAAAGCTCGATATCGACTCCATCCGTCACAAGACGGTGGAATTCCAGGAATACATCAAGAACAAAACCGCTGCTGAGGTTGCTGAGATAGCTCAACTCAAGGCAAAGGTCGATGCCGATCCCGACATGGATCCCGATGAGAAGGAAAGGATCTATACCGAGGTTGACAAGCTCGAAAAACGCGAACTCGAGAAGATCGAGGAAGCCTTGGACGAGATCTTGCCTCAGGCATTCGCCGTGGTGAAGGCCGCAGCCAAATACTTCTGCGAGCATGAGACCGTGGTGGTTCAGGCCACCGACCTCGACCGTGACTTGGCCGCCAAATACGAGCATGTCACCATCGAGGGCGACAAGGCCTATTTCAAGAACAGCTGGATGGCTGGCGGCAACATGGTCACTTGGGATATGGTGCATTACGACTGCCAGATCATCGGCGGTATCGTGCTGCACCAAGGTAAGATCGCTGAGATGGCCACTGGTGAGGGTAAGACCCTTGTGGCTACTCTCCCCGTCTATCTGAACGCCCTCGCCGGCAAAGGCGTCCACGTGGTTACCGTGAACGACTACCTGGCCAAACGTGACTCGGAGTGGATGGGTGCCATGTATGAGTTCCTCGGACTGACCGTGGATTGCATCGACAAGCACGAGCCTAACTCCGCCGCACGCCGCCACGCCTACATGTGCGACATCACCTATGGCACCAATAACGAGTTCGGCTTCGACTACCTGCGTGACAACATGACAGGCAATCCCGATGAGCTGGTGCAACGTAAACATCACTATGCCATCGTCGACGAGGTCGACTCCGTGTTGATCGACGATGCCCGTACCCCCTTGATCATCAGCGGTCCCACACCGCGCGGCGACCTCCAGGAGTTCGACCAGCTGAAGCCCGATGTGGTCAGACTGTTCGACAGCCAGAAACGCCTGGTCACCACCATCCTCGCAGAAGCCAAGCAGATCCTCACCAACCCCAGCGCCACCGAGGAACAGAAGAACCATGGCGCAGAACTGCTCTTCCGCGCCTACCGTGGTCTGCCTAAGAACAACGCATTGATTAAGTTCCTCAGTGAGGAAGGCATGAAGACCCTCCTTCAGAAGACCGAGGGCATCTATATGCAGAACCGTGGAGAGAGGATGCATGAAATCGACGATGAGCTGTATTTCGTCATAGACGAGAAACTCAATACCGTGGACCTCACCGAGAAAGGTATCGACGCCTTGTGCGCCGCTTACAACAACCCCGACTTCTTCGTGATGCCCGACGTGGGTGCCGAGATCGCCGAGCTCGAACACATGGGGCTCACTCCCGATGAGTTGGTGCTCCGCAAGGCCGAGCTGATGCGCAACTTCTCCGAGAAGTCGGAACGCCTGCATACCGTCCGCCAGCTGCTAAAAGCCTATACATTGTTCGAAAAGGACAAGGACTATATCATCCAGGACAACAAGGTCAAGATCGTGGATGAGCAGACAGGCCGTGTGATGGAAGGCCGTCGTTGGAGCGATGGACTGCACCAAGCCGTGGAAGCCAAGGAAAACGTGAAGGTGGAAGCCGCAACCCAGACTTACGCCACCATCACCTTGCAGAACTACTTCCGCATGTACCACAAGCTGGCAGGTATGACAGGTACCGCTGAGACCGAAGCTGGCGAGTTCTGGGACATCTACAAACTCGACGTGGTGGTCATCCCGACCAACAGGCCCATCGCCCGTATCGACCACGAGGACATGATCTACAAGACCAAACGTGAGAAGTATAATGCTGTCATCGAGGAGATCCAACAGCTGGTCAAAGAAGGCCGTCCGGTGCTGGTAGGCACCACCTCGGTGGAAATCTCCGAGTTGCTGAGCCGCATGCTGACCCGCAAGGGCATCCCGCACAATGTGTTGAACGCCAAGTTGCACTTCCGCGAGGCGCAGATCGTCCGTGAAGCAGGTCAGGCAGGCACCGTCACCATCGCCACCAACATGGCAGGCCGTGGTACCGATATCAAGCTGGGACCTGGCGTCAAGGAAGCAGGCGGTCTGGCCATTATCGGCACAGAGCGTCACGACTCACGCCGTGTGGACCGTCAGCTGCGAGGCCGTTCAGGCCGTCAGGGCGACCCGGGTAGCTCACAGTTCTACGTCTCACTGGAGGACGACCTGATGCGTATGTTCGGCTCCGAGCGTATCGCCCCTCTGATGGACCGCATGGGCCTGAAGGAAGGCGAAGTTATCCAGCACCCGATGATCACCAAACAGATCGAGAAAGCCCAGAAGAAGGTCGAAGAGAACCACTTCGGCGTACGTAAGCACCTGCTCGAGTACGACGACGTGATGAACACCCAGCGTACCGTGATCTACAGCAAACGTCACCACGCCTTGTTCGGTGAACGCCTCTCCATCGATATTAATAATATGATGTACGACCTCGGTGAGAAGCTGTTGCTTGATGCCCGCGAAGACAAGGATTACGAAGGTCTGAAGATGAACCTGCTCTCCACCATGGGTATCGACGTGCCTTTCAACGAGGAGGAGTTCGAACGAAGCAAGACTGATGAACTCGCTGAGAAGATCTTCGAAGCCGCCCTGGACCACTACCGTGAGAAATCACGTATCATCGGCGAGAAGACCATGCCGGTCATCAAAAACGTGTATGAGCGCGAGACCCATTTCGAGAATATCGCCATCCCGATTACCGACGGCAAACGTGGCATGAATGTCATCGTCAACCTCAAGAAAGCTGTTGAAAACGGTGCTCGTGAGGTGAGCCTCTGCATCGAGAAGAGCATCACTTTAGGTCTTATTGATAATGCTTGGAAGGAACATCTGCGTGAACTTGACGACTTGAAAGAGTCGGTGCAGAACGCCACCTACGAGCAGAAAGACCCGTTGGTGATCTACAAACTTGAGTCGTACAACCTGTTCAGCGCCATGATCGAGAAGATCAACGAAGAGGTTATCTCCTTCCTGATGCGCGCCGACATTCCGGTGCAGGATGCCAGCAATGTACGTGAAGGCCGTGCCAGAGGCATCGACCGCTCGCAAATCCGCGCCCAGCGCAACGACCTGCTCTCGCAGTCGCACAGCCAGACCCAGCAGCGTGAAATCACCCAGCCGATCCGTGTGGAGAAAAAGGTGGGACGTAACGATCCCTGTCCGTGTGGTTCAGGAAAGAAATACAAGAACTGCCACGGCAGGATGGAAGCTGGAGGCGAATAAAGCCCTTTTTGGTATACATGACTTTGATCGTCTGATGGATGTCCGCAAGATATTGGCATAAGATGGATCCTCTGTCGGACCGACAGTTGGTGGACTTGCTCCTTGCTAATGACAAGGAAGCGGTGGAGTATGTGTTCTTTCATCGTTGCGATCACGTGTTTGCCCGTGTGATCAATAGTATTTTTCAGTCGCAGGTCAAGAAAGAGGAACTGGTTACGGATTTCTATCTTTATATCAGTGCTGATGATTGGCGTCGCTTGCGTCAGTTCGGGTTCCGCTCAGGGCTGGATACCTGGCTGACCATAGTGGCTATTCGGTTCTTCAAACAAAAAAAAGATGCGTTTTGGACTAAAACAGAGTCGCTGGACTCCTCTATTAATAAAGTGGTGCAAATACCCGATGAATTTAACCACTTTGACGAGATATCGAAGGTTGAGTTGTATAAAGCCATCGAAAAGCTCCCCAAGCCTCGTGAGCGTATGGCGCTGCTAGGGAGCCTGGCGGGGAAGAGCGCGGAGATGATTGCCGAGGAATTGGGATGTACCGTCGCTGCTGTTTACAACCTGGTCAAAAAGGCCAAAACGACGCTGAAGAGAAAGTTGAAAGAAAAAGGATAATGAAAAACAACCACATAGTCATCACAGACGAACTGCTGGCTTGCTATCTCGAGGGAAAGTTGACCGACCTCGAGAAGGAGGCGGTAGAGCAGTATCTGTCGGAGCACGAGGATGCCTTGGATGCCGTCATCCTTGCTCGCTATGAGATGGGATTCAAGCGTGCGAAACGACGGTTCTATGCCATCGGAATATCGGTGCTGGTGCTTTTGGCGTTGCTCGCCTGGCTGATATGGCGCTTGTTGACGCCTGTGCAGATGAAAGTCAACGTCACGGAAGACCCAAGCTATGCCATCCCATCGCTGCCTTTTGAAATAGGGACCCTCCAATGCGAGTATGCGGGCAACGCCTTGCAAACCATCACGGTGACCTCCGAAAACAGGACAGTATTCTTGAACGACATCCCATACCGCTTGAAAAACAAGCCTGTGCATCTCGTCTTCACATCGGAAGGCTACCAAACCATCGACACCGTTGTGAAAGCCCAGCCTTCGGTGGAACTCATGATTCGGCGAAACGACGACCTCGGCGTGGTGTTCGGCAGGGTCTGCGACTTTGAGACGGGTCAACCCGTCGCAGGCGCCACGGTGAGTCTCATGGAATACAATGCGACTACCGACTCCTTGGGCCAGTTCAGAATCGAAATCCCATTCAACAAGCAGGACAACGCCCAAAGGGTACTGGTCACCAAGGAAGGCTACCAGACATGGGACGAACTTTATCGTCCGTCGGCCACCGAGCCTTGGCTGATAGTTTTGGAGAAGGAGGTGCGGCCATGAGAAAGCTGATTGTCGTATTGCTGCTGCTGTGCGGCCCGCTCTTTGGACAGGTGTCGCAAAACGGCAAGGTGGTTGAGATGGATGACTGTGGTAATCCGCTTGCCGGTGTCGCTCTCACCGTCCCCTCGGAACACGACTGCCAGCCTACCATGAGTGACTCCAAAGGACATTTCCGCCTCTGCTTTGGGGAACATCGCATGGGCGACGTGGTGCATGGCATCACAGCGAGGAAATCGGGCTATGAGGTGGTGAACGTGCATGTCACCCGCAGCTGGACATTGACCACCGAGGATACACTGTGCATCGTCATGGCTCCGAAAGCCAAGCTGAAAGAGGCACGCATCCGTTACTATGGCCTCAGCCGCTTGGGAGAGATGGAAAGGCTGTGGATGCTGGATAGCGACCGCTATATCGAAGTGGAGTCGCCTGTGTTCAGCTTCCATATCGGACGCTATGGCTCCGACGTGACTCCCTCGGATGTGGATGTCGATATTCCTTTGACTACCAACGTCAACGACAAGACTTTCGTTGTCATCATCGCCAACGAAGCCTACCAAAGGGAACAGGAAGTGCCGTATGCCCTCCACGACGGTGAGATCTTCAGGGAATACTGTCTCAATACATTGGGCATTCCCGAGAAGAACATCCATTTGGTGACCGATGCCACTTTGAACAATATGCGATACGAGGTGGATTGGCTGAAAGGAACGCTTGAGGCTTATCAAAATGAAGCACAAGGCATCTTCTATTACTCGGGTCACGGCATTCCCGACGAGACAAGCCGCAGTGCCTATTTGCTGCCTGTTGACGGCTATGGTGCCAACTTGGAGTCGAGCTATGCCTTGGATGAATTGTATGCCCAGCTGGGTTCGGTGGGAGCCGAGGCTGTGCTGTATCTCATTGATGCCTGTTTCAGCGGTGCCACCCGTGATGGAGGCATGATGGCCGAGAGCCGTGGCGTGTCGGTCAACTCGAAAGCAGGTGTGCTGCAAGGCAATGCCGTGGCTTTGACGGCGGCCCAAGGCAACGAGACGGCCTACGCCTACCGTGAAAAGTCGCATGGATTGTTCACCTATTACCTGTTGAAGAAGCTGAAGGAGAGCAAAGGTGACGTCACTTTGGGCGAGCTTGCCGACTATCTCAACGAGAACATCACCCGGATGTCAGCTGTCGATGGCGTTAAGTTGCAACATCCGTCAGCCGTGGGTACCATGGAAGAATGGAGGTCGTTGAATCTTAAATAAGGAGGACTATGAGAAAGATTGTTTTGTTTTTGGCTTTGTTTGTGAGTCTCTCCTTGCCGTCGGCTTGGGCGCAGGAGACGGTGGAACTTGTCAGAGCCTTCCCGCAGCGGAAAGCCATCGTGGTAGAATATGACCTGGCCGAGGATGCCGATTTTGTGCGGCTGTTCGTCTCGTTGGACGGCGGTGCGACATATCTGGGGCCCTTGCAACAGGTGAGCGGCGACATTGCCGATGTACAAGCTGGTTTCAACCGCCGTATCGTGTGGGATGTGTTGAAAGAGTTGGATGTTGAAACCTTTGAAAACGACCAGGTGCGTTTCAAGTTGAGCCTCATGCTCAAGGAACGTTGGCCCCGAGAGACCTTCGTCACCCTCAATGCGGCCTACAGCTTTTTGCCTCAGGGCTCCGTGGGGTTTAGCGTGGGACAGGTGAAGCGTTTCGGTTGGTTCGTGAGCGTGATGACCAACGGTGACTTCTCGGGCTTTGACTATGTTGGCGACTGCAATGCGCAAGGATTCCTCCCCGACGGGCATCAAATGCAATACTCAGGAGTGGTCTCAAAGATGCGGCTCTCGGTGATGGCAGGCGGCATGATGCGCCTCTCAAGTCCGCTGAGCCTTCGTGTGGGATTGGGCTACGGCAACCGCACCTTGCGTTGGCAGACCGTTGACAGCGAGTGGTATCGCAATACGGACTTTAGCCAGAACGGCATTGATGTATCGGCCGGCTTGCAGTTTCACCTGAAAGGTCTTGCCGTGTCGTTGGAAGCCGTCACCACGCAGTTTCATTATGTTGAAGGAAAAATAGGATTGGGATATGTTTTTTGAGAAGAAAGAAGACAGAAGGAAGAAGAGAGAAGTTGTTTGGATGGCATTGGTCATGCTGTGGATGGTGTCTTGCGTGAAGGATCCCGCTCCCAGCACGAAGCCTTTTCAGTTGTTGAAGGAAAAGGAGAAGATTTCCGTTGGCACCGACCGGGCGACGCTCATTGGCGAGTATGCCTATTCAGGGCTGATTGACGGCATGAAACTCAGGGTTGGTGACGAGGAACATCTCTACGGGTCGGACGACTATGAGGTGGCACTCAATGGGAACTCTTTCTTTGTTGAAGTCACAGGACTCCGGCCTAGCACCTTATATTATTATAGATACATTGTTGACTATGGTTCCGTAAATGATTGGAATAGTGACATATACACATTTACTACAGCTACGGATGAAATTGATTTGCCCGTTCTGACAACCGTGCAGGTGACGGGAGTGATCACTACGGCAGCCACCTGTCTCTGTCATGTGGTGGATGATGGAGGGGCTGAGGTGACCGAGCGCGGTGCCTGCTGGGACACACATCCACATCCCGACAATACCAGCCATGTTTTCGCCAACGGAGGAGGTCTGGGAGAATACACCATTGACATGACTGAGCTGGAGCCGAACACCACCTATTATGTGAGGGCATACGCTAAAAACAGCAAGGGGATAGGTTATGGTGAAGAGTTGAGTTTCACTACACAGGAGGTCTTGGACGCTCCTTTGGGTTGCTTGAATGGCCTGTTTACCGTTGGTGAGGGGCGGCAGGTGTGGTTCTCCCAGGGGAATCTTCAATATCATCCGTTGCTTTCGGAATGGGGCTTTGCAGAGCCTCAACCGTTGTGTATAGGCGATGGCAATACCCTGATTGGGCCCGACTATGACGGATGGATTGACTTGTTTGGGTGGGGTACCAGCGGCTTTGACCATGGGGCGGTGTGTTACCAGCCTTGGTCCAAGTCCCCTGATGCAGAAAAGTACCATGCCTATGGGTCGTGGGAATATAACCTGAACGACCAGACAGGCCAGGCCGATTGGGGCTATGGCATTGAGGTGGAGGAGGGGCAGGAGGCACATCCTTTTCGCACCTTGAGCAGCGATGAATGGGAATACCTTTTCCATGAACGCAGCACGGCTTCGGGCATTCGTTTTGCCAGAGCCCAGGTGGGCGGCATCAACGGGTTTTTGCTTTTGCCTGATCATTGGAGTTCGTCAATGTATTACCTCAACAATGTCAACCAGGAAGAGGCGAGCTATGGGAGCAACACGATGACTTTGTCGACTTTCGAGGATTTGGAGTCGAATGGTGCCGTTTTCCTTCCTGCAGCCGGAAGGCGTACTGATGACGAGGTGTGGGATGTGGGCAGTTACGGTTGGTATTGGTCGTCTTCTGCCAACGGTGAGAGGAAAGCGTTGTCGTTGTATTTCGAGGAAGATTATTTAGGCACCCAGAGTGCCAATCGCTCCGCAGGTTGTGCGGTGCGTTTGGTCTATGACTGTCCTGTGAAATAAATCCATCCCCGTCGGAATCGCACTTTTTTTCGAGTTTTTGGACTAATTTCTTTTCGTTGGGCCATCTAATAGGTATGATGGATAACGAGACTTTTCATATTGGATTGATCATTAAGCAAGAACTGGCTAGGCAGGGGAGGACCATCACCTGGCTGGCCAGGGAGGTGAACTGTACCCGTGAGAACCTGTATAAGATATTTAGGAAGCCGTGGATTAGCACCGATATGCTGTTTAGAATTAGCTGGGCACTGGACCACGATTTTTTCAAGGATTGTTCCATGTATCTGAATGGGAACTGAAATGGAGATGGTAAAATTAATTAATACAAAGATTGGATTATTTTGCATAATCCATTGGTAATATTAGTTACGTGAATCGTTCCGACACCAAGCTTTTTCACTATATTTTTGTAATAAAAGGAAAAGAAATGTATAACTAAATATAACAATATGAAAATTAAACTATTACAAACTAGCAAGAGGACTTTTCCCACGTTTGTCATTATGCTGCTGGTAGTGGCAGGATTGACCTTGGGCTGTGTTTCTTGCAAATCAAAAGTATGCCAACAGGATTACGAACAGTTGTCCATGACTGAATTCCATTCTTTGTCTGAAGGCCTAGAGGCTATCGGCGACTTCTTGTCAAAATACGACAACTCGAAAAGGTGCTCGGAGTATTGTGACAAGGTGAAACAGATGAAAACTGAGTTTATGGACATGGAGTACTTGTTCTCAGATGTTGACAACAGTGACCTTGAACAGCGTTATTGTGAGTTCGTCGCTATGGTGAATTCGAATAAAACTACTTTTTCCCATAGCAATTTTGAGGCCGTGCAAAAGACATGGAACTTTTTGGTGGATACGAAAAGGGTTGTCTATCAAAGAGAAAGATTGGATTTGATTGACGAAAACGAGTTCAAGCCTTATTTGTTGGATCTTGCAAGAGAAAAGGCTTCGAGGTGGAAACGGGATTTTGATGTTATTGATTATTATATAATTCATGAGCAGGTGAAAACATCTGTTGTTGAGACTGGAGGTAATCTGAAAAAACAGGGCTCTTGCACCGTTCATGTCGATCTGGTAGGAAATCTCTTACCTGATGGTTATTTCGAAAGTTATAGGAGGACTGCTTATCTCGACATCACCGTTGAAGGCTCTATGAAAATATCCGATTCTAACTGTGAGACCAGTTTCGCAAAAGGCAACGTTTCTATTTTGCAGGCTCATGAAGAGGAACCCGGTATTTTACATATTGTTGAAAGAGGAGTTGAAAAAATTATTCCAAGACAAAGGCCTAGAAGATCCCGTTACTAAGATGTACACCATTGAAATCGATGTTAAGAATTAATGAATATATAAAAAAGTAGAATTATGAATACCATAGGAAAACGAATTATTATGGTACTGGTTGCAGTAGCAATGATAGCACCATTTACGGGATGTAACCCGAAGAACGACGATGCATTGTTTCCAATCTGTGAAAATGACGCATGGGGCTTTATGAATAAAACCGGCAAGATAGTGATTGAGCCTCAATTTGAAGAAGTTGGTCCCTTTACGGAAGGCTTGGCCGCAGTTGAAAAAGACCATGAATGGGGCTTTATCGACAAGACCGGTAAAATGGTTGTTGAGCCTCAGTTTGCTGATGTGTCGGATTTTTCAGATGGTATGGCTGCAGTTGAGAAGGACTTTATGTGGGGCTATATTGACAAAACCGGTAATATGGTGATTGAACCTCAATTTGATGAGGCGCGTGACTTTGTGGGTGGATTGGCTGCGGTTGAAATAGACTGGAAGTGGGGTTTTATCGACAAAACCGGGAAAATGGTAGTCGAACCCCAATTTGAGGAAGCCTTTGTTGAGGAAGATATGCTGTTGGTTTTGGAAAACAAGACTGGCTATATCAATAAGAAGGGGAATGTGTTGATTGAGCCTCAATTCCATGAAGCATACCCGTTTACAGAAGGTTTGGCTGCAGTTGAAAAAGATGGGGAATGGGGCTATATTGATGAAAGTGGGAAGATGGTGATTAAGCCTCAATTTCATACAGCAGGTGGTTTTTCGGAAGGCCTGGCTCCAGTTGAGAAAGACGGAAAATGTGGCTATATCGATAAAATAGGTAATATGGTGATTGAGCCACAATTTGATAATGCAGTAGTTTTTAAAGAAGGCTTGGCTGTAGTTGAAAAAGATGGGAAGTGTGGCTATATCGATAAGACTGGAAAGATGGTGATAGAGCCTCAGTTTGACGATGCAAACAGCTTTAATGAAGGCTTGGCTTCGGTTGAAAAACACTTGAAATGGGGCTGCATTGATAAGTCGGGAAAAGTGGTGATTGAACCTCAATATGGTTTTGGATTTATAGAAGAGTTGGGCTTCTCTGAAGGCTTGGCCGCAGTTAAGAAAGACGGTAAATGGGGTTATATTGATAGAACTGGTAAGATGGTGATTAAATCACAGTTCGATTATGCCTGCCATTTCAGTGAAGGCTATGCGATGGTTGAAATGGATGAGAAATGCGGCTATATCGACAAAAAAGGGAAAATGGTGATTGAACCTCAATTTGACAATGCATGGTACTTTACAGAAGGCTTGGCTTCAGTCGAGACAGGCAGAAAATGGGGTTATATTGACAAATCAGGCAAAATGGTGATTGAGCCTAGATTTGACTTTCCTGGGGAATTTACAGATGGTTTAGCCGCGGTTGAAATACATGGGAAATATGGTTTTATCGACAAAATGGGGAATATGGTGGTCGAGCCTCAGTATGATGACGCATATGGATTTTTGAACGGCATGGCGGTGGTGAGTAGTCAAAGATGGGGATGGCTGGATAAAACCGGAAAAGCACAAATCCAACAACAATATGATAACACATGGGGATTTACTGAAGGCTTGGCTCCGGTCAAAGTTGACGGTAAATGGGGCTATATAGACAAAACTGGTAAGATGGTGATTGAACCTCAGTTTAAAAATGTATTCTGTTTTAGTGAAGGCCTGGCAAGGTTTGAAAAAGATAAGAAATACGGTTGGATTGACAAAACCGGCAAAACGGTGATTGAGCCTCAGTTTATCGACGCATTAGGCTTCTCTGAAGGCTTGGCTGCGGTTGAGAAGGATGAAAAATGGGGTTATATCGATAAAACTGGTAAAATGGTAATCGAACCTCAATTTGGTGGCGCAGGTTTCTTTGAAAATGGCCTGGCAACTGTTGTCATTGACGACACATGGGCTTATATCGACAAAACAGGCAAGTGCATTTGGAAAGAAAAATAATAACTAACTATTTGTCATCTTGTTGGATTTCCCTTGGAAAACAATTGTCCATTATGGGCTTCACTTTGCGGCCCCTATTCTCCTTGTGCTTTTTTGGAGAGAAGACCGGCGAGTGAAAGCATACTTGATAATGCTTGCTACTATGGTGGTAGATGTTGATCACCTATTTGCGGACCCTGTTTTTGACCCGAATCGGATGAGTATTGGTTTCCATCCTTTACATTCTTACTATGCCATTGCCATTTACATCATCCTATGTTTTCTTCCGTATGAGAAAATGCATTGGCCATGGTGGCTTCGACCCATAGGCGTAGGATTGGTGTTTCATATGGTTACCGATTGGCAGGACTTTGTTCTTTGGCGATAAATACATTAACTTGTAATTAAATTATCTATGAAACGATTAAGGTTTTTGTTGGTTATATTGATGTCTTTAATTGGCGGTGTCGTTTTTTCTCAGACACTGTCAAAAGAAGAAATCACAGATATTCTTGAAGAATTCTGTTTAGACTACTATGACAACTACTTTGCTCCCCGACAATATGTGGTAGGCACCCTGAAAGTGTCCTCTATCGATGTGGATGAGGCGAACAACAAAATAAGAGTCAAAGGGACTCATACTTGTAGAGGACAACATATTCCGCTTAAAGGGAGAAATACCTATAGAGGACGGGAGTTCAAGGCCGAAATCATCTTTTTAGATTCTGGTGTCAGGATAAAGTTCTGGAGATGGTTTGAACGAATCCTTCCCAACAAAGATGGTTATTGGGAAGGACCTTGTGAAAGAATGTACTATGATTGGTAAATCGTCATGAAAAGTTTTAGATATTATGTCATTATGGCCATTCTGTTGGTGGTTGTACCAATGTATGGCGGCCGGCCCAAGGTCGGTTTGGCACTTGGAGGTGGTGGAGCGAAAGGAGCAGCCACAATCGGTGTACTGAAGGTGATAGAGTCGTCTGGCATACAAGTGGACTACGTCGCCGGGACAAGTATAGGTGCCATTGTTGGAGGCCTTTATGCAGCGGGCTATTTTCCTGAGGAGATGGAAGAACTGTTTCTGTCTTTGGATTGGCAGGATGTTGCACAAGGCCATAGGGTGGAAGCCATGCTTAAAAACCTTCTTGACGATATTGGAGTGGAGCAATTCAGTGATACGTATATCCCGTTCAGGTGTGTCGCCGCTGAGGAAAACACTTACGAGGAAGTCGTTCTATCCAGCGGTGTCCTTTATAAAGCCATACGTGCTTCCATGTCTGTTCCCAAAATCTATGAACCCGTAAGATGGGGAACCATGTATCTTGTGGACGGTGGAGTGGCCAACAATCTTCCAGTGGATGTGGTGAGAGACATGGGCGCGGATATCGTCATCGCTGTTGACTTGCAACAGGAGCCGGGATTTGGAATTAGTATTCCAGTCGGGCATGGAGGTGTCGCTAGTTGGTTGTTGAGCCGCCCTGACAGAAAAAGGCGCGAACAGAACATCAAAGATGCCGATGTCTATATCCATCCAGACCTATATGCCTTTTCTGCCAAAAATTTCGGTCATAAAGACTGCCAAATAATGTTAAGTCTGGGCGAAGAGGAGGCGATGGGCCATTGGGATGAACTGATTGAGATCAAGAACAGACAGCAGTATTCGTCGAGAGGTGTCCGTTATTGACAAATCTCTTGTCTTGTCATTTCATACAGTAATCCGCCCTTTTCGTACATTTTACCCCTTTTCGTGGCTTTTCGTTTTCGCTTTAGTTCTATCTTTGCTGCGTCATGCTCAAAAAGTATCTGATCATATCCACAGCTACCGACTTGGTGCGTATTGCCCCCGAGAAGATCGTCTTCATCTCGTCGGACGGCAATTACTGCAATTTGATGCAGGCCGACAATGAGTCGCGCCTGCTCACCTTCCAGTTGGGGCAAATCGAGAGTATGATCCGTGATCAATTGGGCACCGAGGGCAACCTGTTCATCCGCATAGGCAGGGGGCTCATCATCAACCGCAATTATATCTATTACATCAATGTCCAGAGCCAGAAGCTCATCCTGTCCGATAACAACAGGTTTTCCCATACGGTGTCGGCATCAAGGGAGGCGCTGAAACAGCTCAAGGACCTCGTTGAGAAGGAGGTAAAAGAATGATAGAAGAAAAAGACATACGCGAAGACGAAATCCGAGTCATCGGCGGAGACGACGACTCAGGCAAAAAGCCTAAGGGCTGGAAGTGGCTCCTGCTGCTGCTCGCCGGCCTTGTCGTAGGCCTCGTCGTCTGGCAACTGTGGCCCGAAACACCGCAGCCATTGCCTCCCGATCCCACCGAACCGGGCGTGTTCGACCCCTTGCCTGGGACAGTGGCCCCATCCACCGTCAAACAACCTCTGGCCAAAGCCGAGGAAACGGGACACGGTTTCGTGGAGATGGCCGATACCACCATCAACGACATCCCTATGACGCTTTACATCCCGCACCAGATGTGCTACTCGCTGTCAGTCGGTGCCATCGACCGTAACGACCCGTCCATCCTCTTCGCCGCCCAAGCCGCCGATGTGCGTGCCGATAACGGAGGCATCGTTGGCGCCTTCGTCCTCGAAGGCGAGCCGTTGGCCTGGGGCGGCTCCAAGACGGGCTTTTGCGCCATCATCCCCGATACGGTCACGGGCATTCAAACCGTCACCGTGGGCGTGGCCGAAAACTCCCCCTATTTTGAAGAAGCCACCGAAAAGAGAGGTTACTTCTTCCGCCAGTTTGCGCTGGTCGACAACGGACAACTGGTCGACAACGAGATCAAGGGGAAATCCATCCGTCGCGCCATCTGTGACCGTGGAGGCGAAATCCTCATCGTGGGCACCCTCACCACCGAGTCGTTCCACGACTTCTCCCAGGCGCTGATCGACCTAGGGGTCGACAACGCCATCTACCTCGTCGGCTCCAACTCCTACGGATGGGCCACCGACGCCGAAGGCCAACGCCATCCGTTCGGCAACCCTGAACCGCCCAAGAAGAAGTGGAAGAACATCAGCTACCTGGTGATGAAGGACAAGCCGTAACTTACGAAATGGCTTCCCATCTCTCATTTCATACACCCTGAATACGTTTCGTACATTGCACGCCCGAAACCATTGCCGGGTCAAGTAATTCGTGTTGTTTTGCATGGTCAAATCACTTACTTTAAAACTACAAAGCCATGAAAAAACACCACTTTTTCAAACCCGAAACCAGATTCGGGAAAATCGTATGGCGTGTGTTCGCCATCAGCAGTGCCATCGTAATGACTATTGGAGCCACAGTGCTCATCAAATGGGCTATTGGCGAGATTGGCGACTTCCGGCGTGCCAAAGAGTATGAACGCATGGTAAACAGCCCCACTTATCTGCATGATTACAGCAACCAGTATGTCAGTCCTTGCCTTATCTTCCATGAGGAATGGGATTGTGATTATCCGAGCTACCTCTACAACACTGCTCTTGGACGGCGTACCGAAACAGACATCCAATGGATTTGCAAGTCGTCGGACGGCGACAGCTTGACATGTTACAACAAAAATGACAAACGCGGCTACTTCAACCGTTTTACGGGGGAGGTCGTGATTCCACCACAATATGAGAAAGCCTGGATTTTCTCCGAAGGCTTGGCCTGTGTGATGGAGAAAGGGATGCTTCACTTCATCGATCACAAGGGCCGAACGGTGTTCGGGAAAGAGTATCCGTACTCCAACTGCATCTATGACTATTGCTTTCACAACGGTTTGTGCCTAATGCTGGGCGATGGCAACCGTGTGGGGCTCATCGACAAAACGGGCGACTGGGTAGTCGAACCCAAATACTATGACATGGATTACAACACAAAAGGTTTCTGGAGAACGATTGACCGTGACTATCGCTACGGTTTGCTTGACGCCAATGGGCAGGTGCTTCTGCCGACCGAATTCGATTACATCGAGATTGATGAGAGGGACAGTTGCATCTTCGTTCGTTATCTCAACCATCTGGAACAGGTGCTCGACTTCGACTGCAATGTAATCAACCCGTGCTATTTCACAGCGGTTATTCAAGTGACTTACTTGACCGAAGCGTTTGACGAAGAGGGCGAACAGAAGGTGGCCGTGGCCAATTGCTTTATTTATCATAACCGTGATTGGTATTATGGTTTGATGGATAAAAACGGAAAGGTGCTCACACCCCCACTCTACACAAGCATTTACGCCATCGGACCGGACCGCTATCGTTGTTTCGGCCCGAACGGATCGGTGATTCTTGATGACAAAGGAAGAGAAATTGTGCAAAACATCGATTAATTCAAAACTTATATGAAACATCTGTGTTCTTTTTTCATCCTCATGTCGCTGATGTCCGTTTTCTCGCATCCCTTTGAAGTTGAACGCCAGGAATGGATAATCCAGCACATGAGAGGCGACATCCCTTCCGAGGAGTTCGACATCGGTGTCATTGTTGACATTCCTGTAAGCGGAAGTCCGTTCCTGGTCGATTCTGTAGTGCGTCTGCTGAATGAGTCCCTTTACTATTATTTTGAGGGCTCAAATGACCTGCGGTTTTCGCCTGAGGCGTTGTACTGCTCCGATGGGAAACGGCTGCTCCAGCGTTATCAAGAAGCCTACAAACCTTACATTGAAGACACCTGCGAGTTTCATGGAGGTTGCCCTGATTTCTTTGTTTATCTGAGCGTTACCATGAAGGAGCAAACAGAATCGTTTGTGACCTACGAAGTTTCCAACTACTTCATCGGCGAGGGCGACTTCGAGTATTTGGAATGGGTTATCTTCGACAAGAGCGACGGACATCGGCTTGCCAAGATTATCGACGACGTAAAAGTCCCCGAACTCCTCAAAATCACTTTCGGGACGGATTACGATGTTTGGGAAGATGCGGAGTATCGCCTTTCGAAAGATGACGAGGTCGCTTGGAGATGTAGTTTCGGCTTGACCAGCGACTCGTTGCAGTGCCAGTATCTCTATGCTCCAGGCATCGTCGAGACCTTTTCGCTCGGCTTGGAGGCTGTAAAACCGTACCTTACAAAAGAAGCTGCTGAGCTATGCCGATTACTCCGCGAATAGTTTAATGATATTGAGGATTACCTCAGCGGCTTTCTCCATGCTTTCGAGAGGTACGTATTCCAGTTTGCCGTGGAAGTTGTGTCCCCCTGCGAAGATGTTGGGGCAGGGCAAGCCCATGAACGAGAGGTTGGCGCCGTCGGTGCCGCCGCGGATGGGCTGAACCTTGGGTTTCACGCCAGCCATCTCCATGGCTTTGATGGCCTTCTCCACGATGAAGAAGTGAGGCTCTACCTCTTGACGCATGTTGTAGTATTGGTGTTTGAGTTCCAGCTTCACCACCTTACCGTATTTTTGGTTGAGGTATTTGACGACGGCGGTCATGAGGGCCTTCTTTTCCTCGAACTTGTTGCGGTCGTGGTCGCGGATGATATACGACATGGTGGTCTCCTCGACGGTGCCGTTGATGCTGGTGAGGTGGAAGAAGCCTTCGTAGCCTTGGGTATAACGCGGACGTTGTTCTACGGGCAGCATGGAGTCGAGTTCCATGGCGATGAGCATGGAGTTCACCATCTTGTCTTTGCCATAGCCAGGATGGATGTTGCTTCCTTGGATGTGGATCTTGGCACCGGCGGCGTTGAAGTTCTCATATTCCAGTTCACCAATCTCGCCACCGTCCATGGTATATGCGTAGCGGGCACCAAATTTCTTCACGTCGAACTTCACCACGCCGCGACCGATTTCCTCGTCGGGGGTGAATCCGATCTTGATCTCGCCATGCTTGAACTCGGGGTGTTCCATGATGTATTGTGCGGCATACATGATCTCGGCCACGCCCGCCTTGTCGTCGGCACCCAGTAGGGTGGTTCCGTCGGTGGTGATCATCGTCTGGCCTTTGTATTGAAGCATCTCGGGGAACTCAGCGGTGCTCAGTACGATGTTTTTCTTTTTGTTCAGGACGATATCCTCGCCATCCCAATTGGGGATGATCTGTGGTTTGATGTCTTTGCCAGAGGCGTCGGGAGCAGTATCCACGTGAGCGATGAATCCGATGGCCGGAATTTTTTTACGGGTATTGGCCGGGATGGTGGCCATCACATAGCCGTATTCATCGAGTTCAGCTTTGATGCCCATTTGGATTAATTCGTCGCGGAGCATGCGCAACAGGTCGAGTTCCTTTGCCGATGAAGGCTGGCTCTCGGAGTCTTCGTTCGAGGTCGTCTCAACAGCAACGTAACGTAAGAATTTGTCAAGCAGTTTTTCCATATTCTTTGTTTTAAGGATTAATATTCATGGAGTTTGGGAACGTAAACAAGCGATTCGCATTCGTACACGTAGATGTTTCTCACCGTTTTTCCGTTCCGTTCGATGGGTATTATATCTATTTGTTTGATATTCAAGAAGTTAGTATATTTATAGATTTCCTCTGGGTTTAAGAAGAAGTGGCTGTCGGCCAGATACCAATAGTTGCGTCCTTTCTCAAATCCGCCATCCACGTCGTTGATCCACATGTATTTGTGGATGCCTTTCAGGGTGCCGTAACCCAGCATGTTGATGCCTAGTGGTCGGGCGACATAATAGTGGAAGCTGGCGGTGGGGAACCATTGATGTCCTATGATGGCATCGTCGGGGCGCATGTTGCCTTTGGCGACTTCCCGATGGTATATCTCGGCGAACTTTTCGCTTGCTTGGCGCCAGCCGTACACGTCGAGGGTGATGTCGTCGCGACCCAGTTCGGTGGGTTCGGTGTGGTGGTCGAGGGGAACGAAACCAGTCTTGATTTCAGCGACACCTACTATTATTGTCAAAGCCAGGAAACCCAGGGCTGCCGTTATGATCCTGCGCGCTTTGCGGTGTTCGATGCCGGAAAGCCAAACGGCGCTCAGCGGGATTAGCATGACGTAGGCGGGTCCTGACCAATGTGGAAGGGTTGGTCGGGTGAGCGATGACAAAAGGAACAGGCCGATGAAAGGCAGTGCTGATAATAATATGAGTCGCTGTGGTTTGGAATCAACGGATAGACTCTTGCGAGCAGCTGCCAAGATGGTGATGATGGCTAGGATGTAGTTGACGGGGTTGTTGTAAACCATTTCGCCTCCCAGTTCGGTGAAAAAGCCAGCGGGATGAAGCGGGCCAAAGAAACTCACGCGGCTGCCGTGGAAGCGGAAACTGACAAAGTCGTTTTGCACATTCCAGACCAAGACGGGCAGGCAGCAAAGGGCGGTGATAAAAAGGGCGAGATACAACGCCGGGTTCTTGAACTGTTTCCTGTCGAAGCAAAGGATGTAAAGCAGGAAGCCGAACCAAAGTAAGGCGCCGGTGTATTTCGAGAGGATGGCGAGGCCGATGAACAGCCCGGCAAAGAGCAGATGCCTGTTTTGACTATCCTTCAAGTATCTGACGAGCATCAGGAAGGCTAACAGCCAGAAGAGGCTCAGGGGGGTATCTGGGAGGATGAAGACACCGGTGATGACGAAGGCATATACCGAGGCGGTATAGAGTAAGGCTGACAATAGTCCTGTGCGTTCGTCCTTGAGCTCGTTACCGATGCGGTACATGATCCAAGTATTGAGGGTCATGAACACCACGGAGGCAAGTCGTATGAAGAACTCACTCTGAAATAGCAGGTTGAGTGTGAAGAGCTGCATCACCCAACCCACCATGCCAGGATGGTCGAAATGGCTCCAATCGGGGTACTTGGCGAAGGTCCAGTAGTAAGCCTCGTCGGTTCCCAACTCAATCCATCCGGCCAGTAGTGCACGCACCACGGCGCTGACCGCCAGCAGGAGGATCAGTGTCTTTTTATGATTCTCCTGATGCATACGATAATGATGATGAGGTAAACGACGTAACACATGACCGTCAGAGGCCAGTTGATCTCAGCGGTGCTTTGGTCGATGGGGGTGGGGGTGACGTGTCGTGTGATGGGGTTGAGGTAGAAGAATGTCAGGTGGGGTAGTTGTAGCTTGACCCTGACGTAGGTGTCGGAAGGTTGGATGACATAGACGGCCTGGTTCAGGTTTTCCCCGTGTTGAAGCACTTCGCCGTTCTGTCCGATGAATTCAGCGATTTCGATGTAGGTGCTGGTCTCCACCACAAGGGTGTCGCCTGTCAGCTTGCAGCAGGTAAGATGCGGCAACTCATGCATCCTCTCCACTTTCAGTTCGAAGGGCTTGTCGTAGTAGGAATGGAAATCGACGGTATAGGCACATCCCCGTTCCAGAGCATCATACACGCTGTCGGCGTTCATGTCGCGGGTGTTGATCATGGTGAAATAGCGGCCTATCTCGTTGGGGTTCAGAACATGGTGGGTGTCGTCGTCGCCGATGCCATACACACGGTGACCCGTGGATAGTGCTGCATCCCAGTGCTCAATGGCGCATCCGTAGGGGTTGCCAATTTCAAGCAGTCGGTAGTCGCTAAGATAATGCATGTCGCTCACCTTATAACCGCTAGTGAACGAGGCGTGGGCTGGGACGGCGAAACGGGTGTGTTGTTGCAACACGTTGAGCATGTGCTGTTTCATGTCGAGGCTCTGGATGAAAGGATAGTCCATCATGCACACCTCTCTTGCGCCTATGCAGAGTTGGTGGGTCTTTCGGAAGAAACCGTAGCCATGTTCATAGGCGGGGATGTAGCCAGGACGGTCGTTGCCATGAGGGTTGATGCTCATGTAGTCGGAGATGCCGTAATGGTCGTATCCCAAGGTCTGGTACATGCTGTCGATGTCGGCTTCACTGCTCATCCTGCCGTCAGTGATGCCCATGTATTTGCGTGAATGACAGTGGAAGTTGTATTGCTTCCACTGGTCCGGATCCATGTTCTGATAAGGATTATAGAGATAGGTCCCATGGAAAGGCTGACCCGCCTTGAACTGGTAGCGCGGCGCCATGAGGTAAACGAGTAGCCAATAGGCAATCGGGAGCCCTAAGACAATGGTAAGGACCACCAAAAACACTCTTAAAAACTTGTTCTTTATCTTTTTGTACATCCAGAAACAAAATAATTGCAAATGTAAGAATTCTTCTTTGGAATTGATATAAATTTCCAATACTTGCCGCTGTTTTTTTATACTTTTGCATTCAAATCCATCGTGATGAAAACGCATCGTACCGCTTTATGGTTGTTCAGTATCCTTGCAGTGTTGGCTTTTCTGCCGATGGTGCAGGAACATCTGAATTGGCCCCGTGTCAAGGCTTTGGCGGGTGTCCATGAGGAGGTGCCGTTTCCTCAGCTGACCTTGGCAAGTTGCCGTTCTGGAGCGTATCAGCGCGAGCTTGAGAATTATCTGCAATATCATTATGGTTATCGACCTAACACATTGCGGATTTACAACCAATATCTTTGGGATTTTTACAAGAAGACCTACGTCAAATACAGCATCGTGGAAGGGAAGGAAGGCTGGCTTTACGAACCTTGGTTTGTGGAGGATTATTATCATGGGGGGACTTATTCGGAACACAAGGACTCGCTAACCTTGGCCCGTGACCTCAATCGCGAGGCTTTGTTGATTTATCATCTGCAGAATGTCCTAGAGCAGCATGGCATCACCTTGTTCGTGTGTATGGCACCGGGGAAGGATTTGGTGTATTCCGAATACCTGCCTGATAACGATGAGCCTGAACGGACGGTTGAGTTTGTCGCACGAGATTATTATGAGGAAAGGTTCAATCAGTTGGGTGTCAACCATATCAACATGGAGCAATGGTTCATGCAGATGAAAGACACGGTCGATTTCCTTTTGTTTCCACAGAAAGGCACCCATTGGAGCAACATCGCCGCGGTTTATGCCGCCGACAGCATTTTCCATTACCTTGAGGAAAAGCAGGGGATTCGGATGAACCAGCTTGTCATCGGCGAGCCTTTCGTCGGGCCGTATAAGAAACCCGATTACGACTTGGAGGAGCTATACAATCTTTATTGGCCTCTCAAGAAACTGCCCCAGCATTACGTGGATGTCAGTGTCAGTCCCGTGGTTGGTGCCGTCAAGCCCAAGTTGATCACCGTTGGCGACTCTTTTTATTGGAACATCTGCCGACAAATCCCCATGGACTCGCTGTTTGCCGAATATCCTTATTGGTATTACAATAGCACCATCTATTACGATGACAACCACAAAACCACGGAGGAACTCGATCTTGCTTCGGAAATCCTCTCTGCCGACGCCGTGATGCTCATCTATAGCTCTGTTCAACTCTACAAGATGAGCAACGGTTTTTGCAAAAAAGCCTTGATCGCCTTGGGCCACGAAGAATTATTGGGCTCTTTTTGATTGTCAATTCATAAAGATTGGTTATTTTTGCACGTTATTTAAAATTATTCTTAATTAGAAAAAAAAATGGAGTCAAATCCAAAGGAAAACATCATCGAAGAGGTCACTCAGAAGGAGTATGAATTCGGCTTTGTGACTGATATCGAGACTGATTTTGTGCCGAAGGGATTGAACGAGGACATCATCCGCTTGATCTCCAAGAAGAAGGAGGAGCCGGAGTGGCTGTTGGAGTTCCGCCTGAAGGCTTTTCGCCATTGGCTGACCTTGAAGCAGCCCAACTGGGGGCATCTCGACCTGCCGGAGATCGACTATCAGGATATCATCTATTATGCCGCTCCACGTAAGCGTCAGGAGAAGCAGAGTCTGGACGAGGTCGATCCTGAGTTGTTGGCCACCTTCGACAAGTTGGGTATCTCGCTGGATGAGCAGAAAAAGCTCTCCGGTGTCGCCGTGGATGCCGTTATGGACAGCACTTCGGTGAAGACCACTTTTCAGGAGACCCTCTCGAAGCATGGCGTCATCTTCATGTCGTTCAGCGAAGCCGTGAAACAGCATCCTGACCTCGTGAGGAAATACCTTGGCAAGGTGGTGCCTTATACCGACAATTTCTTTGCTGCCCTGAACTCCGCCGTGTTCAGCGACGGCTCGTTCTGCTATATCCCCAAGGGCGTACATTGTCCCCTTGAGCTCTCCACTTATTTTCGCATTAATGCGGCAAATACTGGACAGTTTGAGCGTACCTTGATTGTCGCCGATGAGGGTGCTTACGTGAGTTACATGGAAGGCTGCACCGCCCCCATGCGCGACGAGAACCAGCTTCATGCCGCCATTGTGGAGATCATCGCCGAGACCGATGCCGAAGTGAAGTACAGCACGGTGCAGAACTGGTATCCTGGCGACAAAGAGGGTAGAGGTGGCGTGTATAACTTGGTGACGAAGCGAGGCCTCTGCCGTGGCGACCGTTCCAAGATATCGTGGACCCAGGTGGAGACGGGTTCGGCCATCACCTGGAAATACCCGGGCTGTGTGCTGATGGGCGACCATTCCGTCGGCGAATTCTATTCGGTGGCAGTCACCAACAACTACCAGCAGGCCGACACGGGCACCAAGATGATCCATCTTGGCAAGAACACCCGTAGCACCATCATCTCGAAGGGCATCTCCGCAGGCCATAGCCAAAACAGCTACCGTGGCTTGGTGAAGGTGGCGCCGAAGGCTGTCAACTCACGCAACTACTCGCAATGCGACTCCCTGCTGATGGGCGACCAATGCGGCGCGCACACATGGCCATACGTGCAATGTGGCAACGAGTCGAGCATCCTCGAACATGAGGCCACCACCTCCAAAATCTCCGAGGACCAACTCTTCTATTGCCAGCAACGCGGCATCCCCACCGAGAAGGCCATCGGCCTCATCGTCAACGGCTACGCCAAGGACGTTTTAAACCGCTTGCCTATGGAGTTCGCCGTCGAAGCGCAAAAACTATTGTCAATTACATTAGAGGGAAGCGTGGGGTAGCTCCACTTTCCGCCGAGCGTAGCGAGGCGGAGCCAACATAGAAAAAATAACAAAACATAAAACAACATGTTGTTAAATATCAAAAACCTCCATGTATCTGTCGGAGGAAAGGAAATCCTGAAAGGCTTGAACCTTGGTGTCAACGAAGGTGAGATCCATGCCATCATGGGTCCGAACGGCACAGGCAAGAGCACCTTGGCCGCTGCCATCACTGGCCGTGAGGGCTATGAAATCACAGATGGCGAGATATGGTACAAAGGCAAAAACATCATCGGCATGTCGCCCGAGGACCGTGCCAACGAGGGCATCTTCCTCAGCTTCCAGTATCCCGTGGAGATTCCCGGCGTGAGCATCCAGAACTTCATGCGCACCGCCATCAACTCGAAACGCGAATACCTCGGACTGCCGGTCCTGTCGACCATCGAGTTCATGAAGATGATGAAGGAAAAGCAAGCCATGGTGGAGATCACCGAGAAACTGCAGAACCGCTTCGTCAACGTGGGTTACTCTGGCGGTGAGAAAAAGAAGAATGAGATCTTCCAGATGGCCATGCTGGAACCCAGCCTCGCCATTCTCGATGAGACCGACTCGGGCCTCGACATCGACGCGCTGCGCATCGTGGCCAACGGCGTCAACCAGCTCCACAACAAGGACAACGCCTTCGTGGTGATCACCCACTACCAGCGCCTGCTCGACTATATCGTGCCTGACTTCGTGCATGTGATGTACGATGGACGCATCGTCAAATCCGGCGGCAAGCACCTCGCCATCGAGCTGGAGGAGAAGGGGTACGAATGGATCAAGGAGATGAACCTGTAATGCGTGCTGAGATGGACATTCTTGAAAACAATATCGTAGTCGAAAGCGGGCAGTATCGGCAGCTTGTGCTGTCGGACGACACCGAGCATCTCCAGGCCAACGAGGAGCATTGCGACATCGTGGTCAAAGAGAATGCCTCGTTGGAGATGTACCGCATCCAAAACCTCGATGAGACGACGGGTTTGAAGACCCACATCCACATCCATCAGGAACGCGACAGCAGGGTGCATTTCGTGGTCATCAGCTTCAATGCCGGTGACTTGCGCAACAACATCACCGTCGATGTGGATGGCGAAGGCTGCGAGACCCAGGTGTACGGCCTCTATCTGGTGGACGGGAAACAGCATGTGGAGAACTACCTGAAGATCAACCACAACGTGCCGCATTGCACAAGCGACACCCGCTTCAAGGGCATCATCGACGATGAGGCCTCGGCCGTGTTCAATGGCCATGTGTATGTGGCTCCCGGGGCGCAGAAGACCGATGCCCAGCAGAACAACGCCAACATTATCCTGACCTCCACCGCCAAGATCGACACCAAGCCTTTCTTGGAGATCTACGCCGATGACGTGAAGTGCTCTCACGGCACCTCTACGGGACAACTCGACCAGGAGGCCATGTTCTACATGCGGCAGCGCGGCATCAGCCAAGCCAATGCCCGCATGTTGCTGATGTATGCCTTTGCCGCTGAGGTCAGCAACCACATTAAGATTGACAGTCTGCGCGACACCATCGAGGACATGATCAAACGCCGTCTGCGTGGCGAGCTCTCCAGTTGCGACCGTTGCGTTTTACATTGCAAAAACCCCAAAGGATTAACTGCCCCGCAGGGGCAATAGCTAATAGCCCAAGGCGACGCCTTGGGGATTTGAAATGGATATTAACGAAATAAGAAAGCAGTTCCCCGTTTTGGACCAACAGGTCTACGGCAAGCCATTGGTGTATCTCGACAACGCTGCGACCACCCAGAAACCCCTCTGTGTGATCGAGCGCGAGCGCGACTATTACCTGCACGAGAACTGCAACATCCATCGTGGGGTTCATTACCTCAGCCAGATGGCCACAGAGGCCTACGAACACGCCCGTCAGACAGTGGCTCGTTTCATCAACGCCAAGGAAACCCATGAAATCGTTTTCACGAGAGGAACAACGGAATCGTTGAACCTGTTGGCAACCACATTGGGAGTGGAAAGTGGAAAGTGGAAAGTGGAAAACTCTCCACTCTCCACTTTCCACTTTCCACTTAAAGTGCTTATCACCGCCATGGAGCACCACTCCAACCTTGTTCCTTGGCAACAGATGGTGCAGCGATGTGGGGGACAGCTTCTTGTGGCTCCGATGGACGACAACGGTGTGCTTGACCTTCAAGCCTACGAAGACTTGTTGAAGCAAGGTCCGCAGATTGTGGCCATGGCCCATGTGTCGAACACGCTCGGTACGGTGAATCCCGTGAAGGAGATGATTCGTCTGGCCCACCAGTATGGAGCGATTGCGGTGGTCGATGGTGCCCAGTCGATGGCCCATCTGCCTATTGATGTGCAGGACTTGGACTGCGACTTCTTTGTGTTCTCAGGCCATAAGATGTACGCCCCCATGGGTATCGGCGGTTTGTATGGCAAGACCGAGTGGCTGGAGAAGATGCCCCCTTACCAGTTTGGAGGCGAGATGGTGGACACGGTAAGCTTTGAGAGGACCACGTTCAACAAGCTTCCCTTTAAGTTTGAGGCTGGTACGCCCAACGTGGGTGCCGCCTTGGGCTTGGAGACCGCCATTCAGTTTCTAGAGAATCTAGACCGCAAAGAGGTGGAAGAACATGAAAACCTACTGGTAAAGACCGCTGTGGAGAAGCTCTCCGCCATAGAGGGCATGCGTTTCATCGGCCAAGCGCCTGAACGCAGTGGTTTGGTGAGTTTCATCATCGACGGCATCCATCCATACGACCTTGGAACGATTATTGACAAGATGGGCGTGGCTGTCCGCACCGGTCACCATTGCGCCGAGCCTGTGATGACCCGTTTTGGCATCCCTGGCACGGTGCGTGCCTCGTTTGCTTTGTATAACACCTTGGAAGAGGTGGATGTTTTGGTGAAGGCAGTGACACGTGCGGCAAATATGTTAAGGTAACTGCACCCCATCGGGGTGCCAGATCGGTAGAATATGACAATAAAAGAAATACAAGATAGCATCGTTGAGGATTTCTCGATGTTTGACGATTGGATGGACCGTTACGCCATGCTGATCGAAATGGGGAAGGAATGCCCCATTATTGACGAACAATACCGTAACGACCAGTATTTGATCAATGGATGCCAGTCGCGTGTTTGGCTCCATGCCGAGCTCAAAGACGGCAAGATATATTTCACCGCCGACAGTGATGCGGTCATCACCAAAGGCATCATTTATTTATTGATTAAGGTGTTTTCCGGCCAGACCCCGCAGGATATTTTGGCTGCCGACCTCTCGTTCCTCGATAAAATCGGTCTAAAGGAGCATCTAAGCCCGACCCGTTCCAATGGTCTGGTCTCGATGTTGAAGCAGATGATGCTTTACGCAGAAGCCTTGAAGAACTGAAAACTGAAAACGGAAAACGGAAAACTTTCCACTTTCCGTTCTCCGTTCTCCGTTTAATACAGAAAGTCCGAGGCGGAGTAATTGTAATCGCCATCCAAACCTAATTCAGCTTTGGCTTCGTCGGAGAGCATGCTGATGTCCCACACGGGATCGAAGGTCAGCTCTACGTCGACGGATTTCACGCCCATGATGGCCTCGATGCGGCTTTTAACCTCGGCTGGAAGCACTTCGGCCACAGGGCAGTTGGGTGCGGTTACCGTCATCACAATCTTTACGTTGCCTTCTTCGTCCACGTCGACGCCATAAATCAGGTGCAAGGTCCAGATATCGATCGGGATTTCCGGGTCGTAGATGGTCTTCAGCACGCTGATGACCGTTTCTTTTAATGGGTTGGTTTCTTCCATGTTCTTACCGATATGGCACCCCGATGGGGTGCGGAGAGTTATGGGGGTTGTTCTTTTTTTTACCGATATGGCACCCCGATGGGGTGCGGAGAGTTATGGGGGTTGTTCTTTTTTTACCGAAATGGCACCCCGATGGGGTGCGGGGGGGTTATTTTTCCAATAGGTCTTTCGCCATTCCGAGGAACATCAGCGCCACGGCGTTGAAGTCCATGTTCAAGTCTTTGCTCAGGCCGACTCTATCTTTGAAGATGGCCACGTTGTACCATTGCAGGCATTGGAAGGCGCGGTGGAAGTAGAGACGATGCAATTCATCGTCGGTGGGTTTGTGTCCCACGTAGCATTCCAACAGGGCCAGGGCTTTGTCGAAACCAGCGTTGCCGTAGCAGGCGATGTCGTAGAAGGGGTCGTTCATGCCGGCGAACTCCCAGTCGAGTACATAGAGTTTGTCTCCGCTGATGACGAGGTTGGTAGGCTGGTAGTCGCAATGGCAGGGAACCATTTTCACGCTCTTATAGGCTTTGCGCAACGCTTCCAGCTTGGCTCTTAAATCGAGGTATTCTTGAGGATGGGTGAAGCCTGTCTCACGGCAGTAGCGCTCGTCGTCGTCGAGACGGCCGAAGGCGTTGTAGTCCTTGAATTTCAGGTCGCTGCCATGGATCTTCTTCAGGGCTTTCACTGACATCTCGTTGTAGGAGACCACGTCGGTGGTGCTCATGATGGTGCCTTCCACGTATTCAGCCAACTTTTCACCCGAGAGGATCTCCACGTAGGTGGTCACGTTATTGAGGCCGAGGCGGTCCACTTCTTGGATGTTATGCCATTCGTCCACGCGGTCCACGAACTTTTCGGCGAACTTGCCAGGGACACGATAGGTGTATTTCTTTCCGAGGGCTTCCACCACGTAGGTGTAGTTGCTCATGCCACCTTCGAGGCGCATGACGATGTGAGCATCTTGCGTATGCAGCAGAGCGTTCACACGAGCGATGATATATTCTTCGACGTTCATATATTTAAAAATTTTTAACAAAATATTATTGGCTGCAAAAATAAAAATAATTCCGCATTCCACATCCCAAATTCCGAATTATTTCATATTTTTGCGCCCTCAAATGGGGATTTAGTTCATCTGGTAGAACGTCAGGTTCGCAATCTGAAGGTGGCCGGTTCGAGTCCGGTAATCTCCACAAGGAAACGGAAAACGGAAAGTGGAAAACGGAAAGATTTTTCTTTCCGTTTTTTTGTATATTACTCTTCGTCAATATTCAGTGGCGTCCCCGGCGGGAACCAAGTGGCTCCGAGGGTGACGATCTCTTCCTTTTTGGGTTCCGCTAGCTGTTGGCGTTTACTGCGTTTGGCCGCTTTCTTTTCGCGTTGTTTAGCCAGTTTCTCCTTATGGCCGCGACTCATGTGTTTTCGTTTCTTGGCTTGCTTTTTCTTTTGAGCTTCCTCTTCTGCTTCCCTTTTGGCTTCGGCCCGAAGACGTTTCTCTTCCTTCTCTTTTTCAATTTTTTCCATTTCCTCCCAAAGCGGCTTGTAGGTGCTCTCCACGTCATTAATCGGCATAGTCCTGACGCTTCCGCATTGGGGGCAACGCTGAGGAACGCTTAACCAGGTCGCCTTATATTCTATGTTGTGCGACTTGAATAGGTGGCCGCAATTGGTGCATTTGAAAGTCGTCAGTCCTCGGTACATGGTGCGTTGATTTTGTTAGCGGTGGCAAAAATATGGCACCGTTGTCAAGGCGCAATGGAAAATAGTGAATTATAGTAGGAATTCCTCGATATTGTCGCGATTGATTACCGAGAAAATTGCTTCGGGATAAGCGTTTCTGAACGATAGCGGAGCAGTAACTTTTTTTGCTGGATTCCATTTGAACTCAAAAGCATTGATCTGTCCATCTTTCTCCTCAATGTAATCCACCTCTTTCTGTGCTGTGGTACGCCAAAACCAACATCCTGCATAATTGTCGTTTATGACTTTGTGTTTCATTCGTTCCGAGACCATATAATTCTCGAAAAGTTCGCCCGCATCGCTTCTGCTTTCGATTTGTGTAAAATTGTGTATCAACGAGTTGCGTATTCCGTTGTCGTAAAAATAGATTTTACGGCTGTACTTCAGCTCATTGCGAAGGTTGCGACTAAAAGAGCTAAGGCGAAAAATGATATAGGCTTGCTCCAGTATGGTTACATAACTCTCCACTGTTTTAGAGTCAAGGCCACAGAGTTGGGCGAGTTCGTTGTATGAGACTTCTGAACCTATCTGCCAAGCAAGTGCCTGCAACAATTTCATCAGTTTGTCAGGTTTATGTATCTTGTCAAACTCAAGGATGTCTTTATACAAATAACTCTCCGCCAATTGGTCAAGGATGACGGTCTCATCGCCAGGATGCGTAACCACATCGGGATAACTGCCATAAACGAGCCGGTGAGGAAGCATCCTTTTCTCCTCAAGCAGGCCGGTATGCGCCACCATCTCCGAGAAGGAGAGTGGAAACATCCGATACTCCCATTTACGGCCTGTAAGAGGCTCGTTGACTTTGTTGGCCAAATCGAACGAGGAACTTCCCGTGGCGACAAGCTGCACATCGGGCATTTGGTCTGTCACCAGTTTCAGCTTGATACCTATATCGGTGATGCGTTGGGCCTCGTCAACGACAAGAACATGTTTGTTTCCCATAATAGCTTTCAGCCGGGCCGCCGAAATGTTCTCGAACAGACTTCTCACATCGCTGTCGTCGCCGCTCATCCAATAAACATCGTCATTGCCAGCAAAAAGCTGTTTCAACAAAGTGGTTTTGCCCACTTGACGGGCGCCCATCAGGATAATGGCTTTTCCGGTAAACAATCTCTGTTTGACCTTGTCCTCAAGTTCACGTTTAATCATACCTCTTTGTGTAAATGCCGCTGCAAATATACACAAAAAGTATTAAATTCCGAAAATATTATGAATTTTTCGGAATTGATTCCGAAAAAATAGCGATTTTTATGGAATACACCTAATTACAAAAAGACATAATCATTACCACCGCAACTTGATTTCCTCATCGCTGCAAAGCTTATACACCTCGTTTCGGATGTAGTCTTCGAGGCTTTGGACGTTCTTCTTGTTGGCGGCGCCGTTGATGAAGTTGAGGGTGAGGCGTGATGCAGATTCAATCCTCACTTCGGTTTCCTGTGTGCTTGTGGCCACCACATGGATGGTTACGTTTTCACCAAACGACAGCAAACTCATTCCATGCCTCGCCGTGATGGTGAAGGTACGGTCGTTACATTCAATCCGTTTGAACTGGCCGCATTGCTGAATGGCCTTTTTCGTGGCGGTATAGTCGCGACGAGCGGGTTGGGAGAAGGTGAGGGTAGATTTGCGCATATTATATATTAAGGTTCGTCTTGACCTAATCCAAGGTCTTCATCTAAAGGGCCACAATCCTCATTCTCAAGAAAAGCATTGCAGTCGTCTTCATTGTAAACCCTCATATACTGAGGTTTACCCTCATAGCAGTTCCTGTAATTGTTGTTGTAGCATTTTTCACAAAGCGTGGGCATATTATTACCAAACTCCTTAATCCATCGATTATATAAACTAATTTCTTCTGGTGCATATACCGAATCCGCAGCAATAAGTTTTTCAATGAACTCCTTGATTGTTTTCAAAATTCTTTCAACCTCTACATCGTTAAATTGAGCAAGGAAAGTTTTTGTGCTGCTCACAATTTCATCGAAATCATGTTCTTCGTTGGCAATTTCTTTAAGTCGTTTTTCAATGTCGTTGTTGATGATTTGGTTTTCTATAAGTTTATGGGAAAAAGATTTGATAAAGTCATCTTCTCTCGAATCATAAACTCCGTCGCATTTGGCGAACAAAACTCCAATTTTTATAATCAGCTCGGAAAATTCTATAATAGGATCCATGTTTGTTAAATTATTTCTATTATCTGTTTTTCTGATTCTATCTATTTTGTTTTGAAATCGCCCAAATTGCCATTCCTCCAACAGCGATCACGCCCAGTGCTATTCCTCCAATTATTTTAACAGGATCGCCACTTGTGATTGCATCGTGTGCTGCGTCAACGAGTTGGCTAGAATTACTCCTTGACACATTAGAATTGCTGTAATTTCTAACTTTGTTACTCATAATGAAATGGTTTAGTGATTATTAGTTTTAATTATTGTTTATGTTGACTATATCATCCAACTCTTTTCAAATCCAAAGAAGCCATATAAAGCGTGTTGTTTTTTGATATCAATTCCGTGAATACTCATGAATGCATCCACCATGATTAGGCCACCGTTGGTCGTTTTTTTTTGGGGGGGCTATTCTGTTGCATGGCATATCCACTGGCATCCCTCTTTCAACATGGATTTCGTTGGTTAATTTAGATATCTAAACTATAAAACTGCATAACATATAAGTGTTTCTTTAAATAAAGGCAATTATCAATCCCGCTGTTAAAGCCGCAATAACACCTCCCAAGATCCAAAAGATCCATTTGTTTTTCGCTGTTTTAGTTTTCTTTACTGGGCCAAATTCGACTTCGAATTCAAAAACCTCTATATAACGTTCATCTGATGAGGTGTTTACATTAGCTTCCACTCCAACATTCACTGCTTTTAGTACACCGACTTTTAATTCTTCAGCGACCTTTAAATTGTCTTTTAAATCCTTACAAGTATTGACCCTATATGTTTGTCGACGAACTGCATTACAGTTAGAAGGATGCCGGAGTTGGAGCAGTTTTTGTATTTCGCCGTCATTGTTAAGACCATATTGCTTGGCAATAGCCTCGGCAATGTAATAATTTTCTACACTATACTCTCCCTCAAAGTCGGCAGATACGAATATCTCAGTTCCATCTGTCGACCCAGTCGTTTTTTCGACTTCAGTTTGGGAGTCAACATCGACTTTGGGGGTTTCGACTTTTACATTAACTCCAACTTGAGTGCTCCTGCCTTTTTCGTTTTTCCGTTTTGAGATAGCTTTGAAACGTTTGCCTCCCAAATAAGAAATAATTACTTCAATAGCATTAATGCGCTTTTCTATGATGTCTTCGTCTGTTGATTCTGTTCTTTCGATGTATTTGCCTTCTTCCAAAGGATTGATCATAAAAATCACATTGTCCTTAAAAACCGGGAAGCTAACACCTTGCTTAACAAGTTCCTGAGCTTCATAGGGTGTCAGTAGGTTTTCTGCTAGTTTTATGTTGCCGTGTTCCCTGATCCAATAGATGTCATCGGGGTTCATAATACATACTACGGGTTTAAGTTGTTGCTTATTCATACTTCATTTTCTTATTATGATTTGTTAAACTTATAGTATTATACATAGAGCCAAAAGAAGCAATACCGCTGTAACACTTATAAAAACGTATTTTTTCTTGTTTTTGTGAAATAATAATAAATGTTCTAAAGCATTGCTGTCCTTGGGATTAGGTTTAACTCCAGAAATTGAGCAATAGTCCTCCATTAGTTTTCTAACATACAATGGTTTGTTGACGTCATCGCTATAGAAAGTGTATACCATTCTCCTTCCAACCTCGTCTATCGATAACAAATTCGAAACCAATAAGACTCCCTTATGTTTTTGATAATAAAGACGAAGAGAAGGTGATGCTCCTTTTTTTTGAAACCACCAAACCCAAAGCTTTTGAGGCCTCATTCCTTCAATTGGCATTGTGAACTTTTGAGCTTCTTTTTGTTCATTTGAGCCTCGATATTCGCTCATTTCTCCGTTTATTACGAGAATATCCCTGCCGTTTGATTTTGTGTTTTGGTAACTTAATATGGCTTTCATAGCTCAAATATCTTTCCGAATAAATCTTTAACTTCATCTTCATTTAATGCGTTCACTGCAAATAAACGCCCTTTCATCAATTCAGAAAAGGGATGGTATCTTTTGGCCATATTGGGAAATAAATTACCATAACTAACATTTGCATTTTCCAAAGCCCGTTGAATTGATGCAACCAAATCTTCCCCAGGAGATTTATCAAGAAACTTGTCTTTGTGTGTTGCAATAAACCAAATATCGGCATCTTTTTCTAGTTCAGAGCATATTTTTTTGCAAAAAGAAGTGTTTTTTCCGGGCAAACCATAATATTTCACCTCGTCTAACATTTCGCAGCCGTTGAAAACAAAGAGTATTGTTGTCGCTTCTTTACACCATAATGGGTATTTTTCTCGTTCACAGTCTTTCCCGCCAGCATCAAGAACAATCATACCTTTACCAAAATTTCTATGAAACCAGTTTCCAAAAGATACTGTTGTGTGTTCACCACTGCTTTGGGTTGCTGTGTGCTCAATGGGCTCTTTTTTTTGGAAAGTTCTTAGTAAAGCCGTCTTTCCACCCATTTGAGGACCAATTAGGATTAAATCGTACTTTTTCCTGTCCATATTTATTTTATTTGCATTATGTTCGTATTATTAACTATTTTCTATTCACCCAATCCTTTCTACATCTAAATACACCATACTCAGCGCACCGGCCTTTTTGATGTCAACTCCATAAATTCTCATAAAAGCATCCACCACTGCTTGGCCGCCGTTGGTCGTCACGGGATTGCTCATGCTATTGCTTGGCACATCCACTGACATCCCTTTTTCAACACGGATGCCGCTGGTCAGCTTTGATTGTTTTACTGTGACTCTGAATAACATGACGGTTTTGCTCTCTTTCTGCCCGCAAGTCTCACCAATGCTGGCTTAATATTATTGGTAATGGCACAAGAAAAGCGTGAGACTCGATTCTGTCAAGTCCATCAAACTATAGGTATCGCCAAACACCCGTTACGAAATGAACTGAAGAAACCAATACCTCACGCTTGTTTTTATTTCAAACAGGTACTAAGCACACCTGCGTTGATAACAAAAACAGAGAGCATCAGTCCTCGTCCCTCGTAACTAAAAATTGGCGATTTCATAGTTTGGGACTATTGGAATGCCTTCCTTGCAGAGTCAGGATGACTCCCCCAACTCGTATGCAAATATAAACATTTTTTGGACTAATGCTCTGTACATGAGATTTTTTTTGCGAAAATAAAAGGTTCGCAATAGACGGCAATGGAATGTAGTGGATTATAGTAAGGGTTGAAAGACCTTTTTGAATGAAAAAATGCAGACTTTCGGGCCTTAACGCATAAAAAATCCGACTTATGGCCCGAAAGTCTGCAATTTTGACTCTTCAGACCTCTTGCTCTCCAATAAATGTTTTTTTCAACGAGGCTATATACACACCGATCTCCTCTCTGCCGATCTTCAAGGCATTCGCCATTGCAGAAATGGATTCCTCGCTGTGCATCTGGTGGCAGAAATCCTTTACCGTTTTCAGAATAGATGCTGGTACAGCAACAGGTTCCGCTTCGATTCTGGCCCCTGTCAACAGAAAAATATCGCGACGGTGCTTCTTGATGTCGTCGCTGTTTACTTTGTGTCCTGCCTCTTTTTCTCTCAAAAGATTGAGGTATGCCCTCGCTTTCAGACAAATCAGGGCTTCCAACGAGGCCACGCGGATTCCGCTCACCATTTTGCTGTTGTTCACCACAAACTGGTAAAGGTCGTCGTCCAACACAATGGCGGACAGGCTGTATCGGTAATCCTCCAATGGTAATGGTACAATACGGACGTCCTTGGGCTCGCTCAAATCGTCTGACTGTCTTGCCAATAGTTCTATTTGGGCTGGATACCCCGTCTTGCTAGGCTTCCTAAAACGGTAGAGGGCGTATGCAGGTTCGCCATTCCTAAGCTGACGTTTTTCTATAGTGTAGCCTCCTTGGTGAATAAACGACCAGAAAGCAGCTACAAACGATGCTGTCAATCGCTCGATAACTACGATCATATCAATGTCGTGGGTTACCCTGGGAACGGTGCCTAAGTCTTCCAAAATAATGTTACAGGCTGTGCCGCCAATAATGATGTAATTCTCAGAATACTTGCCTAAATCGGCTTTGAATCTTTCTAATCCTTCAACCATGTTTCTTCGATGATCCGTTCAACTTCCTTGTGAACCCGCGGATCCTCGTCATTCATCAGCGTTAATGCCAACGAAAGCCGGTCCGCAAGGCCCCGCTCTATTTCAATGGGCGGGTATTTCCAAATCTCAACCCGATACGTCCCGTCCCACGAGTTGATCCCATCGAAATGTTCGACCTTGGCCGCATCCGTGCGTTCAACGGCTATCAAAGTCTTCGCCTCATTGGAAACCAACATGGAATAGCGTGATAAGGCATCGACACCTCCAAGTAGATAATTTGCCTCGATTGTTACATGGTCACAGTAAAAATATTTTTTCAAAGGGGTCCTCAATAGTGGTAAAGCCTTTTCCCACAATGATTTGCCCTTCAATTCAAAATGCAGTCTTTTTTCTTTGTTTGCATCCATTATAAGGGAGCATAGCCCTAAATCCTGCAAGACCTGAAGCGCCAAAGTCATGGTGACGTATTTATAGGGCATGATTTCAGTCAGTTCTTTGGCGCTTCGCCCTTCTAGATTCCTGGCTTGTAGATGAAATAGTAACACATATTGGGCTGGGGCAGTGATTACTGTAGCCGTTTTTCTTTCGTCGCGGCTGTCCATCACCAAACCGGGCAGAAAGGCGTATTTCCTCGATACCACAAAATACACCTGCTGATCCATCAGCCTCGAACGTTGGTTGTAATCCAACGAATCAAACCAAAAAGCACACGGGAAGCCGTTGTTGTCAGATACCAAGTCGGACAATTTTTTACATCTTTTCGGGGTGTAATGTTCCAATGGATGTTTCGGTTTCAAAAGGAGGATAGTCTGCCCAAACGAATCCAACTTGTAGTAACGGAAACTGGTTCGCATCTCCAAGGTAATCCCTTTCAATGACTGAGCTCTTATCTCTTCCAACGAATAAGCTATATTGGCGATTAACAGGTTATTATACATGATTTAGTTATATTTTATCAAATTCATAAAACACTACAAAAATAATACTTTTATCAATATAGCATCTGTTATTTTGAAAACAGCTTATTTTTTCCCCTCAAACACCTCGAGATACAGCTCCTCGATGCGTTGCTTGAACTTGGAATCGGCTGAGATGGCGTAGCTGCTGTCGCGGTCCTTCACCCACTCGGGGCCCACAAAGAAACGGCGCATCTTCTTGTAGTCGCCCCGCTCGGAGAGGTAACGGATGAGGAAAATCAACTCGTACGACTTGCCGTTCTTGCCGCGCCAAGTGATGGGAGGCAGGGCGCCCTCGGGACGGCAACGACCCGTCAAACGGTAGGCAAACAGGGCCTTCACTGCCGGATGGTCCTCAATGTAGCCGTTCTCAGCCAGATAGTTGATAAGCTCCACAAAGGTGGAGGCACCTCGCTGGACAACTTCTTTCTTGATATAGAGATGCTCAACGGGCATCATGGAAGCATGAGGCCATTCGAAAAAGTCCCTCGGAAGGGTGAAAGGCTTCGTCTCGTCAGGGTCGGCATCGCAGGGGATACAGGGCGCCGACTCCTTCAGCAAAAGCTGGGCATCAGGCTGTTCCAAGATGCTGTCGAACAGCTTTTGTTCGTCTGCCTTGAAATCAGTGCGGTTGTCCTGATAAAAATGCACGCACATCCTGAAATGTGCCTCGTAGAACTTGCGGCAATCCCTGAAATACTGTTCGAAATCTCGGTCAAAGTCGGCATCGTCGCTTTCTTGCAGGCGTCTCCAACTGGGTCGGACCTGCTGAACGGCTTGATTCAAGGCTTGGTCGTCATCGTCCTCGCATGGCATATCCGACATGTAGTCGAGATAGGGGTCGAGCTCGTCTTCCTTAATGGTGGTGCCGAAACGAACATCGTCCCAGCAGCAACGGCAGAGACGGATCAGCGGCTTGGCGTCGCTTTGATGGTCGCTCAACAAATGGACGAAAGCCTTTTTGTCGCCTTCCAACAAAGCGGCATAAAGGCTTTCGACGCATCCGGTCTTTCCTTCCACCGTGGCGACAAAAGCCTTGGCGGTGGATTTGTTCAACCGTTGCAGCAGGTCAAACACGTCTTCGGCCATCATCGTGACATGATCGCAAGAGTCGTCGTCGATGATCTCGGGCAATGCCTCCAAGATGAACCGGTTGTTGACGATGTACGACAAAGTGTTGCCAAAAGGAGCTACAACATCGTGCCATAAGCGCAACGTCTCCTTCGTGGCTTCGCTTACCTCCTCGTCGGCCATCAAATCCTCCAAGTCGGATGCGACGTCATCGGGCAGCGACACACTGAAAGCGGCCGACAGGCCCTCAAGGTATTCCTTCCGTTTGTTGATCTCGAAGCGGCTATTCATGCTGCAAAGTTAGTGGTTTTTGCGATTATTTCACTTTTCTCCAGTAATGCGATCCGCCGCCACTGGCCGAACAACCTCTTAACGGGAATGGCCCAATCATGGAGGTCATACCGCATTTGCTGCATTGCCACACATTGTCGAGAAGACCATTCTGGATCTTCATGCCGCTTAAGTTCTTGAAATCATTGACGTTCATTACTTTAACCCTAATTCCGTGTCGGGCGCAACTTCTAAATGGTTGGTAGTTGAATAGAAATTGCGGCGAAGAAACGAACTATTTGCCAGTCGGCCAAAGAATGTAGTAAATTATAGTATTAAAGGTATGTCGGCTTGTCCTTTGTTTTTTTTGTTAAAAATACAGGACCAAGCTAAAAATTATAAATAATTTTTTAGTTTTGCGCTTTTTTCGCACCGAAAATGGTTGTTTCTTAAATTGCTTAAACATAAACAAATGAAAAACAGTTGTTTAGTATTCCTGCTGGCGCTGCTGATGCCTTGCATGGGAGCGTTTTCACAATGTCCTATCCCAACGGATCTTGCCGTTACAAACGTTACATCCTCCACTGCCACAGTGAGTTGGAACGGAAATGCCGATAGTTACACTGTATGGTATGGGACACCGCCATCCACATCACATTTTTTGGGTTATGGTGAAATGTCACTTCAGGGAGCCCTGGGTAACGACATTGAAGATACCTGGACTTGGGGCGTGATGTTCCCTGCTGAAATGTTGACCGGCAATGTGCTGACAAAAGTAGGAT